>Ga0209963_1001016_pt1 | contig 19838 bp, 20 predicted proteins | sample ThiBio_1000_biof_2_FD_183957 | JGI IMG/M metagenome (GOLD analysis project Ga0209963, IMG submission 183957) | Wastewater bioreactor microbial communities from Cape Town, South Africa - Thiocy_cont_1000_biof (SPAdes) | ecosystem: Engineered > Bioreactor > Thiocyanate-remediating >...
AGTTCCGCGTCAGACCTTCCGCGTTCCGCGGCCTGCACCGGCCGCACCCGCGATGGAGGCCGACAGACGACAACGCGCTGATCACCATTCCCGCCCCAGCCCGGGCAGTTACGCGACAGGCTCGATCAGGCGGCCGGCACGGCCGTGGGGTCCATCCACATGACCTGCCAGCCATGGCCGTCGAGGTCGAAGAAGCTGCGCGAGTACATGAACCCGTGGTCCTCGGCCCCGTCGGCCTCGGTGCCGCCCGCGGCGAGGGCCGCGTCGCAGATCGCGTCGACCTCGTCGCGCGTCGGCGCGCTGAAGCAGTAGAGCGCCAGCGCGTGCGTCGTGGGATCGGCGATCGGCAGCTTCGAGTGCTGCGCGAACGTCTCACGGCTCAGCAGCATGACGAAGGCCTGCTCGCCGACGAGCATGCAGGCGGCGTTGTCGTCGGTGAACGCGGGGTTGAAGCTGAACCCGAGCTTCGCGAAGAACGCCGTGCTGCGCTCGAGATCAGCGACGGGCATGTTCACGAAGAGCATCCGGCCGGGGTTGGTGGTCGTGGTCATGACGGGCTCCAGTCGACGTTGCGGTGAGGTCAAGCAGGAGGACCGGGCCGGCCCGCGGATCTCATCGGTCTCGGGGCGATGTCGAGGTCGGGGCACACCTTCGCCTAGGGAGAGGCCTAGGGAGAGGTGGTGCGCCCCATCACGAAGGTCCGGGCGCTGACCACCCCGGAAGGCGCCGGCCGCCCTCGAACGGGGCCGCGTCGCGGGCCTGCGGACGCTCGCCGACGAGCCCGGCGTCGCCCGCGCCGGCGACCTCGTGCTGACCGCAGTGACCAGCGCACCCATCGCTGGTCGACCGTTGTACGCCGCCCTCCGCGCGCTCCCGGCACCCGACGAGCAGTACGCCTCGTCGTCGACATCGGGCCGGTCTCGGCCGCCATCCCCACGCTCATCCCCTGGTAGCGGCCCTGCCGTCCCGGACCTCGATGGCGCGGGTCGCGAGCAGGTGGAGCTGGCACGGCCAGACGTAGTGCCCCGCCTGCCGGCCCGACGAGCACACCACGCAGCGGCCGGAGCCGTCGTCGGCGTGGACGGCGAGCAGCCGCTCGGCCACGCCTGCCATCCGGGCCAGTTCGACCGCCAGATGGTGCCACTGAACGTCGGCGTCCATGCGCTGCCCCAACCCGTCACAACTCGCACATCAGATGACAAGCAGTCATGATACGTGATGTTACTGATGTCGAGTAGGAACGACTGACGATCAGCACTTACGGTCTGTAGTCATGGCGGACGAGGGGCCATTGCTGTTCACGGCCGAGCTGGCGAAGCGGTTACGCGTCGCCGCCGGCACCGTGCAGCGCTGGCGTCGCGACGGCCTCATCACCCCCGCGCTCGTCACACCCGGAGGGCAGGCGCGCTGGGTGGAGGCGGACGTCCGCGACCAGCTCCGGCGCCTCGACGAGCAGCGCCAGTTCGACGCGGTGGCCGAGCCGGATCCCGGCTTCAGCCAGGGAGATCCGGACTGACGCTGCGCCAGCCATCGCCTGTGACGATCACGTGGTCGAGCAGGCGCAGATCGAGGCCGCGGGCCGCGGAACGCAGGCGGGCGGTGACGGCCACGTCCGCGCGACTCGGGTCGAGCGTTCCACCGGGGTGGTTGTGGGCCAGCGCGAACGCCACCCCGTCGTGCCGCAGCACCAGCGACAGGATCTCGCGGACCGGGACGACGCATCCGGAGGAGCCACCGCGGGCCACGGTGAGCACCCTGGTCAGCCGTTGCCCGTGATCGGCGACGAGCAGGACGACCTGCTCCACCCGTTCCCGTCCGATGAGCGGCGCCGCGACGGCGGCGACGTCCGCGGACGTGCGCAGCAGCCGGCTCCGCGTGGCAGAGGCGGCCCGGTCCGCGAGGGCGAACGCCACGACGAGCCGCGACGCCTTCGCCGGGCCGACGCCCCGGCGGCGCGCCAGCTCGTCGACGGCGGCCCTCGCGAGACCTGCCATCCCACCCCACTCGGCCAGCAGGGCCTGGGCGAGGGAGAGGGCGCTCTCACCCGAGCCGCCGGTCCCGAGCTGGATCGCCACCAGTTCGGCGTCGGACAACGCGCCCGCCCCGAGCGTCGCGAGACGCTCCCGCGGGCGGTCGTGCACGGGCAATGAGGGAATCGCCGCCCCCCACATCACGACGGCCCCGTGGGTCGATGTGGCATCCGGCAAGTGTGACCGACCACGGACGTCGCCGGCTGCGGTTTCACAGAAGTCACGCGCCGCCTGCCCGGTCCACCTCTGTGCTCCTACCCCTGGCGGGCGGGGTCGCTCCGAGGGGAACGTCGCGGTGTCGGCGTCGGGGGCGACAGGCGAGGATCCCGAGCACACCGGCCACCGTCACCGCGGTGGCGACGAGCAGTGCGGTGTCGAATCCCTCGAGGAGCCCGGCCGGGCCGGCGGCAGGCCGGGCCTCGTTTGCGATGACGGCGACCACGGTGGTGCCGATCGCGGATCCGACGTAGCGGGCGGTGTTGTTGGCCCCGCTGCCCATCCCGGCGCGGCCGCGCGGCGCACTGGCGACCGCCTCACGGCCGAGTACGGAGTTCACGACACCGGTCGTGATCCCGGCGACGAGCAGGCCGGGGACGTAACGCCAGGGCGAGGACCCGGGTGCCGCTCCCACCAGCAGCAACTGGCCGACGGCGACCACGGTGAGGCCGATCCCCAGCTGCGTCAGCCCGCTCCAGGACGTCGGCGCGACCGCGCAGATCCATGCCTGCCCTTCGAGCCCGGTACCCAGCGCCGATGCCGGCAGCGTCGCCAGCGGGGTGGTGAAGACGACGAGCGAGAGGAACGTCGCCGAGGACGCGACGGCGACCGTCGCCCGGTCCGTGCGACCCATCTAGTGGCCTCCCGTCGGCGCTGCGGACCCGACTGCGGGCCGCCGCCAGGCGACGACCCGTCCGGTGGTTCGTTGCCGCAGCTCACCGTGCTGGTTGATCGTGTCGTAGGCGAGGGTGACGCTGCCGCGACCCGGGCGTGTCTCCGAGTGGGTGATCGCACCGACCGAGATCTCCAGGTGCAGGACGTCGCCGGGACGGGTGGGACTCGGCCACTCGAGGTGGATCTCGCTCCCGATCACCCCGGTCGCGATCGGGAACGAGCAGTCCAGCAGCCGCATCGTGATCGCGGCGGTGTGCCAGCCGCTGGCCGCCAGCCCGCCGAAGAGCGTGCCCCCGGCTGCGTCCTCGTCGAGGTGGAACGGCTGGGGGTCGTAGCGGGTGGCGGGTGGCGAACTCCTGCACCTCCGCGGTCGTCACCTCGTACGTCTCGCTCCGGAAGGTCATACCCTCCGCGAGATCGTCGAGCCATAATGTCTCCACCCCGGTGCCGGGGGCGACCGGACCTGAGATTTTCACGAAGTACCTCTCACCGAACGTCAAGGGTCGGGTTCCGCCCCGGTCGGCGGCGAGCTCGATCCGATAGAGAAAGAGAAGTCACGGCCCGTCGATCGCTGTGTGTCGATCGCTGTGCACGTCGCCATTCCGATGGTTCCGGGAAAGCGGATCGCATCACCGTGGCCGGAACGCGCCGTTCACATCACCGAAGGGGTCCGCGTCGGCGAGCGAGTCGAAGGTGCCCTTCTCGATCACCTCGACCGCGGCGCGCCGGGCCAGCGAGTACGCGGCCTGGGCGACGGCCTGCCCGACGGTCACCCGGCGCACGCCCGCGGCCCGCAGATCGTCGACGCTGGGGGCGCCCGGCCCCGCCATGGCGTTGACCGGCAGGTCGACCCGGCTGGTGAGCGCCGCCAGCGTGTCGAGGTCGAGCAGGCCGGGCACGAAAAGCGAGTCCGCGCCGGCGTCGGCGTAGGAACGGGCCCGGGCCACCACGTCGTCGAACCGCCCGGCTTCCGGCCCGACCCCGAACAGGTACACATCCGTTCGAGCGTTGATGACCAGCTCGGGCAGGCCTGCCGCGGCAGCGGCCTCCCGTGCGGCGCGGATCCGGGAGACCTGGTCGTCAGCGGCGAAGAGTGGGCCACCCGGGGCGCGGGAGTCCTCCAGATTGATGCCGACGGCGCCGGCCCCGATCACCCCGGCGACGGTCTGCGCGACGTCGTCCTCGCCCGGTCCGTACCCGCCTTCGACGTCGGCGGAGACGGGGAGGTCGACCGCGGCCGCGATCCGCGCCACGGCGTCGACCATCTCCGCGCGGGTGAGGTTCTGCCCGTCCGGGCGACCGAGGCTCCAGGACACCCCGGCGCTCGTGGTGGCGATCGCCCGTGCTCCGCCGGCGGCGATGAGGGCCGCGCTCGCGGCATCCCAGGCGTTGGGGAGCACCAGCACGCCGTCGGCCTGCAGGGTGCGCAGTGCAGCGGCTCTCGCCCGCTGCCGATCGGTGACCATCGTCGTTCCCTTTCGTTGAGTAGCGATTCGCTACCCATCTAATGGCGGCGATGATTCGCCCGTCAAGGCGCCCCCGAAGAATCGGCTGACTTGGAATTTCCGCGTCACCGGCGAACCCTCACTTGGCCTTTCCAAGGCACCTCCGACTTGGATTTTCCTTTCCAGGCCACGCACCCACACGACACATTTCCCGGCGTACGCTCGATTCGTGTCACACCAGCACCCACTGTTCTCGACGACCCGCGCCGACGTGATCGACCACGAGCGCACCGGCGGTCTCGACGTCGCCGTCGACAGCGGCTTCGCCTCCGCCGAACGGATCCAGCTCGACGAGACGTCGTGGATCGTGCACGTGCACGGCTGGCTCTCCGGGGACGACGAGCTGATGCGCCACCTGATGGCCCATGCTTCCTGGGAGCAGCGGTCACGGTGGATGTACAACCGTGTGGTCGATGAGCTGGTACCGCGACCACACCGACGGCACGGGCTGGCACGCCGACCGCCCCGCCGACAGGCTCGACCGCGCCGTGATCCCGGTGCTGAGCCTCGACTTCAGCCCGCACCAGCCTCAGATCGCGTAGCGGTAGGAGATGTGCTCCCCGTCGACGACGGCGTCGTCGGAATCGACGAACTCGACCCGCACAGGCTTGTCCTGCTCCAGGGTGCGGCCGACCTCGGTGAGGCCGGACCCGCTGGGACGGTGGACGTCACCCCACTGCTGCAGGGCCGCCAGCACGAGCCGCATCTCCCGGCCGGCCTGGGTGAGCTCGTACCGGGGGCGGGCGCGGCGCCCGGGCTCCTTGTACGACTGCCTGGTCAGCAGTCCCTCGTCCACCAGCTTGGTCAGGCGCTGGGTGAGGATGTCGGTCGCGATGCCGAGCAGGTCCTGGAAGTCGGTGAAGCGCGAGACCCCGTTGAGGGCCGCCTCGCAGAGGATGCGCAAGGTCCACTTGTCCCCGACGATGCCGAGCACGCGGGCGATCGTGCAGACCCGCTCGTCCTCCTGCCCGGAGGCCGCCACCCCGTGCGGGACCGTCTCGGCCTCGGCTGCAGAGTCCACCGTCGTCATGCGTCCGACGGTACAACCTCGCCACGACACTCATCGCGGTTCGACCGGGAGGCACACCATGACCGCGCACCACGAGACCCGAGCGAGGGCGTTCGCCCGGCTCCACGACGGTCCGACCCCGTTGCTGCTGCCGAACGCCTGGGACGTCACGTCCGCCCTCGCGTTCGCGCGGGCCGGCCACCTGGCTGTCGGAACCACCAGCTTCGGTGTCGCCGCGTCCGACGGCCGCCCGGACGGTGGCCGCGCCACCCGTGATTCCACCCTGGCCCTCGCCACGGCCCTGCGCCACCTGCCGATCCCCCTGAGCGCGGACATCGAGGACGGCTACCACGACGACCCCGCTGCGGTCGCCGACGACGTCGCGGCCCTCGCCCACGCCGGCGCCGTGGGCGTCAACATGGAAGACAGCACCGCCGAGGCACTCATCGAACCCGCGCGACACGCCGCGAAGATCGCCGCGATCAAGGACCGCTGCCCGGCGGTCTTCCTCAACGCGCGCGTCGACACCTACTGGCTGGGTCAGGACGCCACCCCGGAGCACACCCTCGCCCGCGCCGAGGCCTACGTCCGGGCCGGGGCCGACGGTGTGTTCCTGCCCGGCCTCACCGACCCTGCCGTCCTCCGCGAGGCCACCCGGACCCTGCCCGTGCCGGTCAACACCCTCGTCGTCCCCGGTCTCACCCTCGGTCAGCTCGCCGACCTGGGCGTCCGGCGCGTCAGCACCGGGTCGCTGCCCTACCGGGCCGCGATCCACGCCGCCCTCGACGTCGCGTCGGCGGTACGCGACGGTCGCACCCCACCGCCCGGAATCCCCTACTCGGAGCTCCAGACCGCCCTCGTCGACCACACCACGAGGTGAGTCCGCATGCCGGAGCTGCCCGAAGCCGAGTCCGCTCGCACTGTCATCGCACGCTCCGCCCTCGGTCGCCGGATCGTCGACGTCGACGACTCCGACAGCTACGTCTGCCGCCCGCACGAACCCGGTGAGCTGCGCCATGCGCTGGAGGGAGCGACGCTGCGCGCCGCTCATCGCAGGGGGAAGTCGTTGTGGTGCACGGTCGACACCGGGGGCGTCCTCGGGGTGCACCTGGGCATGTCCGGCAAGATCGTCATCGCGGCGGCGGACGGCACCGAGGTGGACGGCGGTGACAACTGGGAGTTCGGGCGCCTGCCCGGCGACTACCGGCATGCCCGGTTCTCCCTGACCTTCCGCGACGGCGGAGCGCTGCACCTGATCGACCCGCGCCGGCTGGGCCGCATCCGGCTCGACCCGCACCTCGACGACCTGGGCCCCGACGCCGCCGACATCGACCTCCCCCGCTTCCTCTCGGCGCTGGGGACCGGCCGGACTGCGATCAAGGCTCGGCTGCTCGACCAGCACGCACTCGCCGGCATCGGAAACCTGCTCGCCGACGAGATCCTCTCCCGGGCAGCGCTCAACCCGGCCCGGCCGGTCCGCTCGCTGTCCGATCAGGAACGAGCCCGGCTCCACGAGTCGGTCGTCGGCGCGGTCGGTGATGCCCTGACCGGGGGCGGCGTCCACACACTTGCCTCGGTGTCACAACGCCACAGCCGCGGCCGATGCCCGGTCGACGGAACACCACTCCTGAAGTCCTCCGTCGGCGGCCGCACGAGCTTCTGGTGCCCCCGGCACCAGGGTGCACTACAGCCATCACGGCCAGAAAGATGAATGGAGCCGCCTTTGGGGACTCGAACCCCAGACCTACGCATCACGAGAGATTTCGTCACCGGGTACACCGTGCACACTCAGTCCATCCGTGCACGTCACCGGTCCCATCGTGCTCAACCGAGAACACCGGTTTACTCCATTGGAGGCCACGCCAGCTGGCTGAAAGCGCGGTCATCACCTGGAGCCCGGCGTCTGCACGCGAATCAGGCAGTGCATCCTGCGATGCCGCCGTCCACGGGTAGAACGACACCGGTGAGATAGGACCCGGCGGGCGAGGCGAGATAGCGGATGGCGCCGATGATGTCGTCCGCAGAGCCGAGCCGCCGAAGCGGAATGGCCTTCTCGATCAGCGCTCGACCGGAATCCGACGCGAGCGCAGCGGCCGTCATGTCACTCGGGAACGCACCCGGGGCGACCGCGTTGACGAGTACGCCGTCCTGTGCGAGGACCGCGGCGAGGTGGCGGGTCATCATGTGCACAGCGGCCTTGCTCGCCGAGTAGGAGTAATTCTCGAACACCGGTACCCGCAGCCCGTCGACCGAGCCGATGTTCACCACCCGTGCCGGGTGCTCGGCGCTCGCCGCGCGGCGCAGCGCGGGCAGCAGCGCCGTGGTGAGCTCGAACAGACCGACCACGTTGGTGCTCAGCACGCGGTCCCAACCCTTGCGGGGGAACGTGTCGAGCGGGGCGCCCCACGTCACGCCCGCGTTGTTGACCAGCACGTCGAGGGATCCGCCGAACTCCGCGTCCACAGCGTCGACCACGGCGGTGACTCCGTCAGCGGTGCTCACGTCCGCGGGCACTGCGGGACAGCCGAGCCGGTCGCCCGCGGCGCGGCAGGCGTCGGCCTTGCGGGAGGTCACCAGGACCCGGGCCCCGGCGTGGAGCAGGCCCTCGGCGGCCATCGCGCCGATCCCCCGGGTCCCACCGGTGACCACGACCGTCCGGCCGCCGACGTCGAACAGGTCCTTCGTCACGCGTCCACCGCCGGGTTCCAGTCCAGGTCGGTGGTCACCGGCTCGGAGCCGACGGCCTGCGCCGCGGCGACGAGCGCCGGGCCGAGCAGGTCGGACTCGGTCATCCCCTCGACGGGGCAGCAGCGCTGCACCTCGTTCAGGATCCGCGGAGGTGTGTCGGCGACCCCGATCCCGGCGTGCTCGGCCCACTTCTGGGTGGAGTTGCGGAAGTACCGGGTCACGGTCGGGGGCACGATCTGGTTCGCCGGGTCGCTCATCGCCTCCTCGAGCGTCACGAACTGGACGCCGACGGCCGCGTAGGCGGCGAGGACCTCAGCATAGGCGTCGGCGGCGATCGGGGTCCCGTGGATGAGCGCGATGTGCGGAGGCTGCCGTCCGAACACCTCCTGGGCGGCAGCGGCCTGGTTGCGCAGGGCGTCGACCGCCGTCTCGGCGAAGCGCCGCCGCACCCATGCCGCGGCCTCGGTGTCCCCGGTGACCAAGGTTCGCAGGTAGGCCACGAGGAACTGCACGTCGTAGAACCAGTGGGTGATCGGCGCGGGCAGCAGGCCGCGGCGGACGAGGTGGGCCTGCACGTGGTCGGTCTTGTCCCGCGTGTCGCCCCACATGTCGAAGGCGTAGCGGAAGTACCGGGTGGGGGCCTTCGCCAACCACGGTTCGAGAATGTCGACGTTGCGGTCGAGGTCGGCGACGTACGACGCGGCGTCGGTCCAGTTGAGGCTGGCGTGGCTGTGGGTGTGCGCCGCGACGTGGTGGCCGCGGTCGGTCCAGTGGTCGAGCGCCGAGAGCCAGTCCGGGTGGTCCTCGACCGGCGCGGTCGACGTGAAGGCGTACACCTCGGGGACCCGGTACTGCTCGAACGCGTCGCACAGTCGGCCGAGCACGATGTCGGGGTCGTAGCCGGGGGGGAAGCCGGCCCCTCTCCACATGAACGGGTCGTCGAGCGTGACGGCGAGCCGCAGTGGCTCCTGCGCGCGTCCGCTCTCGTCGATGAGCGCGGTGGTGTCGGTCATGGGTCGAGCGTGGGGGACGCCGCAGGATCCCCGCGACGCGTCCGGCGCACACCGCCCGGTGTGGTCTCGCCACACCCGACCGGACCGCGGGCGACCCTACGATGCGCCCATGCCGAACTCCGGGACCGGAGCCAGGTCGACGACGCCGTCGCACCCACCCATTGCGGAGTTCGTCACCTGGCTCGACCAGCGCGTCGCCCGCATCGTCGACGACATGTACGCCGCCGTCGTCGCCGCCACGCCCTCCGTGGTGCGCGACGACGAGGACGTGCGGCTGCTCCGCGAGGCCCTGGACTCCCACATGCCGCTGCTGAGGGACGCCGCGCAGTCGGCGACACCCAGGGTGGGTGTGCAGCTGGGCCGGCCCGCGGAGCGCTGGTCCCGCCGGCTCGCCAGGGCCGAGACCGACCTGGCCGACCTGGTGCTCGCCTACGACGCCGCTGCAGACGTGATCGTCGCGACCTTCGCGGCGCACCTGCGTGAGAGCGGAGTGTCCGACGCCCGCCGGGCCGACGCCCTCGAGACCGTGCTGGACCGGCTCTTCCGCTACCTGCGCACCGCCTGCGCCGCCGCGACCGCGGCCTACGTCCAGGAGCGCGAGCTCCTGCGCCAGCGCGACGCCTCCGACCTGCGGGCGGTGATCGTCGACGTGCTCGCGGGGACCGCGGACAGCACCGCTGCCGAGGCACGTCTGGGCTACCGCTTCGCCGACACCCACGCCGCCTTCGTGATCTGGGGATCGCACGCCACCTCCGCCGAGCTCGACCGCGCCGTCGCCCGGCTCCGCGCCGTCGCCCGTCCCCGTCAGCTCGTCGCGGTTCCGGACGGCCCCACGGCCGTCCACGGCTGGTTCTCGGGCGGCGACGTCGAGGCCTGGATGTCGGGCACCTCGGGATTGCGCCTCGCCCTCGGCAGCCCGCACCCGGGCCTCGCCGGGTTTCGGGCCTCGCACCGGGAGGCTGCCGAGACATGCAAGCTCGCCACGCGCTGGGTCGACGGCCCAGTGGTCCGGTTCGACGACGTCGTGGTGCTCGCCCTGGCCGACGGCACCCCCGGGCTCGCCGCGCCCTGGGCAACCGCGCGGCTGGGTGCCCTCGCCGACCCCGCCCACTCCGACCTCCTGCAGACCCTCCGGATCTGGCTGGCCGAGCTGGGCAGCCCGACCCACGCGGCACGCAGGCTCACCGTGCATCCCAACACGGTCGTGAAACGGCTGGAGCGGATCGCGGCGCTGCTCCCGGTCCCGTTGGATCCGAGGTCCGCCGTACTGCGGGTCGCGGTGGAGCTCGCACCCCTCACCCGAGGCTGACCACGAGCTTCCCCACGTGGCCGCCGTCGAACGACCCGACGAACGTCGGGACGACGACGCTGTCGAAGCCCTCCACCACGGTCTCGAACGCGCGCAGCCGGCCCGTCTCGACCTGCGCGCCGAGTTCGGCCTCGCACCGCGCCGCGCGGTCGGCGTGGTCGACCACGATGAACCCCTCCGCCCGGATGCGCTTCGTCACCAGCAGGCCGAAGTTCCGCGGCCCCGGAGGCCGGACGACGTCGTCGTACCCGGCGATCAGCCCGCACAACGCGATCCGGCCGCGGTTGTTCATCCGGTCCAGGACGGCTTCCATCATCGGGCCCCCGACGTTCTCGAACACCGCGTCGACCCCGTCCGGCGTCGCGGAGCTGGTCCGCCCAGTCGTCGGCCCGGTGGTCGACGACCGCGTCGACGCCGAGCTCGTCGGTGAGCAGCGCGCACTTGCGCGGCCCGCCCGCACTCGCGACGACGCGCGCCCCCGCGAGTCGGGCCAGCTGGACGGCGGCCGAGCCGACCGCGCCCGCGGCGGCGGAGACGAACACCGTCTCCCCGGCCCGCGGCGAGCAGATGTCCCCGATGCCCACCCACGCGGTCAGGCCCGTCATGCCGAGGATGCCGAGCCGGGCGGTCGACGCGTCGGGCGGGTCCGTGCCCGGACCCCGCCCTCCGGGCAGCGCTGTCGGGGGACCTGGACCTGCGCGAAGTCGGAGTCGCGGACCCGGCCGTGCGGACGCTGGGCGAGAACGACGGAATGAGGCACCTCCCCAGGCTGGGGACGGCGCCGACGTCCGACCATGGTCCGGGGCACCACCGTGCGGTGGCGGCCGGGCCCATCGCGGGTGGGATCCGACGGACCTAGCGTCCGAGGGATGCCGGACACGGTCATCTCCGCCTTCGCCGCACACGTCACCGCCCAGCCGGACGCCGTCGCCCTCAGCTCGGGCGACGGCTCGGTGCGCTGGACCCGGCGCGAGTACGCCGAGAAGGCGGCGCGACTCGCGTCCGCGTTCAGCGCCCTCGGGGTCCGTCCCGGGGACACCGTCGCACTCCTGATCGGGAACCGGCCCGAGTGGCAGCTCAGCGACCTCGCGGCGCTACTGGTGGGCGCGGCTCCGTTCTCCCTGTACGTCACCGCGCCCCCGCCGGAGTCCGCCGAGCTCATCACCCGGGCACGCGCCCGTCTCGTCGTCGCCGATCCCGAACTGCTGCGCGACGACCACCTCCCGGCCGGCGTCCCCGTCGTCACCGTCGACGAGCTGGATCACCTGCCGACCGATCCCACGTTCGTGCCCCACGAGCCGGAGCCGGACGACGTCGCGACCCTGATCTTCACCTCGGGCACGACCGGGAAGCCGAAGGGCGTGGAACTCACCCACGCCGCGATCGTCTTCCAGCTCCGCGCCCTGGACTCCATCGTCCGCCTGGACGGCGGCACGACGGTCTCCTATCTCCCCCACGCGCACATCGTCGACCGGGTGGTCGGCCACTACGCCGCGCTGGTCGGCGGCACGAGCGTGACGACCGTGGCCGACCCGACCACCCTGTTCGACGTCCTCCAACAGGTCCGGCCGCGGCTGTTCACCTCCGTCCCCCGGATCTGGCAGCGCATCGAACGGCTGATGCGCGCCATGCTCCGCGACGGCGCCACGCACGAGCAGCTGGCCTCCCGGTTCGGGCTCGACGGCGCGCAGTGGCTGGTCACGGGGTCGGCGCCGCTACCGGCCTCGACCCACGAGTTCTTCGCCTCGATCGGTCTCCCCCTGCACGACCTCTGGGGCCTGAGCGAGACCACCGCCGTCGCGACCTACACCGGGCCGGACGACGCCTACCGGGACAGGGCCGGCACGGTCGGTCGCCCGCTCCCCGGCACCGCCGTCCGGCTCGCCGACGACGGCGAGATCCTGGTGCACGGCCGCCACCTCGCCCGCGGCTACCGCGACGATCCGCAGGCGACAGCGGACTCGTTCACCGACGGATGGTTCCGCACCGGGGACCTCGGGGAGTGGCGGGGCGAGCTCCTCACGGTCACGGGCCGGAAGAAGGACCTCATCATCACCGCGGGCGGTGAGAACATCTCACCCAGCCGGATCGAGGACATCCTCGCCGAGTCATCCCTGGTGGACCAGGTTCTCGTCATCGGCGACGGACGGCCCTTCCTCGTCGCCCTCGTGGTTCCCGATTTCGCCGAGCTCGCCCTTCGCGGCGTCCACGGCGACCCCGAGGAGGTCGTCGCCGACCCGAGGACCCGCGCGCTGCTCGAGACTGCGCTCGACACCGCGAACCAGAAGCTCTGCAAGGCCGAGAAGGTCCGAGCTCATGCCATCCTGCCGCGGGCCTGGACCGGCGACTCCGGCGAGCTCACCCCGACGCTCAAACTGCGTCGCGGGGCGGTCGAGCAGAGCAATCGCGCCCTCGTCGACGAACTCTATGCCGGCACCCGTCCGCGCGACCGACAGACCGACAGGACACCTGCAGGCTGACCACATGCGGAACGTCGCCGACGAGGATCGTCGTGGGACGAGTTGCAGTCCGCCGGTGGCCTCAACCCGAATCCGGCCACCCGTGCCCACTCCTACCTGTGGTGCACGAGATGACGAACGCATCACGGGGAGGCCACGCCGCATCGCCCTGAGCAGCGAAAGCAGTTCGATCAGAGGCCACGACGACGTCGACGCCGTGACCCGCTTAGGTCTCTGAACTGCGAAAATGGAGCCGCCTTGGGGAGTCGAACCCCAGACCTACGCATTACGAGTGCGTCGCTCTAACCGACTGAGCTAAGGCGGCGTTGTGCCTGCGTCAGTGTAGCGACCGCCGCAGGCGGGTTGCGCCCCACCCGTCCACCGCCCTGACCTGCGGTTCAGCCGCGCTGCAGGGACATCATCATCGCCTCGACCGCGATCTCCGGCTTCACGTTCAGGTCCATCGCCGTGCGGCAGGCGAGGACGGCCTCGAGCCGGCGCAGCGCCGACTCCGCCGACCACTCGGACGCGGCGCGGCGGATGTCGGTCTCGCGGTCGGGGTTGGTGAGGCGGACCTGCGCGTCGCTGCCCACCACGATCACGTCGCGGTAGAACCCCGCGAGGTCGACCAGGGCGCGGTCGATGGCGTCGCGCTGGGTGCGGGTGTTGCGGGACTTCTGCTGCTTCTCCAGCTCCCGTTCCGCCGCTTTCGCGCCGCGGGCGGCCTGCGCGACGCCCTTGCCCACTCCGCCGGCGCCCATGGCGACGGCGAGCTCCTCGCGCTCGGCGGCGTCGCGGCCCTCGCTCATCTCGACGGCCTCGGCCTTGGCGTTGCGGACGAGATCGCCGGCGTAGGCGAAGACGTCGCCGAGGCCGCGGAGGCGCATGGGCAGACCCAGGACCGTCTCGCGGTAGGCGCGGGCCTCGGGGTCGCGGGCCAGGCGGCGGGCCCGGCCGACGTGGCCGCCCGACACCGACGCCGCCCAGCGGGCCTGGTCGGGTTCGATGCCGTCGCGGCGGACCAGGACGTCGGCGATGGCCTCCGGCACGGGTGTGCGCAGGGGGACCGGGCGGCAGCGGGAGCGGATGGTGACGCTGACGTCCTCGGGATGGTCCGACGGCGCGCAGAGCAGGAAGATCGTCTGCGGCGGGGGCTCCTCGATCACCTTGAGCAGCGCGTTGGCCGCGTTCTCGGTGAGCCGGTCGGCGTCGGTGATGATCAGCACCTGGTACGCGCCCATGGCCGGGCGGCGGGCGGCCGACTGCACGAGCGTGCGCATCGACTTCACCGAGATCGACAGGCCGTCGGGCACGATCTCGCGGACGTCGGCGTGGGTGCCCGTCATCACCGTGTGGCACGACACGCAGTGGCCGCAGCCGTGGTCGGGGCACTGCAGCGCCGCCGCGAACGCCCGCGCGGCCACCGAACGGCCGGAACCGGGCGGGCCGGTGAACAGCCACGCGTGGGTCATCGCCGACGGGTCCTCGGCCGCCGCGCTCAGCTCCGCCACGGCCGTGGGCTGACCGACGACCTCGTCCCAGACCGTCACGTGTCCGCCTCGATCGGGGCCATGGCCGGTTCTTCCGATGGCGCAGCCTTCACCGGCAGCATCCCGGCCAGGCCCGCGTGGACGCGCTCGGCGACCTCGTCGGGGGTGCCGTCGGCGTCGACCACGACGTAGCGGTGCGGTTCCGCGGCCGCCATGCGGGTGAGCAGCCGCTGCACCCGCAGGTGCTGCTCACCGGCGATGCCGGTGGCCGGCGCGATGTCGGCGGGGGCGCGGTCGAGCAGCACCGAGACGTCCGGACGCAGCCGCCCGGTGGCCCACGCCGCCAGGTTCTCCAGCTCGCGGGGATCGAGCGCCGCCTGTGCCGCCACCCCGTAGTGGGCGAGCGGGCTGGCGAGGAACCGGTCGACGACGACGACCGCACCGGCGGCCAGCGCCGGGCGGATCACGCGCTCCACCTGGTCGGCCCGCACCGCCGCCGCCGCGAGCGCGGTGGCCCGGCTGCCCGCCAGCGCGGCCTCGCGGGTGGCCGCCTCCCAGCGCTCGCGCTCGTCGTCCTCGGGTTCGACGACGGTGTGGCCCCCGGCGCGCAGCCGCGCGGCCAACCGGGACGCCTGCGCGGCCGTCTCCTCGGCGGGTGCGCCCTCCACGGCGATCAGCACGCCCGCGCCCTCGCGCGGCTCTCCCCGGCGCAGCGCGGCGAGCAGGTCGGGCAGCATCGGCTCGGTGCGGCGGTCGTCCATCTGCCGGTAGGCGAGCATGCCCACGCCGGCCGCGACGAGGCCACCGGCGAGCATCACCACGCGCGTGCCGTCGACGACGAACGGGAGCCCGAACACGTCCACGGTGCGGGTGGCGACGAGCCCGACGATCAGCGGCACCACTGCCAGCGAGCCCAGCAGCGTGAGCCGCACGATCGACTGGACGAACGCGTTGATGCGGCCGCGGATGTCGTCGGCCACCTGCGAGCCGATGATCGTCAGGCCGGTGAGGAACGCGATGCCGGCGAACCCGCCCACCAGCATCACCGCGGCGATGGCCACGAACAGGTGCGGCGCGATCGCGACCAGCACCAGGGCCAGCCCGGCCGCGACGATGGCCGCGCCGAACAGCCGGTTGTGCGGGATGTTGCGGGCCATTCTCGGGGCGGCGCCCATGCCGATGGCCAGCCCGACGAACACCGACGCGAACAGCACGCCGTAGGCCGCGTTGCCACCGCCGAGGCTCGCGGCGTAGAGCGTGGCCGAGCCGACCACGATGCCCCCGGCGGTGAACGCGCCGATGATGCCGGTGACCAGGCCGCGGATGAGCGGCGTGCGCACGACGAACGTGGCGCCGTCGCGGATCAGGGTGAGCACACCCGGCGTGACCTCACGCCGGCCCGACGCGCGACCGGAGATCTCCGGGATCGCGAACCACACCACGAGCGCGATGAGCAGGTACGCGAACCCGCTGAAGACCAGCGTGATGTAGACGATGTCGATGGCGGCGGCCCCCAGCGACGCCCCCACCCGCGACACCAGCGCGAACAGGCCGGACGCGGTGATGACCGAGACGCCGTAGGTCATGACGAGGGCGAGCTGGCTGGCCGTCTCGACCTGGTCGGGGCGGCGCAGCAGGTTGGGCACCGCGGCGTCCTTGGCCGGGATCCAGAACATCGCGCAGAACTCGATGAGGAACGTGGCGAGGAACAGCCACCACAGCGACCCCACCAGCGGGATGGACACGAACAGCCCGAAGCGCAGCAGGTCGCTGACGACCATGACGGCGCGGCGGTCGAACTTGTCGGCCAGCGCCCCGGCGAGCGGACCCAGCACGAGCGAGGGCAGCAGCTTGGTGGCCACCACACCGCCGAGGGCGAAGCTCTGGGCCTGGTAGCCGCTGGTGAGCTGGGTGGCGAGCGCGGACAGGGCCAGCAGGCTCATCCAGTCGCAGATGCCCGCCACGGACGTGACCATCCACAGCCGCCGGAACGCCGGGATGGCCAGCACGCTGCGGACGCGCTGGGAGGTGGCCGCGGACAGATCCGGGCCGGGCTCCGATGCCATCGCTGCTCACCTCCTGGCGTGGTCGCGGGGCCCAGGGTAATCGGCGGTGCCGACGGTCCGGTTCGGCGCTCAGGGTGTCAGCAGGGCCACGACCATCTGGACGAGGATCAGCGCGAAGACGCAGATGAAGAACAGGTTGAACAGCCGGGAGCCCAACCGGCTGCGGGTGTGCCGCGACAGGCCGAGGATCCCCTGCTCGGGCTCGATCCGCGGACGGGCGCGGAGGTGGGGCGGGGCTGCCGGGGCGGTCGGCGGTGGCCGGACACCGGCCGCGGCGCGGGGTGGCCCCGGCCGACCGGGGGTCGCCGGCGGCACGGTGGGACGGACGACCGGGGACGGGGCAGGCGGCGGAGCGGGCGGTGGTCCGGACCGTTCCGGATCCGCGCCCTCCGAGTGTGACGACGCCGCAGCGGCCGCCCTCAGCTTCGCGATGTACGCCTGTTCGACCGTGATCGGTGTCCGGGGACGCTCCGCCGCGTCGGGCACGGCGGCCGGTCCCGAAGCGATGATCACCGGCGGGTCGGCGGCGGTGCCCCGCCCGCCTCCTCCCTCGGACGCGGCAGCCCCGTCGACGGACTCGTCGTCCACCCCGGCCGTCATGCGCGGGATGGTAGGCCGGGGAGCCCGGCGCCGTCAGCAACCAGGCCGGACCCGGACGGTCAGTTCCCGCCGGGCGGAACCTGCTGACCACCGGGCGGCTGGGCCCCCGGCTGGTCGCCGGGTGGCTGGTCGGTGCCCGGCGGCGCGGGCGGCGGCGGGACCGAGCCGCTGCTGACGCTCAGCACGATCGTCTCCCCGGGCAGCGCCGAGCCGCGGGGGCTCTGCCCGACGACGGTGCCGCGCGGGGCGGCGTTGTCCACGGTGCGGTTCGAGACCTGCCAGTTGGCCCGTTGCAGGATCGAACGGGCGTCGTTCTGGCTGCGCCCCACCACGTCCGGGACGCGGGACGCGGCGCCCCCATCGAGGAACTTGTCGTCGGTGGGCGGCAGCGGCAGGACCGGCTGGCCGTCGAGGATCGGCTTCATGGCCCCGAACCACGTCTCGGCGGGGGTCTTGCCGCCGAAGATGTTGCCGCTGCGGCAGGCGAACGGGGGGCCGGCGCCGTCGCAGAGCGGCTGCGGGCGGTTGGAGTTGTCGAACGCGATGACCGCGCCCGCGAGCTCCGGCGTGACCCCGACGAAGGCGGCGGACTTGTGGTACTGCGTGGTACCGGTCTTGCCGGCCATCGGCCGGTTCCAGCCCACCTGGCGGGCCGCCCCGGCCGCGGTGCCGCTGACGACGTCCTTGCTCAGGCCGGTCATCAGGGTGTTGGCCAGCCCCGGCTCCACGGCCTGGTTGCACGGCGCCTCGGTGATGGCGACCGGCTGTCCGGACTGGTCGGTGATGGAGTCGATCGGGCTCGGCGGGCACCACTTTCCGGCGCTGGCGAGCGTGGCGCCCACGTTGGCCAGCTCCAGCACGCTCGTCGGGCTCACACCGAGGGTGAACGAGGCCTGCTTCTGCTCCTTGGTGATCTCGGCGATGGAGCGGCCGGTGCGGACGCCGGTCTCCGTCACGTACTCGGTGGTGGCCAGCGACTTCATGCCCAGCCGCACCGCCATGTCGACGACATCGGGCACCCCGGTGAACTCCTCCAGCTTCACGAACGCCGTGTTCGGCGACGTGGCGAGGGCGTCCTGCAGCGACATCCGCTCCGCGTACTTGCCGGCGTTCTGCACCGGGATCGACCGGCCGCTGCCGTCCTTGTAGATGGGCGACAGGTACCCGCTCGGCGGGACGGCGAGCTGGTAGTTGATGCCCAGGCCCTTCTCCAGCGCCGTGGCGGCGGTGAAGATCTTGTAGGTGGAGCCCGCGCCCATCGGCACCGGCTCGTAGGGCAGGCCGTAGCTGGTCTCGAGCTTGTCGCCGTCGAGACCGAAGACCCGGCTCGACGCCATGGCCACCACGCGGTGCTTGGTCTGCCCCGGCTGCACCACGGACATCACGTCGGCGACGTTGGGCTGGTCGGGCGGCACCTCGGCGTTCAGCGACGCCTTCGTCTTGGCCAGCACGTCGCGGTCCAGCGAGGTCTTGATGGTCAGACCGCCGCGCATGAGCTGGTCCTGCGACAGGCCGGCCTCGATCAGGTAGGCCTGCACGTACTTGCAGAAGAAGCCCGCGTCGCCCGCCCCGATGCAGCCGCTGGGCTGGGTGACGAGCGGGTTGACGACGCCGAGCGGGGCCGCGAGCGCGGTGGCCAGTTGCTTGTCGTCGATCATCTGCTGGTCGCGCATCAGCTGGATGACGACGTTGCGCCGGTCCAGCGCGGCCTTGGCCTTCGTCACCGGGTCGTAGGCGGTGGTGCTGCGCACCATGCCGGCCAGCATCGCGGCCTGCGGCACCGTCAGCTTCGCGGCGGTGGTGTTGAAGTAGGTGCGCGCCGCCGACTGGATGCCCGCCGCCCCGTTGCCGAACGAGACGATGTTCAGGTAGCGGGTGAGGATGTCCTCCTTGCTCAGGTTGCGCTCCAGTTGTAGCGCGATCTGGGCCTCCTTGAGCTTGCGCGCGGGCGTCTGCTCGGTGGCCTTGAGCCGCTCGGTCTCGGTCTTGGCGTCGACGTAGAGGAAGTAGTTCTTGACGTACTGCTGGGTGAGCGTGGACGCGCCCTGCACGACGTCGCCCGAGGCGGAGTTGGCCACGAGCGCGCGGATCGTGCCCTGCCAGTCGACGCCGTTGTGCTGGTAGAACCGGCGGTCCTCGGTGGCCACGATCGCGGCCTTCATGGCCGACGAGATCTGGTCCGACGTGACGGTCTGCCGGTTCTGGTTCGGGTCGAAGAACCGCGCGATGGGCACCCCGGACGAGTCGGTGACGGTGGTGGTGACCGGCAGCGGCCCGTCCACGACGTCGGTGGAGACGGTGGTGACGCTGTCGCCCGCGTCACCTGCGACGAGTCCGAAGCCTGCCGCCGCCGGGAACGAGATGCCGGCCGCCAGCATGCCGGCGACCAGGCTCAACCCGAGAAGCAGGCCGACCGGACGTAGGAGGAGGCGCGGTGAGCTCACGTCGAGTCAGGGTACGCGGAACCTCGTGATCGTCCCGTACGGCGCGAACGGGTAGTTCTCGGTCGCGGGGCGGCCCCGGAATCAGGGCCATGATGTCGACCGGCCGATGGAATTGAGTAGTTTTGCTCGCTTTCGAGGGGAACCTCCCGCTCCCAGAATCCGTCTGTGCTGGTCATGAGGAGTGCATCGACGATCTCGGGAGTTTCCATGACCGTGTCAAGCCGCGCTGACTGCCGGGGCTGGTGCCTCGGTGGTGAAGGTGCGGTTGTCGCGGATCAGGGCCCAGACCAGGTCGACCAGCCGGCGAGCGAGCGCGATCAGGGCTTGTGCGTGC
>Ga0209963_1001017_pt1 | contig 19791 bp, 19 predicted proteins | sample ThiBio_1000_biof_2_FD_183957 | JGI IMG/M metagenome (GOLD analysis project Ga0209963, IMG submission 183957) | Wastewater bioreactor microbial communities from Cape Town, South Africa - Thiocy_cont_1000_biof (SPAdes) | ecosystem: Engineered > Bioreactor > Thiocyanate-remediating >...
GACCCTCAGCCCTTCACGGCTCCGCTGAGGCTGTTGCTGTTCAGGAACAGGTTCTGGAAGACCAGGAACAGGGCCACCGGGATCAGCGTCGCGATCGCCAGCGCGGCCATCAGGACGCCGAGGTCGGTCGTGCCCGCGATCGCCGGCAGCCGCACGGACAGCGGCTGGATCTCCGGCTTGGGCAGCACCAGCAGCGGCCACAGGAAGTCCTTCCAGCTGGCGATCACGGCGAACACCGACACCACCCCGATGATCGGACGCGACATCGGCAGCACGATGCTGGCGAAGAGCTGGAAGTTCCCGGCGCCGTCCACCCGGGCGGCCTCGAACACCTCTCGCGGCAGGCTGTCGAAGAAGCGCATCACCAGCAGCACGTTGAACGCGCTCGCCCCGGACGGCAGCTAGACCGCCCAGAAGGTGTTCAGCAGCGACTGTCCCAGCAGCGGCGGGTGCACGATCACCAGGTACAGCGGCACCAGCAGCACCACGGACGGCACGAACATCGTGGCCAGCACCAGGGCCTGAAGCACCTTGCCGTAGGCCGGACGCAGCACCGAGAGGACGTAGCCGCCGGTGGTGGCGACCAGGATCTGCACCAGCCACGACCCGGCTGCCAGCGCCACCGTGTTCAGGAAGTACCGGTCGATGTGGACGCGGTTCCAGGCCTGGTCGAGGTTGCCCCACTCGATTCCGTTGGGGAAGAACGACATCGGCGTCATCAGGATGTCCGAGGTCGGGGTGACCGCGAACCTGGCCAGCATCAGCATCGGGCCGAGTCCGGCCACAACCAGCAGTGCCAGCAGGACGGCGTGCGTGATCCCGAAGCCGTAGCGGACGCCCGGACGCCGCCAGTCCGAGGGCGAGAGCGCGGCCCGGTCGCGCTGCGTCCGCCCGACCCGGCGTCCGGTCTGCGGCACCTCGCTCCGGGCGGCGTCGCGGAGATGGACGGTGGTGGTCATTCTTCGCTCCAGGAACGGGTGAGCCGGAAGTAGACGATCGACATGATCGCCAGGAAGATCGCCAGCATCAGCGACAGCGCGGTCGCGGCCCCGTAGTTGCCGCCGAGGCTGTTGGCGAAGGCGTAGTTGTAGATCAGCAGCAACACCGTCAAGGTGGCGTTGGCGGGCCCGCCGTTGGTGAACAGGTAGGGCTCGAGGAACACCTGCGCGGTGGCGATGACCTGCAGGATCAGGGTGATCAGCAGGACGCCGCGCAGGTGCGGCATGGTGACGTGCCAGATCTTGCGCCAGATCCCGGCGCCGTCGATCTCGGCGGCCTCGTACAGCTCGGGCGGGACGCTGGTCAGCGCGGCCAGGTAGATGATGATCGTGCCGCCGGCACCGGCCCAGGTCGCGGCCAGCACCAGGGACGGCATCGCCCAGTCGGCGTCCTGGATCCAGGGATACGGGCCGAGCCCGACCCAGCCCAGGATGGTGTTGAAGACCCCGGTCGGGCTGGCGTCGTAGAAGAACTTCCACAGCAGCACCGAGACCACCGGCGGCACCACGACGGGCAGGTACGCCAGCGCCGAGTACAGCCCGCGGAAGCGGCGGACCTCGCTCATCAGCACCGCGACCACCAGCGGCAGCGGGTAGCCGATCAGCAGGGCGAGGACGGCGAACCAGAGGGTGTTGCCGATGGCGGTGGGAAGGAGCGGGTCGTTGAGGACGTAGGCGAAGTTCGCCCAGCCGACCCACTTCGCGGGCGCGACCAGGTTGGTCCTCTGGAAGCTCATGACCACCGAGTTGACGATCGGCAGCCACGAGAAGACGCCGAAGATCACGAGCATCGGCAGCGCGAACACCAGCGTGCTCAACCCGCCGCGGCGGACCCACGCGCGGACGGGTCCGGGCGGCTCGACGGCGAAGTCGTCCTCGACGTCGTAGTAGACGACGGATTCGGTGGTGCTCATGGCGGTCGCGTGTCCTCGGGTGTTGGATGCGCCGGGGCCGTCCGGTACAGGTCGCGGACGGCCCCGACGCGCGGAACTCAGCCCTGCTGGTCGAGCAGCGCCTGGGCCTGGTTGTTGGCCTTGGTCAGCAGTTCGTCGATGTTCGCGTCCTTCTTGGTCAGGACGGTCTGGACGACGGTGTCGAGGAGCTTGTAGATCTCCTGGGTGGACCGGGACGGCTCACCCACCAGCTTCAGGTCGAACATCGTGTCGGTGTAGCCGGTCATCTGGTCCAGCGGCACGTTGATGTAGTCCTTGATCCAGGTCTGGTTCTCCTCCCACTGCGCCCGGTTGAACATCGGCAGCACCGGGGTGCCGACCGGCTGCTTGTTCGCGGCGAGGGTCTTGGCGTCGGCGATGGCCCGATCCTTGTCGACCAGCTTGCGGAGGTAGAAGAAGTCGATCCACTTGATGGCGGCGTTCTTCTGGGCGTCGGTGGCGTCGGCCGCCATCGCGGCCATCGTGCCGCCGGTGAGGACGCCGGCGTCCGGGCTGTCGGACTGCGGCATCGCGCCCAGGCCGTAGGTCTCGGGCTTCACGCCGTTGGTCTGCACCAGCGAGGTGAACACGTCGGAGCCGGAGGTGTACATGGCCACCTTGCCCGCTGCGAACGCCTGGTTGATCGAGCTCCAGTCGAACATGAAGTTGGAGCCCATCGAGTTGTCGGTCCAGCGCATGTCCTTCAGCATCTGCAGCGCGGCCTTGGTGCCGTCGTTGTTCAGCGTGGACGTGAACGAGCCGTCCGGGTTCGCCGTCTGCACCCGGCCGCCGTGGGCGTAGGTGTTGGCCACGAGCTGCCAGCCGCCGGTCGCGTTCTGGGTCATCTGCATGTAGCCGGCCACACCGGGAGCGACCTTGGCGATCGCGGCGGCGTCCGTGCGGACCTCGTCCCACGTGGTCGGGGCCTTGTTCGGGTCCAGGCCGGCCTTCTCGAACAGCTTGCGGTTGTAGTGCAGGCCGACGCCGTAGACGTTCTTGGCCGGGATCGCGTAGACCTGCCCGTCGTCGCCCTTGCCGGCGTTGAGGATGTTCTCGTTGAACTTGTCGGCGTACGGCAGGGTCTTGAACTGGGCGTCCAGGTTCGCGATCTGCTGGTTCTGGATCAGCGTCTTGGCGTCGGTGAACGGGATCTCGAAGACGTCCGGCAGGGTGCCGCCGGCGAGCTGGGCCGCGAACGTCGTCGCCTTCCACTCGTACTCCTGCGGCTCGATGGTGATGTTCGGGTTGGCGGCCTCGAACTCCTTCACCTGGGCGTTGAACGCGTCGATCGCGGCCTGCTCGGAGCCGGGCAGCAGCGAGACGACGCTGATGGTGACCTTCTCGTCCTGGGTGGGGGACGCCGGCGCGACGGGTGCGGGAGCCTGGCCGCCGGCGCAGGCGGCGAGGCTGACCGCGCCGATGACACTGGCGAGACCCAGGGCGAGCCCGCGGGTTGTTGGTTTCATTTCTCTTTCTCCTGAGTGTTGTTGGTTTCTGCGAACGGACGCAGCCAGACAGCGACGTCGGGCCCGACTTTGTTGTCGATATTCGGTTGGCTGGCGAGGACCAGGCGATGTCCGGGCGGGATCTCCACCGGACGCGGCCCGAAGTTGACCAGGCAGGTGAGCCGGCCGGTCTCGGGGCTTCCCCTGCGGAAGGCGAGCACCTGCTCCGTCGGGCCGTCGAGCCAGCCGAAGTCGTCGCTGCGCAGGGCCGGCTCGCTGTGCCGGAGGGCGAGTGCGGCACGGTAGAGACTCAGCATCGAAGCGGGATCGGCCTCCTGGGCCTCGACCGAGATGCCGTCCCAGTGCCGGGGCTGCGGCAGCCAGGCGGGGATGCCGTCCGGGCCGAAGCCGTGGCTGGAGCCGTCCCGCGTCCACGGCAGCGGCACCCGGCAGCCCTCGCGTCCCGGGTCGACGCCGCCGGAGCGGAAGTGCATCGGATCGGAGATCTGCTCCGGGGGGAGTTCCACTTCCGGCAGGCCGAGTTCGTCGCCCTGGTAGACGTACAGCGCTCCCGGCAGGGCTGCGGTGAGCAGGGCGGCCGCCCGGGCGCGCCGGGTGCCGAGGGACTCGTCGCTGGGCACCCCGAAGCGCTTGGCCCCGAAGCCGAACGAGGTGTCGCTGCGGCCGTAGCGGGTGACCGGCCGGGTGACGTCGTGGTTGGACAGCACCCAGGTTGGCGTGGCCGCGACCGGACGGTGGCTGGCCAGGGTCGCCTCGATGGAATCGCGCAGCTCGGCCGCGTCCCACGGGCGGGTCATGAAGTCGAAGTTGAACGCGGTGTGCAGCTCGTCGGGACGCAGGTAGTTGGCGAACCGTGCCCTGTCCTCCAGCCACACCTCTCCGACAAGCAATTTCGGCTGGGGGTAGGAGTCGGCGACAGCTCGCCACGAGCGGTAGATGTCGTGGACGCCGTCCCGGTCGACGTAGGGGTGCCGGCCGGCCTGGCCGACCTCCGGGAGGGTCGGGTCCTTGACCAGCAGCGCCGCGGAGTCGATGCGGACGCCGGCCACGCCCCGGTCGAACCAGAATCGCAGCACCGCCTCGTGCTCGGCGCGCACCTCGGGGTTGTCCCAGTTCAGGTCGGGCTGCTCGGGGGTGAACAGGTGCAGGTACCACTCGCCGGGACGGCCGTCGGCGTCGGTCGTCCTGGTCCAGGTTCCGCCGCGGAAGTCCGAGACCCAGCCGGTGGGGGCGAGTTCTCCGGAGGTGCCCAGGCCAGGTCGGAACCAGAACCGGTCCCTGGCGGGGGATCCCACCGCCGAGCCGAGAGCCTCGGCGAACCACGGGTGGGCGGAGGAGACGTGGTTGGGGACGATGTCGACGATCGTCCGGATGCCGAGGTCGAGGGCTTCGGCGATCAGCGCCTCGGCTTCGGCCAGGGTCCCGAGGTCGGGGTGGATCGCCCGGTAGTCGGCGACGTCGTAGCCGCCGTCCACCCAGGGGGAGGCGTACCACGGGGTGAACCAGAGCGCGTCGACGCCGAGCCCGCGCAGGTAGGGCAGGGACGCGCGGACGCCGGCGAGGTCGCCGATGCCGTCGCCGTTGCCGTCGGCGAAGCTGCGCGGGTAGAGCTGGTAGATGACCGCGTTGCGCCACCACCGAGGGTCGCCGACCGATGCCGGCTGCCGGGTCTCGATGGTGGACGGGACGGTCATGCCACTCCTCGCTGAGCAGGTCTCCGACCGGAGGTTTACCGGTCAATCGAGATGCTAGCCTCGTGCAGGTTGAGCGGTCAAGCTTGGATCCGGCCGTGACCTGATTGTTACCATCTGTCCACGACGGCAGACCGGTTGCTAGAGTCGCCTCGCCGAGAGTGGACGGGAGGAGCGTGCCGGTGACCACGATCCGGGACATCGCCGCCGAGGCGGGGGTGAGCGCGCAGACGGTGTCCAACGTCATCAACGGTCGGACCAGCCGGGTATCGGCGCCGACCGCTGAGCGCGTCCGGGCGATCATGCAGCGCCGCGGCTTCGTCCCCAACGGACCGGCCACCGCGCTTTCGGGCAGCCGGTCCAACATCATCGCCCTGCTCCACGCCGGCAAGACCGGACGGCGCCAGCCCAGCCCGCACGACTCGATCTTCGTCGACGAGGTCGAGCGCCGGGTGACCGCGGCCGGACGCTACCTGATGATCCGTTCGGCCGACGACGTCGTGCTGACCGCCGCCGAGCTGCGCAGCTGGCGGGTCGACGGCGCGATCATCCTGGGCACCTTCACCTCGGAGGCGGACGAACTCCAGGCGGCCGTGGGCCTGCCGCTGGTCTTCGTCGACAACTACTCCACGTCACCCAGCATCCGCGGCGTCGGCATCGATGACTTCGCCGGCGGACAGCTCGCCGGCCGGCACCTCATCGCGGCCGGTCACCGGCGGCTGGCGCTGGTCGCCCCCGGTGTCGACCAGCCGGGCGTGCTGCACCAGCGGTACGCCGGTTTCCGGGCGGCGGTGACCGCGGCCGGTCTCGGCGCCGACAGCCTGACGTTGGTGGACTGTGAGCCGTTCTTCGACGACGGCGTTGCCCTGGGCCGGACGCTGGCCGGCGATGCCGACCGGCCGACCGGGATCTTCGCCACCGCGGACGTGATCGCCATCGGCCTGTTGAAGGGCCTGCTGGAGTCGGGTGTCATGGTCCCGGGCGAGGTGTCGCTGATCGGCTTCGACGACCTGCCCGAGGCCCGCTACGTCACGCCGTCGCTGACCACCGTCCGCCAGGACATCCCGGCGAAGGCCGACGCAGCCGTCCGCACGCTGCTGGGAGTCATCGACGGCGATGCGGCCGCCAGCCCCGCCCGCCTCGACGTCGAGCTGGCCGTCCGCGGCACCGTGGGGCCGCCGCCGGCGAACGGCTAGCGCGTCCGCCTGGCCTCCAGGATCGCGGTGACCAGGTCGGCAACGGGCAGCGTCCCGTCCAGCCGGACGCCCTCGCCGGCGTCCAGCGGCTCCAGGGTGGCCAGTTGCGACTCCAGCAGTTCCACCGGCATGTAGTGGCCGACGCGCTGGGCCATCCGCTGGCGCAGGTCGTCGGGGTCGACGTCGAGCTCGTAGCACTCGACCACCCCGGACGCAGCGCGCAACCGGTCGCGGTAGGCATGGCGGAGGGCCGAGCAGGAGACCACGCATCCGGTGTCGGCGTGGCCGTCCATCCAGGCCACCAGCCGGTCCAGCCACGGCCAGCGATCGGCGTCGGTCAGCGGCACGCCGGCGGCCATCTTCGCCCGGGCCTCGTCGCTGTGGAAGTCGTCCCCCTCGGCGAAGGGCACGCCGAGCGTCGCTGCCAGGGCCTCGCCGACCGTCGACTTGCCACTGCCGGCGACGCCCATCACGACCAGGTGGTGACCGGCGAGTTCGCCGATCTGTCCGTGCTCGTCCATCGCGCTTCCTTCCCGAGACCTTTATACGACAGAAGTCATGCCTCCATCGACGAAGATGTTCTGCCCGGTCACGAAGTCGGACGCGGGCGAGGCGAGGTAGAGCAGGGCTCCGAGCAGCTCGTCGGGAACTCCCCAGCGACCTGCGGGCGTCCGCGAGCACACCCAGGCGCTGAACGCCTCGTCGTTCACCAGCGCCACGTTCATCTCGGTGTCGAAGTAGCCCGGCGAGATCGTGTTCACCTGGATGTTGTAGCGGGTGAGGTCGGCCGACATCGCCTTGCTCAGCATCGCCACCGCACCTTTGGTGGTGGTGTAGGCCGACACCGTCTGGCGGGCCAGCACACTGGTCACCGAGCCGATGTTGATGATCTTCCCCGAGCCGCGTTCGACCATGCCGGGCGCGACCGCGCGGCAGACGTAAAAGGTGCCGTTCAGGTTGGTGTTGACCACGTCCGCCCAGTCCTCCAGCGGGAACTCGTGGAACGGCGCGCGACGCTGCACCCCGGCGTTGTTGACCAGGATGTCCGGTACGCCGACCTCGGCGATCAGCGTCTCGATCGCGGGAAAGACCTGGTCGGGATCGGCGACGTCGAAGCAGGTCACGTGGACGGTGACGCCGTACTCCTCGCCGATCGCCTGCTGCTGGGCCGCGAGCAGCTCCGCGTTCCGGCCGTGCAGCACCACATCGCAGCCGGCCTCGGCCAGCCCGCGGGCGTAGGTGTTGCCGAGTCCGCGCCCGGACCCGGTGACGAGCGCGAGCTTGCCGGCGATTCCGAATCGTTGGTCAACCATGGCTTCCTGCTTTCTCTTGGGCGCGCCGGATGCGCGCGGTCCTGGGGTGGTCCGACCGGACGGTCAGCTGGTTCCGCCCGGCGCCATCAGGCTCAGTCCGGGGGGGAGCAGCGGCGGCACCTCGGAGCGGATCAGGGCGGCGAGTTCGCTCTGCCGCTCCGGGGTCATCCGGACGGCGAGCGCGGTGATCGAGAGTGCCGCGACCGGGCGGCCGCCGCGCAGGATCGCGGTGCCGATGCACGCGACGTCGGGCTCGTTCTCGCCGAGTTCCAGGGCGTAGCCCAGGGTGCGGGCGTCCTGGACGGCCTGTTGCAGCCGGCTCGACGTCACCGCGCGGCCGGGCGGCAGGTCGATCAGGTAGCTGCCCAGGTGGGCCTCTGGCACGTTGCGAGCAGCGAGGAGCGCCCGGCCCAGTGAACTGCTGGCCACGGGCACCAGTTGGCCGACCGCTGACCAGACCCGGATAGCCCGCTCGGGCTCGACCTTGTCGACGTAGAGGACGCGGTCACCCGACAGCACCCCGAGGTGCACCAGCTCCCGCGAGGCGCGCGACAGCGCGACCAGTGCCGGATGGATCGAGATCGCGAGGTTGTTCGGAGTGTCCGAGCGATCTGCCAGCGCGATGGCTGCCGGACCGAGCGAGTAGTGCCCCGTTCCGTCCGTCTGCTCCGCGAACCCGCGCAGGCGCATCGTCGTGAGAGCGCGATAGGCCGTGGGCTTCGCCAGACCGGCGCGTTCGGCGAGCTCGGCGAGAGGCGCGCCCAGCGGCCCGGCCTCAGCCAGCGCACTCAACAGCACCAGCGCCCGGTCGATGGCCTCCACCTTCGGAGCAGTCCCGTTCGGCATCTTCGCCTCCTGGTCAACACCGGCGGGACCCTCCCGGCGGTGAGTTCTGGATCGACCGTAGCTGGCCGTGCCACTCGGGTCTTGCCAACTCCGTGTTCATCATGCCACACTCATTTCGCTGTGTGAAGCACTGCGTTTCGCACAGCGAAACAGAGCTAGTCAACCCAATGAAGGGCTGGACGGAAGATGGACTTGAGCGACTTCCGGGTGATCCCCGTGGTCGTCCTGAAGGACGCCGCGAGGGCTGCCGGGCTGGGCGACGCGCTGGTCGCCGGCGGTCTGCCGGTGGCCGAGGTGACCTTCCGTACCACCGCCGCGGCCGAGGCGATCCGGATCATGAGCGATAACGAGGGCCTGCTCGTGGGAGCGGGCACCGTGGTCAGCGCCGCGCAGGTCGACCAGGCGGTGGCAGCCGGCGCGAAGTTCATCGTGTCTCCCGGGCTCAGCCGTCCCGTCGTCGAGCAGGCCCGGCAGCACGGCGTCCCGGTGCTCCCCGGAGCGGTGACCCCGAGCGAGATCATGGCGGCCCTGGAGCTGGGCCTCACCACCCTGAAGTTCTTCCCGGCCAAGGTGTACGGGGGGATCAGCGCCCTGAAGGCATTCAGCGCGCCGTTCGCCCAGGTCGGCTTCGTGCCGACCGGTGGGGTCGGCGCCGACAATCTCGCCGACTACCTCTCCCTGCGCAACGTCACCGCGGTGGGCGGCTCGTGGATGGTGCCGGCCAGGGCGGTGGACGCCGGCGACTTCGGTCTCGTCCGCGAGCGCTGCGCCGAGGCCGCGGCGATCGCTGCGTCGGTGAAGGGAGCCTGAGCATGGCCGTCCTGGAAACTCGAGCAGCCGGTGACTGCCGCTATGCCGCGGTCGCGCTCGGCGAGGTGATGCTGCGGCTGGATCCCGGCGAGCTGCGGATCCGGACCGCCCGCCAGTTCTCGGTGTGGGAGGGGGGCGGGGAGTACAACGTCATCCGGGGCCTGTCCAGGGTGTTCGGCCTGCCCACAGCGGTGGTCACGGCGCTGGTGGACGACGAGGTCGGCCACTTGATCGAGAGCCTGATCCAGGCCGGTGGCGTGGACGCGTCCTGGGTGCACTGGGCCGAGTCCGACGGTGTCGGCCGCAGCGCCCGCAACGGCCTGAACTTCACCGAGCGTGGCTACGGCGTCCGTGGGGCGAAGGGTGTGTCCGACCGCGGCCATACCGCGATCTCGCAGCTGGCGCCCGACCAGGTGGACTTCGACCGGCTCTTCGGCGAGCTCGGCGTCCGCTGGCTGCACACCGGGGGCATCTACGCGGCACTGTCCGAGACCAGCGCGGCGACCTGCCTGGCCGCGGTGAAGGCTGCCCAGGCGCACGGGACCCGGGTCTCCTACGACCTGAACTACCGGCCCAGCCTGTGGCAGGCCATCGGCGGCAAGCCGAAGGCGCAGCAGGTCAACCGCGAACTCGTCGGGTACGTCGACGTGCTGATCGGCAACGAGGAGGACTTCACCGCGGCCCTCGGCTTCGAGGTCGAGGGCGTTGACGAACACCTCAGCGAACTTCCGCTCGACGGGTACGCCCGGATGATCGAGCAGGTCGCGGCGGCCTACCCCAACCTGTCCGTCATCGCGACCACCCTGCGCACCGTCGGCTCGGCGTCGGTCAACGACTGGGGAGCGGTGGCCTGGTCCCGCCAGACCGGCCTGGTGCAGGCCGCACAACGCGACGGCCTGGAGATCCTCGACCGGGTCGGCGGCGGCGACTCGTTCGCGTCCGGGCTGGTGTACGGGCTGCTGACCGGCGAGGACCTGCCGACCGCGCTCGACTACGGCGCCGCCCACGGCGCCCTGGCCATGACCACCCCAGGGGACACGTCGATGGCCACCCTCGCCGAGGTGCGGAAGCTCGCAGCCGGCGGCAGCGCCCGGGTGGACCGGTAGGGAGGAACCATGACAGACACCATCGACCGGGTCGACGTCATCGTCGCCAGCCCCACCCGCAATTACGTCACCGTCAGGATCACCACGGCCGACGGCATCGTCGGGCTCGGCGACGCCACCGTCAACGGCCGCGAGCTCGCGGTCGCCAGCTACCTGCGCGACCACGTCGCCCCCCTGCTGATCGGACGCGACCCCGGCGCCATCGAGGACACCTGGCAGTACCTGTACCGCGGGGTCTACTGGCGACGCGGCCCGATCACCATGGCCGCCATCGGCGGCGTCGACATGGCCCTGTGGGACATCCTCGGCAAGCGCACCGGGCAACCGGTGTACCAGTTGCTCGGCGGCCGCGTCCGGAACCGGATCCCGGCCTACCGGCACGCCTTCGGATGGGACCTGCCGGCCCTGCTCGACCAGGTGGACGCCCACCTGGCCGACGGCTGCACCCACGTCCGCGTCCAGACCGGCGTTCCCGGCCTGACCACGGTGTACGGCGTGTCGAAGGATCCCGTCTACGAGCCCGCCGGACGCACGGTCCGACCGATCGAGGAGTGCTGGGACGCCGAGAGCTACCTGACGTACTTCCCCGGCGTCCTGGCGAAGGTGCGCGAGCACGTCGGCGACCAGGTCGGCCTGCTGCACGACGCGCACCACCGGCTGACGCCGAACCAGGCGGCCCGGCTGGCGAAGGCCGTCGAACCGTCCGGCCTGTTCTGGCTGGAGGACGTCACCCCTGCCGAGGATCCCGAGGCGCTGCGCCTGGTGCGCCAGCACTCGACCACCCCGCTGGCGATCGGCGAGGTCTTCAACACCATCTGGGACTGCCAGCGGCTGATCGAAGACCGGCTGATCGACTACGTCCGCACGGCCATCGTGCACGCCGGCGGGATCAGCCACTGCCGCAAGATCTTCGCGCTCGCCGAGGTGCACGGCGTGCAGGCCGCCCCGCACGGGCCGTCGGACGTGTCGCCGGTCGCGTTCGCCGCGTCCCTGCACCTGGCAGCGGCAACGCACAACTTCGGCATCGCCGAGTACATGGGCTACCCCGACCTGGTCCACGAGGCGTTCCCGCACGCCTGGGCCTTCGCCGAGGGGGCGCTGCAGCCCGGCGACGCGCCCGGTCTCGGCGTCGACCTCGACGAGGCGATCCTCGCCGCCCACGAGTACACCCCCGCCTACCTTCCGGTCGCCCGGCGCCTCGACGGCACCCTGACCGACTGGTGAACCCCGCAAACCCAAGACGAAAGGCCATCGACGATGAAGGCGCTGAAGATCCTCAAGGCGCAGGACATCACCACTGCCGAGCTGGCGCTCCCCGAGCCCGGCGACGGTGAGGTGCGGCTGCGGGTCACCTACGCAGGCATCTGCGGCTCCGACCTGAACTACTACTTCAAGGGCGCCAACGGGCCGTTCGAGCTCCGGGAGCCGTTCACGCCGGGTCACGAGCTGTCCGGTGTGGTCGATCTCGACCCGTCCGGGAAGCTGGCGGCGGGGACCCCGGTGACCGTCGCCCCGGCCACCTTCGGGACGCCGCTGCGCGGCATCGAGCAGGAGAAGCACCTGTGGCCGGGCGGCTCCTACCTCGGCAGTGCCGCCAACTTCCCCCACCGGCAGGGCGGCATGGCCGAGTACCTGATCGTCTCCGACTACATGGTCCGGGTCGTCCCGGACGGGATGGGCCTGGTCACCGCAGCGCTCGCCGAGCCCCTGGCCGTCGCGCTCCGCGCGCACACCGTGGTCGGCGGCGTCGCCGGCCAGCGGGTGCTGGTCAGCGGCTCCGGCCCGATCGGCCTGCTGGTCGCCGCCGCCGCCGTCGTCCGGGGAGCCGAGTCGGTGACCTGCCTCGACATGCTGGCCGAGCCGCTCGAACGGGCGAAGGCGCTCGGCGCCACGGCAACGATCCAGCTCGGCATCGACGAGGTGCCCGAGGAGGCGTTCGACATCGTCTTCGAGTGCTCGGGTGCGCCGTCCGCCGTCACTACCGCGCTCAAGGCGGTCCGCCGCCAGGGCACGGTCTGCCAGGTGGGGACGCTGCCGAACGCGGAGGTACCGGTGAACCTGGCCTCGCTGGAGATCAAGGAGACCCGCTACGTCGGTACCTTCCGGTTCAACGACGAGATCGACGACGCGATCGTCCTGCTCGCCGAGCACCCCGAGATCGCCGGGGTGATCACCCATGTGCTGCCCGCCGAGCAGGCCGCCGAGGCCTTCGCCGTGGCCCGCGACTCCTCGAAGTCCGGCAAGGTGGTCGTCTCGCTGTGGACGGCGGCGCCCGGTGACTGACCGCATCGAGCGCGCCGAGGTCATCGTCACCGCCCCGGCCCGCAACTTCGTCACGGTCAAGCTGACCACGTCCGACGGCATCGTCGGCTGGGGGGACGCCACCCTCAACGGCCGGGAACTCGCGGTCGCGTCCTACCTGAGCGACCACGTCATCCCGACCCTGATCGGCAAGGACGCGTCCCGGATCGGCGACATCTGGTCGTACCTGTACAAGGGTGCCTACTGGCGCCGGGGGCCGGTCACGATGACCGCGATCGCAGCGATCGACGTGGCCCTGTGGGACATCAAGGGCAAGCGCGCGGGCCTGCCGGTCCACGAACTGCTCGGCGGCAAGGCCCGCGACGGCGTGCTGGTCTACGCACACGCCTCCGGCGCCGACGTGGCCGAGATGCTCGACGACGTCGACCGGCTCCTGGGTGAGGGCTACCGGGCCGTCCGCGGCCAGGCGGCACTGGTCGGGGTGCCGGACGCGTACGGCGTCCGCCACGGCACCGGCGTCTACGATCCCGCCGACGCGTCCCTGCCGAGCGAGACCGGCTGGGACACGGCGGCCTACCTCGAACAGGCGCCGGGCTACCTGCGCGCGATCCGCGAGCGGTTCGGCTTCGGCTTCCACCTCCTGCACGACTGCCACCACCGACTCACCCCCAACGAGGCGGGCATCTTCGGACGCAGCGTGGAGGACCTGAAGCTGTTCTGGATGGAGGACCCGACCCCGGCGGAGAACCAGGAGAAGTTCCGGCTGATCCGGCAGCGGACCACCACGCCGATCGCTACCGGGGAGGTGCTCAACTCGATCTGGGACGTGCAGACCCTGATCACCGAGCAGCTGATCGACTACGTCCGCACCTCGGTCTCCCATGCCGGCGGGATCACTCACCTGCGCCGGATCTTCGACCTGGCCGACCTCTACGGCGTGCGCTCGGGCTCCCACGGGGCGACCGACCTGTCCCCGGTGAGCCTGTCGGCCGCGCTGCAGCTGGACATCTCGATCCCCAACTTCGGGATCCAGGAGTACATGGCCCACGACGCGGTGACCCACGAGGTCTTCCGTCCGGGCTACCACCTCGACGACGGCTACCTGATCCCGTCGGACGCCCCCGGGCTGGGCATCGAGGTGGACGAGGACGCTGCCCGCCGCTTCCCCTACAACCCGAAGTACCTGCCGGTGGCCAGGCTGGCCGACGGCACCCTGCACGACTGGTGAGCCAACCCAGGACTCACCGTCCGTCAACCCGCACCACCCCACTCACACCCACAGAACTGACTGACAAAGGAGACCGTCATGTCCACCTCTGACGCCGGCACCTCGCCCGGCTCCGGAACGATCGTCGAAAGGACAACCAAGGACCTGGCCCGCGCCGCCATCTCCGGCTGGCTGGGCACCGCACTGGAGTTCATGGACTTCCAGCTCTACTCGCTGGCCGCTGCCCTGGTGTTCAAGGACGTGTTCTTCTCCACCCAGAACCCGAGCATGGCCATCGTGTCTGCCATGGCCACCTACGGCGTCGGCTACCTCAGCCGTCCGCTCGGGGCCTGGTACTTCGGCCGCCTGGGCGACAGGATCGGCCGCACCAAGGTGCTGTACTACACCATCGCCCTGATGGGCCTGGCCACCACCTTGATCGGTGTCCTGCCGACGTACGGCCAGGTGGGCATCCTCGCCCCGATCCTGCTGGTCGTGCTGCGACTCGCGCAGGGCTTCGGCGCGGGCGCCGAGATCGCCGGGTCCTCGGTGATGCTGACCGAGTACGCACCCCGCAACCGCCGCGGCCTGATCGGGTCGCTGGTGGCGATCGGCACCAACTCCGGCACCCTGTTCGCATCCGCGCTGTGGGGCATCCTGGTCGTCGTCCTGCCGAACGACGCCCTGATCAGCTGGGGCTGGCGGATCCCGTTCCTCGCCTCGGCCCTGATCATGCTGTTCGCGGTGTGGCTGCGCCGCAACCTTAAGGAGTCGCCGGTCTTCGAGAGCCGGGTGGACGTCGTCGACGGCGTCGCGATGTCCGAGCAGGAGTTCAAGGAACTGGCCGCCCACAAGGAGACCGTCCTCGCCGCGGCGCTGCACGAGAAGAAGGGACGCGCCTTCTTCCTCGGGTTCTTCCTGCGTTTCGGCCAGGCCGGCAACTCCGGCATGATCCAGACCTACCTGATCTCCTACATCACCGCCGTCCTGCTGCTGGAGAAGTCCGTCGGCACCAACGTCGTGATCATCTCCTCGATCGTCGGCTTCGCCACGATTCCGATCGTCGGCTGGCTGTCCGACCGCTTCGGTCGCAAGACCATGTACATGATCATGAGCTCGATCTCGGTCGTGCTGGCCTTCCCGATGATGTACCTGCTCGCCACCAAGAGCGTGCCGTCGGTGTTCGCCGGCTACATCATCATGCACCAGGCGTCCGTGCTCGCCCTGGCGTCCCTGGAGAACCTGACGATGGCCGAGCTGTTCGGCTCCCGTCACCGCTACACCCAGATCGCGCTGGCCAAGGAGCTGGCGGCCATCCTGGCCACCGGCATCGGGCCGGTCATCGCGGCTGCCTGGGTGAGCGCGACCAGCGGCTCCTGGATCCCGATCGCGGGCATGCTCGCCGTGTTCTCGCTGTGCTCGCTGGGTGCGTCCCTCCTGATGCCGGAGGTCGCCGGTCGAGACCTGACCGTGGTCAACGACTGCAAGAAGGGCGAGAGCGTGATCGGGCCGTTCGCGGCCAGGGAGCGGGTGGCGCTCGGCCTGCCGGCCGAGGATCCGGCCGTCCCGGTCAAGTAGGCATCACTGCCGTCCCACCCCGGCCGGGGGCCCCAACCGAGAAGGGGTCCCCGGCCACCGGACCCGACAGGAACCACCATGAACCAGCCGCTGTGGCGCGGCGCCGGCGTGGGACGCCCGGCTGCTCCCGTCCGGATCCTGCACGTGGGGCTGGGCAACTTCTTCCGGGCCCACCAGGCCTGGTACACCGAGCACGCGCCGGACGCAGCCGAGTGGGGGATCGCGGCGTTCACCGGCCGCTCGCACCGGATGGCGGACGCCCTCGTGCCGCAGGACGGGCTGTACACGCTGATCACCCGTGGGGCGTCCGGGGATTCCTACGAGGTGATCTCCTCGATCTCGGCCGTGCACGCCGCCACTGACGACCTCGCGTACCTGGAGTACTGGCGTTCACCGAACCTGGCGCTGGTCACCGTCACGGTCACCGAGGCGGGTTACGTCCTCGCTCCGGACGGGTCGCTCGACCTCGCCGACCCGGCACTGGCCGCCGACCTCGCCGCGCTCCGGCGGGGCGCGACCACCGGGCTGGCCACCACCCCCGGACGCCTGGTGGCCGGCCTGACTGCGCGCCGCGCCGCTGGTGCCGGCCCGATCGCGCTGGTGAGCTGCGACAACCTCAGCGGCAACGGCGCGGTGCTGCGCCGGGTGCTCACCGACTTCGCCGACCGCGTCGCCCCCGGCCTCGCCGGCTGGGTGGACGCCAACGCCGGCTTCGTCAGCACCATGGTCGACCGGATCACTCCGGCCACAACGCCGGACGATCTCGATGCCGTCCGCTCCGCCACCGGCTTCGACGACGCCGTGCCGGTTCCCACCGAACCCTTCACCGAGTGGGTGCTCGCCGGGGACTTTCTCGCCGGCCGCCCCGCGTGGGAGGCCGTCGGTGCGCGATTCGTCCCCGACGCCACCCCGTACGAGGAACGCAAGCTCACCCTGCTCAACGGCTCGCACTCCCTGCTCGCCTACTGCGGCAGCGTCCTGGGCCACGAGACGGTCGCCGAGGCCATCGCCGACCCGCGATGCCTGGCGTGGGTGGAGCAGTGGTGGGACGAGGCCTGCCGCCACCTGGACCTCCCCGCTACCGAGCTCGCCGCGCATCGACAGGCGCTGCTCGAGCGGTATCGCAACCCGGCGATCCGGCATTCCCTTGCCCAGATCGCCTCCGACGGCTCGCTGAAGCTTCCGGTGCGCATCCTGCCGACCCTTCGGGCCGAGTACGCCGGTGGGCGCACGCCGAGCGCGGCCGCCCGGGTGCTCGCTGCCTGGGTGCTGCACCTGCGCGGACGGGGCGCTCCGGTCCGGGACGCCGGGGGAGCGGCCGTGCTGGCTGTCGCGTCCGGGGGGCTCGGCGATTCCGTGGACGCAGCGCTCGCCGTCCTCGGGCTCGACCAGCCCGGCCTGCGCGAGGCCGTGGTGGACGCTGCCACCCACCTGATGGCCGACGCGCCAGGCTGAGTGCCGTGGCCTACTTCTCCACGCGGAGTTCGCTCAGCGCCCTCCGCGCGTCGACGAGCCGGTCCGGCTGGGTGTCGGGGACGGAGGCGTAGAACAGCCCGAACGAGTCGGTGTCGGTCTGCACCACGAGCAGCAGGACGCGCTCGCCCTTGGCCTTCAGGCCCGGGATGTCGAAGCTCAGCTGCGACTCGATCAGCCAGCCGTCGTGACCGTCCACGCTGTGCGCCTTGGCGCTGATGTCGTTGCGTTCGACCTGGTAGTCGTCGTAGTACAGGCCGAGGACGCACTTCATCACCGTCTCGGCCGCGGTCTGCGAGTTCGCGAAGCCGTCGCCCGAGATGAGGTCGGAGAGCAGCACGCTGGACACCCAGTTGTGACCGCCGGTGCCGTCGTAGTCCGCCTGGTCGAGCGCCTCCTGCATCACCGCATAGGTGCCGAACGGCACGCGGTTGTCGCCCTCCGGAGCCTGCCAGGGGTCGCCGAGCAGCGGGAACGACAGATTGCCCGCGGTCAGCCGGCCGTCCACGGTCGTCCGCGCCCTGGCGGTGCTGTTCTGGACGCCGGCAGTGCACAGGCTGGCGCTGGCGTGGCCTCCGGGGGCACCCCAGGGGTCGTCGGCGCCGAGTTGCCCGGGGAGGAACCTCACCACGAGCCAGATCAGTGCTCCGACGGCGACCACGGCGGCGAGCGCTGCCAGCCACCACTTCCGGTTTGCGCGCGGCGGCTGGACGGTCGCGGGCTCGGCGCCGGGACCGGGAGGCTCCTCCTGCGGGTTGGACGTCAGCCTCGCCGACCAGGTGGTGCCGTCCCAGTACCGGAACTTGCCCGGTTGACCGCCCGGGTCCGGGTACCAGCCGGGGTTGCTCACGTCGCCGATCCTAGTAGGCGCACCTGTCGGCCTCCTGTGCCCCCGACCTCCCGGATGCCGGCGGCCGGACCGCCCGGGCTAGCCGAAGCGGCCGGAGATGTAGTCCTCGGTGGCTTTCACGTCCGGGACGGAGAAGATCTTCTCGGTCGGGCCGGACTCGATCAGCCTGCCCGGTGAGCCGGTGCCGGCGATGTTGAAGAACGCGGTGACGTCGGAGATCCGGGCGGCCTGCTGCATGTTGTGGGTCACGATCACGATCGTGTACTCCTCCTTCAGCTTGGCCATCAGGTCCTCGATCGCCAGCGTGGAGATCGGGTCGAGCGCCGAGCACGGCTCGTCCATCAGGAGCACCTGCGGCTCCATCGCGATCGCGCGCGCGATGCACAGCCGCTGCTGCTGTCCACCGGAGAGGCCGGAGCCGGGTGCATCCAGCCGGTTCTTGACCTCGTCCCACAGGTTCGCGCCGCGCAGCGCCCTCTCGGCGAGCGCGTCCTTCTCGGACGCGGGCATCCGCCTGTTGTTGAGGTTGATGCCCGCCAGCACGTTCTCCTTGATCGACATCGTCGGGAACGGGTTGGGACGCTGGAACACCATCCCCACCTGCCGGCGCACCCGGACCGGGTCGACGCCGGGGCCGTACAGGTTCTCCCCGTCCAGCAGCACCTCGCCCTCCACCCGGGCGCCCGGGACGACCTCGTGCATCCGGTTCAGCGTCCGCAGGAACGTCGACTTGCCGCAGCCGGACGGGCCGATGAACGCGGTGATGGCCTTGGGCTCAATGGCCATCGTCACGTCCTCCACGGCGCGGAAGTCGCCGTAGTAGACGTTCAGGTCAGTGACCTCGATCCTCTTCGACATCAGGTTTCTCCTTGTCAGCGCCCGATTTTGGGGGCGAAGCGACGGGCGATCAGGCGGCCTGCCAGGTTCAGCAGCATCACGATCAGGATCAGGGTGAGCGCGCCGGCCCAGGCCCGGTCCCAGTACGGCTGGACGTCGATGCCGGGGTGGGCGTACTGGTCGTACACGAACACCGGCAGCGTCGTCATCGGGCCGGAGAAGGGGTCGTTGTTGATGGACGCCGCGAAACCGGCGGCGATCAGCAGCGGGGCGGTCTCGCCGATCACCCGGGCGATGGCCAGGATCACGCCCGACACGATCCCGGAGATGGCCGTCGGGATCACGACCCGGACGATGGTCCTCCACTTCGGCACGCCGAGCGCATAGGACGCCTCCCGCAACTCGTTCGGTACGAGCCGCAGCAGCTCCTCGCAGGAGCGCACCACGACCGGGATCATCAGCACCGACAGCGCCACGCTGCCGCTGAAGCCGAACTTGGCGCCCGGGCCGACGATCAGGGTCATCAAGGCGTAGGCGAACAGGCCGGCGACGATCGACGGGATGCCGGTCATCACGTCCACGAAGAAGGTGATGGACGCCGCCAGCCGGCCCCGGTTGCCGTACTCGGCCAGGTAGATCGCGGTCATCAGCCCGATCGGCACCGAGATCAGGGTGGCGAAGCCGGTGACCCACAGCGTCCCGTAGATGGCGTGCAGAGCACCGCCGCCGGCACCGATGACGTTGCGCATCGAGACCGAGAAGAACAACGGATCGAACCGCGCAGCCCCCTTGCTGACCGCCTCCCAGGCGACGGAGGCGAGCGGCACCAGCGCCAGCGCGAAGGCACCGACGATGAGGTGCCTGGCCCGGTGGTCGGACGCCTGCCGCGCGCCTTCGACGACCCGGGCGGCGATCTCCATGACCACGAGGAAGAGAACGTAGCCGACGATCACCGCGACGGCGAGGTTGCCGCCGGCCAGCAGCACGGCGAGCGCGTACCCGACCACCGCGGCGCCGACGATGGTCGTCGGCAGGACGAAGGCCGGCAGTCGGCCGGAGGTGAGTTCGCCGGGCGCGAGCGCCTGGCTGACGGTGGTCATCAGTTGGCTCCTGAGTACTGGGCGCGACGCGCGACGATCCAGCGCGCGATCGTGTTGACCGCGAGCGTGATCACGAACAGCACCAGCCCGGCCGCGATCAGCTGGTTCACCTTCAGCCCGAAGGCC
>Ga0209963_1001022_pt1 | contig 19741 bp, 19 predicted proteins | sample ThiBio_1000_biof_2_FD_183957 | JGI IMG/M metagenome (GOLD analysis project Ga0209963, IMG submission 183957) | Wastewater bioreactor microbial communities from Cape Town, South Africa - Thiocy_cont_1000_biof (SPAdes) | ecosystem: Engineered > Bioreactor > Thiocyanate-remediating >...
TTTCAAAAAGCTAAAACACTCAGTCGATTTACAAAACGTATGAAAGCCATGTCGTATCTTGCCAACAAAGAGAGACAACTCTCGAGTTCATCAGATGATAATGAATCGATAAAAGCAGTTAAACATAAACCTACACGAAAAATTCACGAATACCATCCAACAGCTCTCTTAGCAGCCGCAAGTAAACTACAACCGTGTTCTCCTAATCAATCGACAACAAGTCTCGATTCAATCGAAGAAAAAACGCCACCATGTGATCAAGTTCGAATAACAACAACGTTTTCTAATTTATCAACTAAACGCGTTTTAAATCCTATTCAAAATCCACGATCAGCAGGTCCAACAATGGGAACGACAACATTAACACGAACGTTTGCATTCGATCGAGCTTGTATGGAAAAATACGGACAAACAACCGAGAACAAAGATGAACCGATTGAAATTCAAGTAAAATCGATCGATGAAAGTAAAAGTCATTTTAACGAATCAACTACGACCGATCGATTAAACGATCGATCATTTGCCAATACTATTCAAACGCCATTCTATATCGGTAGTGATCGAAGTACAATCGATGGTTCAGAAATCGATCATCCCGTATCAGCAACGCCTTCTTTACTCATTCAAACCAATAATCAATCAAAAACATCATCGATTCTTTCGTCAATGAAAAAATATGCTCAAACACTCAAAAATGAATATTCTCCATCGAATCCAAATAATTCATTTAATGAACCAACTTTATTACAAGTAACATATCTCGACGGCCGACTGCCATTACGCGACGATCAAGCACGTGAATCATTTCGACAGAATCAAATGCTATCCGATTCGATTGCAAGTCGACTCAATCGAGTTCATTCGAATAAAATGTGTTCGAATCAAGATCTTTCTCAAACAACATTTCATATGTCCTATCGAAAACGAATGTTAAATCGTTTTCGAGCATTTGTAGAAAATAATTCATCGACTTCGTCGACACTACCATCATTTTCATCGTCGTCTGACACGAGACCATGGCAGCACAAGACCATAGCTGAATTATTCAATGAAAGAAAAGCGAAATCAACTCGTCACAATTAAATCCAACGCAAAATTGACAACCAACGAGAAAACGTTTTCTATTACATTTTTTTAATTTAATAAATAGTCTATGCATTTCTATTGTTTCTTTCCGTAATAAATAATAATTGAAATTTTATCATTAATAATCTTTTAATCCAAAAACTAATTCGAGAATATTCAACTTCAGTTATTTTTCATTTCCTTTCCCGATATAAAAATAGCACTGATTATCTGATCCGATTAAACATTGTCTAGAGAATCTGGTAGGCATGACGTCAAATTGTAAAGTGAAAAATTATTACACTAAGATTTCATTTTCTGTCTATTTTTTTTTATTCGTATCGTTGTGTTTCTTCTTTGATTTTATGTACGTAAGTCAAATAATAAGAAGAAAAGAAAAGAAAAATATATATATATATATAATGTGAACAACAATAGAAATTTTGTTGTCATATAAATGAGAATATTCAATACAAACAACAGTTGAAATATATTTATCGACTACAGTTTTTATGATAGAAAACATGAACAAAATGAAAGAATAAATGAAGACTAGCCGTCCTCAATGGTTGGATAGGAAAAGAAACGATGACTATTTGCGAACTTTCTTATGATTTATATTTCCGGTGGCTGTTGGTGGTATTGATGGATTGTATTCTGTCGTTGTCGATGGTGTTACAAATTGAATCGATGAAACATGCGAATCACTTAATGTTTTTCCTCGTTGAGATGATGGCGCGTCTTGTGAATTCATATTTCTCAACGAATGAACCGTTGGTAGAGTACTTGTTGCTCCTAAATCCGAGCTTTTCTTTGATTGTTTTTTAACTCGTGTTTTACGTGTATTATCATCGAGATCGACTAAACTATTTCGGTTATCTTGTACTTTCACATCATCATTGATCTAATCAAAACGACAAAACAAGTTAATTTTGTTTGATAAGAGAAAAACGAATTTCCTGTTTTTATTCTTACATCAGGCAAATCATTGTCTGCAGTTGTTGTTGTCGTCTGTTCATGTTGTTTAATATAATCCATCAATGCCAAATGTGCAAATACATATTGATCTTCTGTTTGTACACTTCCTGCTCGTTCGCTTCTCATTTTCATCACAGTTGCTGGCATATCAATATTCATCTTTTCTAAGTAACGTTTTATTCCGATGTCAATTGCACAAAATGTTCCCGTACGTCCGATGCCAGCTGAACAATGAACAAGAATCGGTGCCTGTGTTTGAGTTAATCGTTTGTAATAGTTAACACGTTCGAGAAAGTCTAATGCATCGTTTGTATTCGGTGGAATACCGTGATCAGGCCATTTTATATAATGTGCATGATAGATCGTTCGAACATCCGAATGATTTTTCTTTCTCAAACTTAATTTCGTCACAATAAAACTCGAAAATCTCTCGGATTCTTCGTTTTGAATTTGATATAAACCGGCATTGAGTACAGCTTTAGTTTCGGACGGCCAATATGGATAACATTTAATTGTATTCGACTCTCGAATGTTGGTTGTCATGACAATAATAACGATATTTTCCTGCCAAACCATGCGCCAAAAATCTTTGACTGTTGATTCAAGTGGTCCTATATTTAGAAGAAAAAGAACGGAAATTATTTTATTGTTGCGTTTCTTTTTATTACCTTGAGTAAAAATATATGCTTTTTCTTGATTATTGTATCCACTCACATAGTTGGCATTAATGAAGTCACTTTTGTCGTCATAATCTGGTTGCAGTTTGACACGTGTCGCTTCGCCGGGTATCACATCTCGATAACGAGATTTACTAAGATTTCGTTCATCTCTAACAAAAGAATTCGATGTCATTGAAATCTTATTTGAAAATAGATTACTTTGCTGCACGTGTATCTTTCGCAGGTGGATTAGGTAGTTTTCTATATTCTTGTCGAATGAATGCTTGTGTTTTAGCAAGAAATTCATTCGTATTTGACGATCGATTGATTGTTGTTTGTTTATCATAGTCACTCATGCCGGTTTTCCTTTCTGCTTGATTTGCTGGTATTCGTAGAGAGTTTTCATTTATAATCGAAGTATTTTTTGATTGTAGTTGACTGAAAAAAAAAAAGAAGAATGTCAACAGAAATTAATCAATCATAAATGTATGCAGAATAAAGAGAAAGAAAGAGAAAAACAAAATAAACATAACGAATAATTATTGTCTTCGCGTGTATGCAAAATATCATTGTTGACTATGTATTTTTTTACCTTGAGACATTACGCGCTCGATTCACTTTTGAATAATTAGAATTTTGCTGATGGTTCGAACGATAGGAATGATTATGATTATGATGATGATGGCGATAATGAGGATTATGTTCAGAGAAATAGGCTTCATCATCATCATCATAGATTTTGATTAATGGAGTGTATTGATCACGAGGTGAGACAATCGAATATGATGATGGTGATGTGTAATCATCAAGAAGTGAATAATAATATGGTTGAGATATTTGCTGTCGGATAATTGTAGGATAGGCTGAATAGATCGATGGAAGTGTTTGCGATGGCGGATAGTTGCTCATTATTTGATAAGTGAGAAAAAGTTAATCGTGTTGATATCGATGAGACAATCAAATAGGGAACTATGTGCGTGTGTTATGAGGCACAAGAGAAGAACGACGAGCAAAATGAGAGAGTATTTGATGCACTTGAGGTAGTCGAGCATGGACAGGAAAGAAAGAAAAGGGAAGACGCCTCTCACTTCTATTTTTCTTTTGCTTTTTTTCCTTTCTACCTACGTCGCATTCTATAGTATTTTTTCTTGATGACAACGATTATCGATGAATAAATGATTGAAATAGACCTGTCGGCTCAATGACATGAAAATAAAGAAGTTTAACTCGTACTGTTTCGATTTTGGTTGATATTTGACAAGCATTTGTTGTAGATAGTTAGTAACGAGAAATTATTGGTAGAACAGCAGCCAAAAAATCGCCTTTTTTGCTCTATTATTCTGTCAGATGACATGTTTGTCTTTATGTTACTAAGTGTTTTTTCATTCTGTTTTTCTTCTTTTTTTTTTCTGCTTCTCATTCGAACGTGCATCTGATGCGAAAAAAAAGAAATTACTTTTTCTCATCAGTAGTTATTCTTTAAAATCAGGGGAGGAGAAAAATTCATTATCGTATTTACTTGAAAGAAATTTCTTGAGGAATATAAGTAGAAATGGGTTCTTCTTCTTCAATAAGACTTTCATTCGATCGTCGTCGTTTTTCACTATCACTCGATGACGATGATTGACGTTTTCGTACTGCTGCTGCTGCTGCTGCCGCTGCCGCTGCAGTTGAATCATGATTTCGTCTGAGAGCTACAATTGCAACTAATGATGTTGGAGATGATGTTCGTCTCGGATTACCATCGGCATTTTGTTGATTATGAGGATGATGATGATCAGTATTAAAAAACAGAATATTACTACTTGATTTCGTTGTTATCGGTTGATATTCTTGAGTATAATATGTCGAACATATCGACTGAGAATTGGTTACTGTTGAAAGACATGTTTGATATCGAACATCGCTCTCATTTGTTGGATCGAACAGACCACCGAATGCAATCGGTATATGATCTAATGTGTAATTGTATTGATCGAGAAGAGTTTCACGTATTTGATCGGGTGTCTGCATTGAGACCTAATCGAATTAAGAAAATAGAAGAGATTAAGTCAATTGACATCAAGACAAATGAAATAGTGAAGATAATATAGAACGAACATGCGTGCAAAAGAGAGGGATGCAAGTGAGAAGTGTGCGTGTGCGATTTTTTGTTTTATTTGATAAATTCGGATGCATGGACACATAGTGTATTCTCACCCTCTCACGAAGTTTTCGAGTTAGAAAAATGGCGAGTACCTTATAGGCTATTTTGAACCATTTGGGAGCTGAAATGATAAAGATATTTTTTACCATTGCTGGATAACCTCCCTGAAAAAGAAAAGGCAAAACGTTGTTCGAATAAAAGATCTTTTTGCGGAACTTCTTTCGAATTTACCTGAAGAAGTTTAAGAATTTTCTTGCTAAGATTCATATCGAATTGCGATGCTGAACAATTCTGCATATCGTAAATAAAATTTAAACCATTTTGTTGAACATCCAAACTAAGATTTGCATTGAAACATAGAAATCAATTTGTTTTTAAACAAACAATTTACCTTTCAGTGGCAACATCAAGTTGACAGATTAATGCTTGTAGTGCAACTAATTCTTTGTCTTGTTGAGAAAGAGAATTTGCTGATGTTGAATTAAGAAAATTTGAAGCTGTAAAACAGACAACTAGTGGCTGATTGGGTACGAACGGCTATGAAAAGAATGAAATTGTCAAACGATAAAACTTGGAGCTGTTTTCATACCAATGAAAAGAATTTATTGGATTGTATTTCGCGAATTAAATGAGGATTATTTATCCAAATACGATCAAGATTTTCACTCTTACGAATATTCTAAAAATCAAAATATTCACGAGTCGAAATATTTCTCAAAAATCCGAATACAAACTTCATGAGTTCTGTACAAAGTTATAGCTCGATTGACATCAAATTTCACTGGAATCAAAAATTTCATTGCTATATTCCACTTAACACGTGCTTCATCACTAGTAGAATTCACAGGCCATCCCATACGTTTGAGAAAACCTTGAATTTGCTACAAAAAAAAACGATGTAATTGATATTAAAATTCAAATACCAGACAATTTCGTTTACGGATTTAATAATTTCAATAGGATCGTATTCGACAACTGTAACTAGGGAACAAGACATTTTCTAATGCGTTTTCTTTTTCTTATGCTTATATAGTTGACTCAAGGTTGAAATCTTCGAAATGATACTCAACCCTAATCAGACCAATAGTCGTCTGGCTTTTTTTCCGCGAAAGCCTCGCACTTTGTTCTTTGCTGTGTGTGTGAACAGAACGTAAAACATTCACACACATGAAAAATAAAACATTTTTCGGTTTGTCAATAATTGTGAAAAAAAAAGAATTTTCTACGAATTTTGAATTTCGATATATACATACACGATTGGAATCTGTAGAAGAAGATGTCGTAGGATCGATTATATTTTCACTTAACGGACGAATTTTTAACAGACTAACAGGTGTTTTAGGATTGGCTGAATTTCCATTTAAAACCTGATTTGTTTGACCTTCAACGAGAGTATTTGTCATGGTCGTTGCACGAAATGGTTTTATAGCAAGTGATCGAAACAAAGAAAACAAATCGTTCGATACTGAATGTCGTTGTTGCATGGAATTGCCTGGCAGAGTCGTTTGAGTTGAATATCGTAGACGTCGTTGACGTGTTGTTGTCGTTGCATTCGATGTCTCATAGATTGTTGTTGATGATCCCGAGATTGTACGACGTGATGAATCTTTCGTTAAACGAGTTCGTGATTGTTCATAGAGAGATGTTTGACTGGTAAAACGATGTTCGTCGAATACATCAGTAGCCATGATAGTAGTTTGTCTTTTACCTGTCGTTTACTCGTGATTTGTAGGTTTTTTCTGTCGTTTTCTCTCTTTTTTTTTCAATATTCAATAATCAATAAAAATCGATTGAGACAAGGTAAAAAAAGCAAAGCAAGCGGAACGTAATCGAATATGAAGGTGTAGGTAAATAAACGCACGTTTTTTGTATCCAATGTTGGATGTTTTTCGTTTGTAAATAGGTTCAAATGTAGGAAGCAAATCAGTTCGTAATACGACGACGAAAAACACGTTGTCTATTTCGACTACAGCTCGTTTATTCTCTTCTTCTTTTTCTCCTTTCTTTTACTTTATACAGGTAAAAGCAAAAAAAAAGAAGGAGTACGAATCATTGAATAGTTTCTTTTCTCTCTCGTCTTTTTTTTTGTATTCTCCGCCATTGTATATCAATGAAGTTTTTTTTTCTTCTCTTTTTGTCCTAATGTCCTCTTCACCGGCAATGTATTGTGTCCGATTACTTGCTCGCGTGCATATACACAATAAGGTCTCTATGTATGTTCATTGTTGTCAAAAGGGATACTACTCATCTGTCAAGAGGAAATGACGTTTTTTCTTCTTCTTCTTCTATCTCTTTTATTGTCAACGAAGAAGTTATGATTTGCACAAGATATAATATGTAAAGACACAATCCATGGCTCAGATGAAATCGGTTGATTAAATCTAATCATTAATTAGTGTTTACGTCAAAAAGAAAAACATTACAAAAACCTGTCAATATCGTCACGAACATTCCAAACATATTTTCCTAATCATGGATATTTATCAATATAAACATTTTTTTCTTGCTCGTCTCTTGATAATACAAACCTGATCGAAACCGTTGGGATTGTCAGAAACGATGATCGATCGATAACGTTTGAAAAAATACCAAAAATTCAAACATTTATTTAGAAATCGACACATTCAGTTAAATAAAAAGAAAAATCGAGAAAGAAATCTAATGCATAGAGTATATCTTCAATTTAATCGCTTGAATGATGGCATTTCCAGATAGAGAGAGGGAGAGAGAGAGAGAGAAAGAGAAAGAAAATGAGGGTCACCCTCAACTTTCCTCAAACACACATCTATTGTGTGATAGAACGAACGATGCAAACATAACGACGTTACTTAACTGGATTAGTTCAATATAAGAAAATTAAACTTACATTTTCTTCTTCTTCATATCGAATGTCCATAAGAAATAGAAATATTATTGTCAAAAATATCTAGAAGATAAAAGAAAAACAATATTTCACTACCCGCCATTTCATATAAATTCTTTTTTTTCCGAAAACAAAACAAACGCAAATTGCACACGTCGATGAATTGTTCGTCAAAATAATTATTTATCTATTTATTTTATTTGTCAATGATAAATTCTTATAGTTCATTAAAAATTTTAAAAAATGAATTTACTAATTTAATGAAAGATCCTCCTGAAGGATTTCGTGTTGAACCTGATCCAAACGATTTCTCTATTTGGCATGTCGGCATATTTGGCCCGCCAGATACACTCTTTTCTGGCGGTTATTACAAAGCTATACTTAAATTTCCCGATGATTACCCTTATCGACCTCCAACATTAAGATTTCTGTCTGATATGTGGCATCCAAATGTCTATCCAGATGGACATATCTGTATATCGATACTTCATGAACCTGGCGATGATGAACGTAGCGGAGAAGAAGCATGCGAACGATGGAGTGTAGCACAAAATGTCCGATCAATTCTTTTGAGTATTATTTCTATGCTTAATGAGCCTAATATATCGTCGCCTGCAAATATCGACGCAAGTATCGAATATCGAAAATACAAAGAAGATCCTATTCAATATCCGACATATAAAGAAAAGCTCGAGTATCACTAAATCTCGTTGTTGTCTATCAAAGGCTGTCATTTGTTTTTAGTCGTCTGATTGAAAAAAGTCAAATGATTGCAAAACGAGAAGGCATTGAAATTCCTCAGACGATCGACGAATATACAAAGCGTTTCGACAAGAAATTACCAGGCATTTCCAATGATAACATGCAAGATTATATAATTGATGAAGACGGTGATGACGATGACGATGATGACGATGAACAGTCGGAAAATCGTTCTCAATCATCTCGAATCAAGCTGCATACAAATTCTGAAATTAAAATTGCAATCAAATCAACAACACAACAATATTCAACGACGAATAATTCATGTAGAGATTCAGTAAAATAGTTATATTTCAATAGAATATAGTCAATAGTAATAATTAATTATTATTATTATTTTTGATTAAAATTCATAGTGAAAGAACAAAATACAAAATGAATTAAAAGGAAAGAGAGAGAGAGACAATCAAGTCGATAAAATAAAATGGCAAAACAAAAAAGGTCTGTTGCGTGTTTTTCTTTGTAATTACTAAACATTTGGTCGTGTAACATTAAATCTACTGGCACTGTTCTATTAATTACGTACATGAGTATCTAATTGAATCAACTAAAATAGTCAAGTCAGTCTTTGCTCGTTTTCACACTGAGATAATAGCAAATTCTGACGCAAAAATAAAATAAAATAAAATATATCTATATACACATTCAAGACACTATTGCAAAGAAAAATTCTTTTGTTTGTTTGTTCAAATTGGCAAGGCATTGTGTGTATTGTTTTGGCAGTTGGTTTTATTGAATATGTAGGACAGGTGTTTGTAGAAATAATTCGCTATCAGCCGACACAATCGGGATATTTCCTGATTTGTGATAGGTGATTAAATGTTGAATAGAATCGAATTCGTAATCTTTCGTACGAATCTAAAAGAAGCAATGTATATTTAATTTCGATAAATATTAATGCGAAGGTTCGTTCTTACGACTCCCTCGGGATCAACAAGAAGTAAATGTTTGAATTGATCATTGTAGCGACCTGAGAGAATAAATTGGCCGGGACATTTCGCACTTTCACGTACGAGAAAATCACCACTATGTGCTAATAAATGTTCAGCCTAGAATATATAAATTACAAATTTGAGTTTACAAGATTATGATGACATTTATTAAAAATATACTTCTTCACGATTCATCTTTCCGTGAAACCAATTTTCTTTGTAAACATCTTGACTATTGATTGAGTTTGTTACATCTTCGAGAATAAGAAGAAAAACATTAGTTTATATTTATCTTTCGTCTGAAGTTCGATAAGTGGTCAATCGAATGTTTACGTAATTGTTCAAAAGAAGAACAAAAAAAAACTACTCAACACTTATATACATATGTGCAATTGAATGTATTTATTCAAGAAGTAATTGAAGTTCATTTTACATGACAATATCAGATAGTTCGAGATCAAGTATTACATATGTTGCTTATCTGACATTGACCATGAACTATTAGGCATAACAGAAGGAAAAGAATATGTCTGCACCACTGCTCATCAATAATTATCTTCGATATACATCGAACATATATCTACACGTACTTGATGTCTGTTCGAGTTGATTGGTATTTGCTGATGGTACAAATTGATTTTCTTGTTCATTTTTCGTCTACGAAGAAATCGAGCAGTTCTCAAGAGAAATATGAAGAAAAAAAAACAAATCTGTTATTTACCGATTGGAATTTTTCATCGAATTCAGATGTTTTTAATGGTCTGAATGAATCAAAGAAGAATAAATAAACAGAAAACATACAAATCATTACTCATTTTGTTCAGCTGCTGTTTGTTGTGATTGTATAAATTCATTGTATCTCAATTCGAAAGCTTGACCAATAGTTGTTATAACATCGAGAGATTCATTTGGTTGACATGATAGAACGTGACAAGCCCGTTTATTCATATTATCTTTGGCGACATAAGCTACATAATCTTTTGTATCCTAAAATCAATTCATCAAAATTCGATAAGAAAAAAGTCAAAAAGAAAAACGTTGTTCGTAATACATGTTCACCAGCACTGGCAAATGAAATGCCTTCCATTCGATGTGAGCAAAGTACTTGCGAATCACTTAGTCGTTTGAGAACAAGTGCTTCGGTATTAATTATTAATTGCACAGGTGTTTGACTATGTAAAAGGTTGGCTTGTGATGCAATCATCGATTGTTCAACGGCGGTTTGTTCCGTCTAATTAAAATTGTACAGATTCGAATTGTTGTTGTTTTTTTTTCTTACTTTTCGACGATCTCGAAGTGCGATGCCAGCAGCTGCAGATACTAATCGAATGGAATCTCGTGCTACTTTTGTTCGATTTTCGAAATCAAGTGTTTTCATCGAACAAAGTACTTCAATTGAACCGAGATACTGTTGTTTTTTAGAAAAAAAGAAAAAGAAAGAGAGAGATAACAATAACAAAAACAAAACTCTTTGAACATACATTGACATTGTAACTAACACCACAATTTGAATAAAGTTCAGCATCGGAATGTATCCAACGTGTTTCCTCGTCGTTTGTTGTCATCATTGACGATAAATTCAAAACCATGTAATAATCAAAACAAAACAAATAAGAAAGAAATCGTGTAGTCAACAAGTGAAATCGATATGAAAGAAAATGATTGACAGTTTAATCTACATAGTCTTCCTCCTCGTCGTTCGTCAAGAGTAGAACAGGAAAAGAATGGATGGCTAGTAGACTTTCGAGTCAGATCAAATCAATCCATAGATGTCAGACATAGATGATTTTATTATTATTCAATAATAATAATTGGTGGGTTCTTTTTAACCTTATAAAAATCCAAATCAGATTATTGTTAGCAATGATAATTCTTTTTTTTTATTATTACATTACAATATGTCGAGCGAACGTGTCAGTTATACTCCCGGTAGAGATGGAAGGTAGACTAGTTGTTTCTTTCGAAATTAAAAATCAAAATGTTTTACTTTAGATTTGTTCGACAACCATCCTATCAACCTCGGTCAGCGAACCCGTTTGTTGAAATCGGACGATTTTTTTACAATTTAATAACCGCTTTATTTAAAATTATGAATCTCATTCATATGATTCTTAATTATATCAACAACACGTTATCATCGTTGCCTTTCTTTGTTCGATATTTTGTTCACATTATCCTAACGATTTCCTTTCCATTCTATAAAATCTATCAAATTTATTTGGCGTTGGCTAATCGTATTTATCAAATTATCTATCCACTTTATCGTGCAGTAACATTATTAGCACGCATACTGACATTTTTTATTCAATTACCAGTACGCATAGTTACTTATCTACTTACATCATTAGAAAATCTTTTGAAAACTTTAATAATCTTAATCATTATTGTTTGTTTAATCTTTGCAATATCATTGATATTTTTGGATGACAAACAGATCGATTATATGAAATCTTATTTTCATAACAAAACGAATCAATTCTTCAATGATAGTTTCATTTAATTTTCTTTATTGAAAACGTTTTTTTTTTGTTTGTTGTTTGTAAGACACAAGACAGAACTAAATACACATACGAGCAGGTACTCAATTGAAATAAATAAATACTATGTATATATACAAAAAAAAGAAAATGAGGGAAAAAATGCCCTTGAAACTGTTTGTTATGCTGATCTTGAGAGAAAGATTCGAAAATAAACGAATGATAATCGATCTATCTATCTGACGGGCATGAAATCAGTTTATTTCCATGGCAATTTAAATGGTAATTTTTCCGTAATGGAATTGAATGCCGTTGTTGCCATTTTAATTGGATCGAAACCTAAAAAAATGACAATTCGAGAATATTTCATTTCGAAAAGTCAAATCAATCCTACTATCATCATCATCCGGCAAAGGTATAGGTCCTTTTTTATCGGCTGTTAAACGTCCTTCACATGGTTGTAAAGCTGGAGGAAGTTCTTCTTCTTTTTTCTTAATATTATACTAGATAAAAAAAACAAATGACAAAAGAACAATGATTAATTTTCTATTTTGAAAATAATCGATCCTGATATTTCGTGACAAGATAAACGACTATTAACTACGTTCTCTCAAGAGTACACTCGAAATATTAATTTGAATTGTTTACTTTTTCTCGAATATTTTGTCGAACTTCTTCGCGTTGTCGTTCCATTTTAGCATATTTTGCATTTCGCTTTTCATCGGCTTCACGTCGAGCTTCAGCAACCTAAAGATAAAATAAAAACAAAGGCTTAAATCCTGTTTTGTTTTCCTATCATCATCTCATTATTAATCTTCTTTCTTTCTAATTATCCTATTAAAAACAAACAAACGTAATTCAATCTTCGATGTTCCTCACCATGGGTGTATCAATCATACTCTTTCGACGAGGTGTCGTCGGTGTAGTTGACAGTGATGAAGGTGTGGATTTAGTAAATGGTGGTACGAGTGAAAGACGTCGTACTGGATTCGGCGTTCCAGTCGAGAGGAAAAATGTGTTAATACTAAGTTTATCCATAGATATTTTTCGTCGTCTACTGAGAGAGAAATAAAAATGCAAAATAACAAAATCAAGTAATCGACTATTATGAGTTTTTTTTTGTGTTTGAAACTATTGAAGTCGTTAGTGCATGTTAATAATGATAATGTAGGAGTGCGAGACGATAGAAAATGTGTTTATATTAGTAGCAAAAAAAATAAAAGAGAAGAGACTCAAACAAAATTGCTTTCCATTGAATGTTCACTTGAAAAACGACGAGAGGGGCAAAAAGAAGAGAATATAAAGGAGGATAAGATGAAGAGAAAGATAGCAAGAAATTAATATATGATGAAGAAAAAAAAATAATAAGAGAATAATGCAGAAACGAATATGAGTTTGATTTTGTTTTTCATACTCAATCATTGTAATTTATCATTCTGTCAGAATAGAAAATTGAACATTCTCCGTTGTAGTCTCTTTTTTTTCTTGTCGAACATGAACAAAGAAAGACGCTAAACTAACGGCATTTATAGCGCGTGCGCCATTGTTAAGAAGATAAAGTATGATTTCGATATAAATCATTGTCGATTCAACCGAGCACAAATAACACTTCAAATGATATACTTATTATTAATAATAAAGAAGAAGAGGGAGAGAAAAAAAAAAGAAAAAAAAGAGAAGAAATAGAAAATCAAAAATAGACTCGTTTCAATAGATGACTATTTTAGATATCACGTTGGATATAAAAAGCAATAAAATATTTCAATTATTCAACAGATTACGATGTTAACGAATGAAATATAGGATGCTATTTGCATGTATGTGTTTACCTCTGGATCTTCTTCATCGTCACCGCCACCGGCTTCCTTTTTCTCCCCATCACCGCCGGCTAATTCTAAAATACGACGAAAAAAAACGATGATTTATCAATAGGAATCATTTACAACATGATTATATTTTTCGAAGACAAACAAAACAAAACTTTACTTTTATTATCAATCGTGTTACTCATCTTGATTCTCAACGAGTTGATCGTAAACTGAATGAGTTTTTTCTTTTCTCTTGTCTTCTCTTTTCTTTTTTCATAACCAACTTATCTATCTTCTTCCTCTGTCAAAAGTTCTTCTCTCTCATTGCTCGTGTCTCTGCATTTTTGTTGTTGTTCTTCTTCTTCTTCTTCTTATTTTTTTAAAAGCTCAATGACATCGCTAATTCATTCGGATGTGAACATCATCAAATCAGCTGCCGGCCTACATACAGAACATGGAAGCTTCATTATAATACTATCGCAAACTAGACGAACGAGTATTTGACTGAGTATTATTAATAATGTTTTTTTTCTCTTTTGCATATAGATCAACGAATGAACATCGAGCTTGTTTTGTGATCTAACTCTTATTTCCTATTGAATATTTTGTTCGGAATAAATATAAGTATATTTGAAGAAGCAAATAGATGGCCAAAGAAATGTTTCTCGATGAGAAATAATCAAAAACATATTTATTTCAGTCGAGTAGTTAATCAGTTCCCGTTTCTTGTTGAGACAAACTATTCAATTGAATAAGTAATCGAATAATTCAATATTGACAAAAGATCAATTTTCTCGTTTTCGTTATCTCTTTTTCTCGTGTATGTGTGTCATATACCTTTAACTTTATCTAACTGCGAACCCATCATTTGTTTCATGATAAATGAGGCCATGATGATTTATTAATTATGCACAGTTGAATAAATTCGAATATAGAGTCAATTGACACCTAGAATAAAACAAAAAAAAACTATTAAATGTGTCGATTTATTCTTTCACATTGGAAATTCAATCAGATTGATGTGCTAATTCAAATAGTGCTAACATATCTCTTGACTAGAAAAACATGAATCGTGCTTTTTCTCCTCATTATTATTCTTTCTTTTTTTCTTCTTCTCCTTTTTCTTTTTTTTTTCTCCTCTCTCTCTCTCTTGTTATTACAATTCCAATTAATTCGCCCGTCAACAACTCGCTAGTATCTTTCTTTTTTTTTCTCCTTGTATTTATTCTACTGTCATTTTGATAGAAAACTACAACGATCTTACTCCTCTTCTTCGTCATCGTCTTCTCCTCTTTCTTGTTCTCCTTCGTTTCTTTTGCTTCTCGGCTATTTTACAAATATAACTGTCAGTATGAGTGCATGTTCTTGTGCATAGTTCTTGTCTAGAAAATCGTAATGAAAAAAAAATCGAAGGAAACGACCATAGAAAAAAAAAATTCGATGAATACAAAAGGAAACTCCTACATCAACTTTGTTATTACAATATCTCGAGATAGAGACGAACGCGTTCAATGTCATTATGCATGTCGGCTACAAAAAAAAACGAGCGCACGAGAATGAGAAAAATCTCCAAAAAAAAACGACGGACGAAATTGCCCGTTGCTGTTACTTTTATTATTATTGTTTTGTTTTTTGCTTCAAAGTCTCATTTTTTTAACATTACTGACAGAAGATCGATCAAAACAACGCGCAAGTATATAGAAAACAGATGATCAAATGAGAATTCATCATGAAGAAAATACTTCTTTTTATTTCAAATATTTTCACAGACATTGCTTTTGGTTTTCTAGTAAATGAGATTCTCTTATTTTTCTCTCGAAAAATCAACTTTCCATCGCCGACAGATGCATACTAAATTAGAGTAAAATAAATTGAGAAAGAAAGAGAAGAAAAAAAGAAAGTTAATCAAGAACCTATGCATATGTTGTGTTAAAACAACAGAGTGAAACTGTCGGATAACAAAAAAAGAAAACTGACTTTGACATTTGTTAATGTTTCAAAGTTTTTCACAAATATTTTCTCGTTGGATTAATCAAAACATTGAACACCTTTATTTAGCACAAGAGGAAAACACATGAGATGAATGATACGATCAAGTCTCAAGATTTAGATTAGCATGTTTTCAACATGAAACCAATCGTATTCTGTTGCACACACACACACACACACACACATAAATATATAAAACCAAAGAGGCAAAAACTCATATGAACGTAGTTTTAGGAGAGACTCTACGATCGATCTGATCGGAAGAGAGAGGAAAAATGGTGTGAAAGATATTTGATAGTTATAGAATCGGTTCCCAGCGCCTCGATCCTTTTTTTTATACTTTTCTCTCTCTCTCTCTCCTTCTACACTCGAACCTACGCCGTCCGTTACATTGTCGTCGACAATGATGTGACTAGGATTCGATTCAAAAAGACTTTCTCTCCCTCTCTTTTTCCTGCTTGTCTCGTAGAACGACATGGGCATCAGTCCCACTTACATACATAGGGTGGGGAGAGAAATAGTGAACGGCAGTATTTTACTACCATGAACAAGCGATGACATCGCATGGAAAAAGGAAAAGAAAGGGGAAGGAAAATTGTAGTCATATATACGATCTAACTAGCTGTAGAATTGGAAAAGGAAGAGAAAGGAGGAAAAAAACTGAATACTCTCTTTCTCTCTTTGTCTCGTTCCGTTCTAGATTGCGTTCGGTAAGAAAGAAGAATAATGAAAAACAGAAGAAGAAGAAGAAATTCAATCAATTATTATTGTAATATTTTTTACAAGAAAAAAATAGGTCACGTTCAAAATCTCGTCTAATTAAAGCCTTCTACAGGCCATTTGAATTTCTTGTGTAAGGATTCTTGTCCACGAGCGTATTTGCCGTATTTTTCTAGCGTACAACTTGTATCTGCTGTTCGCCAGCCAATTAATCGATTCGTTGTCAATGGAATAGGGCGTGGCGATGGACTGGCATGTGCAGCAGTTGCTTGACGATCGTTTGTTGATGGTGAACGAGCATTTGATAGATGATTTTTTGGATCATACAATGAATTCTACGGATATAATTGATCAATGAAAAATAATTTTCTATTCGAATCTACTTGAAGTTCAGTGTCACTCAAAAAACCCCATCGTTGATTGTAGAATTTTTGTGCTGTCTCGATTTTTGATATATGATCTTTCCTACGAACATTCGTCGTTGAGAAATGAGAATATATAAATAATAAATGGAAAATGATTAAATCAAATTACCAGATAAGATCTTTGACAACGGAGGATTTTTTATCATTGTATTGATCAATATGTTTTATTGATGCATCCATGCTAATGTTCGAAACGAGAATCGTGCAAGTAAAATGACGAATAAAAACGAGAAAATTGAAAGAATAGAAACGAACGACAACACAATACCGATTCTAATGAGAGAGTAAACAAAACTATTGAATTCAATCGACGAACTAAATGGAATTAAATGAAAAGATGAACAAAAAACATATTACTACGTGCGAAATACCTAGAATAAATTTGTTCTGTGACTCGAAATAAATGAAAATTAATCCCAAGAGTTTTCCGATCAATTTTTTCATACGTTATCTCAAATTGAATAATGACCTAAAAATAGATTAAAATCCAGGTCGATTTCGAAATAACTGCCAAATTAGAACATGTGATCAATTCGATTTCGTTCTTTACTAATAGATGCAACAGCTGTGTCTATATGTCGCCTTATTATTTCTATGGAATGAAATCACAAGTTTCAACTATTCTTATTGAATAAAAAAACAAAGAAGTCAGCAGACAAGTCAATAGTACAAATCATGCATTGCAATGATGATAATGAAATTGGTATGTTGATTACGTTGCATGTCAATCATTTTGATATGACGAATAGAAGTGACTGATAGATTTTTGATTTTTACTGTGTCACAGTTTCCGCTTTCATTCATGTGAGAAGAAAGAGCATAACAAAAAGAAACCAAATGCACTGATCAAACAGACTATTAGTTAAGCTCGTTGACTATCATGTCGTCACAGTCCGATGATGATATATCTAATCATTCACTTGCAAATAATCATCGTCAGTTGCATTTGAATTCGTTGATATTAACCACCATGCGTAATTTTGAAGATTTTTATATTGAAATAAAAGAGATTTGGAATAGTTTGTTTGATTTTCTAGCCGATACACTCAATTCGTTAGTTCATACGGCTAAATCGAATTCATTTTCTACGCAAGAAAACGGCGAGAATGAACGAAATTCGCAGAATTCTCGTAAAATAAGTGTACTCGATGAGAAAGCTCTACGTGAAGATGATACGAAGATCGTTCGTGATCAACGTATTGAAACAATGAGTCGATGCTATGAAACAATTCTCGGAAGTATTGGCGAAGACCCATCGCGTCAAGGTAGATTTTTATTATTTTGTTTTATAAAGTTTTCATTCAAGGTTCTTGTTTCTAAAAAAGGACTGCTGAAAACGCCAAAACGTGCAGCTGAAGTACGTCTTGCCAATAATAGCGAAACAATCGTTTTGATGAAATTCTCGTTTAGGCTCTTGTTTTCTTTACCAAAGGTTACGAACAATCAATTCGAGATGTTGTTAGTGATGCAATATTCGATGAAGACTGTGAAAATATGGTTGTCGTCAAAGAAATTGATATGTATTCCCTCTGTGAACATCACATGTAAATTTCAATTGATTGATTTATCGATTAATACTGATGCGTCGGATTATTTTTAGGGTGCCCTTCTTCGGCAAAGTATCTGTTGGTTATCTTCCAAATAAACGAGTTCTTGGTTTGAGCAAAATCGCCAGGTAATTTGCGGACGTTTTTAAAAATAGATCAACGGATAATAAATTCATCAATCAATGTTTAGAATCGTTGAAGTATTCAGTCGACGTTTGCAAGGTTTGTCACCTAAAAATAATTATGAGCTAAAGTCACTTGTAAATTGATTGATTGATTGATTTCAGTTCAAGAACGTTTAACACGACAGATTGCAGAAGCTATTGCCGAAGCAATTCAACCTCGAGGTGTTGCCGTTATTGTCGAATGCCTGTAAGTCGACATAAATAATAAATTCAATGAAAATCTTTCTTTTTTCTGTTCTGTGTGAAGACACATGTGCATGATTATGCGAGGCGCGCAAAAGGTCAATTCACGTACGACAACATCGGCTATGTTAGGCGTCTTTCGTGAAGATCCGAAGTCACGCGAAGAATTTCTCTCACTCGGTCGAATCAATTCATTTTAAAAATTGAAATCTGTTTTCTGTTTCATTCGTCAACAAATGTCATTTGTAAATAAACTTGAATTTTTATTTACAATAATCAAGCACAGACATCTCGAGACTTGTTTACTTTGTCGGATCGGTTTCGGTCGTTCGAAATTCGTTGTTGTTCGTGTTAAATTTGTTAACAATGACGAATACATAAACGGATTAAAACACGAACTAAACGGTTGTAAGAATAGAACGGCTAGTTTAATATTAGTAAAATGTAAACCATAATTATTGATTTCATTCGAATCTGTCGGATGAACGATCAATGCTAAAAATATAAAAATAACCAAAGGTATTCGACTGACACAGATCGCTATGTTAAGCATTAAGATTTTCAATGTTGTTCGAGCGTCATTAATCGTATGAACATGAGATTTACTGAAATTAAAACAAATCAAACCATTACAAGTTGTAATTATTCCGATAAATGCAAGATCGAAGAGAATTAATAGAGATAAATAGAATCGATCGAACAATGTTTCAATACGAAATGGTACACACAATGAATTCGAATGAAAATCATTGACATTTATCAATGGTAACGAGGCAACGAGCAGACTGACGAGCCAACCGAGTAAAATAACCGTAAATGTAAATTTCGGTGGCCATGGTGTTTGACGTTTAAATGAAAATAGAATTGTGTAGAATCGTTCGAATGTGAGTAGAGTCAATGCATAGATCGATGATTGTATGCCGAAAATATAAATAAAACCAGCGAATGTACATAAATTTGATTTCGTCCAAAGATGAGTTTTGATGTAGAAAGTTTCTCGAA
>Ga0209963_1001033_pt1 | contig 19370 bp, 10 predicted proteins | sample ThiBio_1000_biof_2_FD_183957 | JGI IMG/M metagenome (GOLD analysis project Ga0209963, IMG submission 183957) | Wastewater bioreactor microbial communities from Cape Town, South Africa - Thiocy_cont_1000_biof (SPAdes) | ecosystem: Engineered > Bioreactor > Thiocyanate-remediating >...
CACGGCAAGGAGAAAACCGTCTACGCCGACGCTGGCTATCAAGGGGCGCAGAAGCGCGCACCCAAGCGTGGTCGCACGTGGCATATCGCCGCCAAACGCGGCAGTGTCAAGGCGATGCCCGAGGGTGAGCTGAAGGAAGCGGTGAAGCACACGGAACACATGAAGGCGGCGGTGCGGTCGAAGGTGGAGCACCCGTTTCGCGTGGTGAAGCAGCAGTTCGGCTACCAGAAGGTGCGCTTCAAGGGCCTGCTCAAGAACACCGCGCAGATACTGACGCTGTTCGCGCTATCGAATCTGTGGATGGCGCGACGAACGTTGCTGGCGTCCGCAGGGGAGGTGCGCCCGTGAGGCGGGAAAACGAGGCGGTTCGAGGCAAATCGGCGCCGCGAAGGCAACGGATCACTCCAAAAAACCACCTTTTCATCGTAGCAGGCCACGCTTTTTTGCATGGTCGTCTGGACGGCCATTTCGAAGGTAATTGATCAGAGCATCCCTAACGCTGGAGTTAAGCGGCGCGCGGCTTTTCGCGCGTCCGCTTGGACGAGTGGTTAGGAGTCAGCGCGACTGCAGCCAATTAATGACCTCAGGAATATCGCTCTGCTCCGTTTCCAACAGTAGCCGTGCAGTTTGATGGTTGCCAGTGGCAGCGGCGGTTGCTGCGAGAGCCGAAGTACACAGCGAGTCGTCCCACCCGGGCCGCGCGGCAGCCCCTGCAAGCGCGGGGAGTTGGGCGAGCGCTGCAAAGTACGCGACGGACAACGATGGGGGAACGACCGCGTTGGCTGAGGCACGTGCCACCTCGATGCTCGCCGGCAATAGGAAGTAGCTGACAGATGCGCGGGAGGCATTAGCAGCTAGCGCGTGGACAATGTGGGGAACTGCCGCGAAAGATGCAGAGTAGATATCGCCTTGATGGCAGAGCGAACTCCACAACGTGAACCAAGGTTCGTCTTGGTAGGAAGCCTCGTCCGGGTAACTCGTGAGTTGACTCAACAACGCCGGAATATTCGTCGCGGCTCCGTAGGCATGCCGAAGCTCGGACCAAAAAGAACTTTCGAGAGCCAACATCCTGTTTCTGACCCCTAACGCTAGAGTTAAGCGGCGGCGTAGCCGTCCGCCTTGAACGAACTGTTAGCTTGCTTTGGCAGCATGCTTGATGAAGCGGCGCTCGTCTAGCGAATACCCGACTGCTTGGTAGAACGCATGCGCAGCGAGACGGTGATCGCCGCTCGTAACCTCCATGCGCTGAGCACCCTCGCTCCACGCCCACTCCTCAGCTGCCGCAACGAGTGCTTTGCCTACACCTTTGCTGCGGGCCTCAGGACTAACTGCAAGTGAGGTGATGCGACCTAGTAGACCTGGAGCATGAAAGAGAGGCAGCAAATGCACGCTAACAACACCCAGCAACGGTACATGACCGGCAACCGAAGTGACGAATACAGCGTCCACGTGGCTCTTGGAAAATGAGGCAAGTCGTTCGGTAACGAGACTGGCCGAGGTGCCGTAACCAAGAGCAGAAAGACACGCGGCGATTTCAGTAGCGTCGGCAAGCTCCGCACGACGAACCTTGTGATTGGACATGGCGATGTCAGTCATGCTTTAAAAGCTAACGCTGGAATTAAGCGGCGGCGAAGCCGTCCGCCTTGAATGACGGGTTAGACGGCAGCACGCTACGCCGTCGGTGACCTGCACGATAGCGCTGCTTTGAAAGCCCGGCAATGCCGCGGAACTTGTGGACTGCGCGCGAAGAACGAACCGCTGACGACGAACGCCACGTTAGAACGAACCGCGCGCGCCGCGAGGCACGAAGATGCGAGGTACGCCAACGCGCGCAAGACACGATGAGCGACCAGGCGCGCGAAAGACGACAACGCAGGCCAGCCCGAGGCGAAAGAATGCTCGCAGCGGACGCGAAGCCAGAAAGCGAAGTGCACGCGAAGCGACTGCGAAGGAAAGATGCTCTGACGTCTAACGCTGGAATTGAGCGGCGGCGCAGCCGTCCGCTTGGATGAGATGTTAGGGCTCACGCCCGTTGAGTGATGCCGCCATATTTGCAGCATCGGGCCTTTGATGAAACAGGAAGACCAACTTGCAGGAGCCGAACTCGCGTTCAAGCTCGTGTTGCCGAATCGAATGATTGCCGAAGCGAAAGCGTCGCGTGCTTTTGGCCGAGGGAGGTAGCTCGTAGACGCCGTAAGTGCGAGGGATTGTCAGGTGCCCGTCTGCGCGGACGCTACGAGGCGAGACTGCAAGCTGTGCTAAAGATTCCCTGGACTTCGACATTCTTGCCTCGTGAGGCCTAACGCTGGAGTTAAGCGGCGGCGAAGCCGTCCGCCTTGAACGACTGGTTATACGTACCTACCAGAGCTTCCACCACGGCTTTGACAACGCCTTGGTGATGTCTTGATCGAGCACTTCGAAGGGAATTGGCTCCGAACCCGGAATATCTTCGTCGTGACGAAATGAGGTTACAACTTGAGCCAACGTAACGGGTACATCGTGGATGTAGTCCACGTTAGCTTTGGCGCCACCCGCCTCCTCTTGCTTCTCTTTTAGCGAGGTGTAGATGCCAGCGAACTCGCTGGGAAGCTGCCCATTGGTTGACAGGTTAAACATGCCTTCTTGTGCATCGTGAGCCACACGCCAGGACTCGGTGCCATCGGAATAGAGCGTGGCTGAGCTAAACATGACGTGCTCTTCAATCTGGCAGGAAACAACCTTGCAGTTTGTGGATAGGCTGGCTAGTGAATTCGCCGAAACGATTGGTGAGCCGAACTCGTTGATGAAGACGAGGAACCAGTTGTTGGGGAGCTGGGCTGCGGAAATTGGTGACTCGGGAATCTCCTCATTCTCTCCCGTGCGGTTGAGCCGAAGCTCCTTGAGGACCTGCTCGGGAGCCTTCCCGGAGACCGCAAGCCAAGAAATTGCAAAGCCCATGAAGCCCCCTGTACGTATAACGCTGGAATTAAGCGGCGGCGCAGCCGTCCGCTTGAATGACTTGTTAGACGGCAGCACGCTACGCCGTCGGATGCCAGCACGATAGCGCTGCTTTGAATGCTCGGCAATGCCGCGCAACTTGTGCCCTGCGTGCGAAGAACGAACCGCTGACGACAAACCCCACGCTGCAGCGAACCGCGCGCACGACAAGGTACGAAGATGCGATTTGCGCCAACGCGCGCAAGGCACGACGAACAGCAAGCGCGCGAAAGGCAACAACGCAGGCCAGCCAGAAACAGCAAACGCCGCTTTGCTAACACGAAGCCAAGACGTGAAACGCGCGAAGCACTACGAAGGAAAATTGCTCTGCCGCCTAACGCCTGAGGTAACCGGCGCGAGCCCGCGTAGCGGGTGAGCGTCCGGTTGACCGAAATGTTAGCACTCAGGCACCACCGGCCCGAATAGAAACGCCCTCATAGTTATAGCGCCTTCCGTGGTCAGGCCTTCACGCAGCATAGCGTCCTGCCAGCCAAGCACTCCGCGTTTCATTGAGTCCATGTCCGATTTCCAAACTGGTCCGATGTGCTCCACCCATAACTCAACCTCGCGAGCCGTGTGCTTTCGATTTGACAGTAGTGCCCTAGCCCGCGACAACATGGATTTCGCGAAATTATCGGTGACCGCCGTAGCTGGCAGTGACCAACTGCGTTCGTTCAGGCAGTCTGTGTAGAAGCCTGCCTGCTTGAATTGGTCAAGAACGGCTGGGTGATCGGAATCGGGGTCGACGAGAGGGTAGAGCTCATCGAGCGTTCTTGCGCCAGACTCCACTAGATCACGCATGAACCAAGCGACGTTCTTTCTCCTGTGCGACCGGTACGCCTTCCAGCACTCCTTTCGCTCCGCAGGTGAACGCGCTAACGACATCTCCCTGAGCACGGCCACTTTGCCTGACTCCTCTATCGAAAGAATTGCCAAGGACGCGCAAGTCGGAAAGGATCCCATAGCGCACAACGTTTCCGCGTCGTGGAACAAACGTGCAGCGTTTTCTACAGCGGCATTCATTCCGGCCGCTAGCGACAAGGCCGTCAATTCACCTTGGTAGCTAGGATTCAGTCTTCCCATGAGCCCTCGTTCTGAGTGCTAACGCTATGTAGATTTCAAAGTGCAGTGTAATCCTGCAGCCTATCCCTTGGCACTGGATGATCGCTTCGCGCCGACTCGCCAATTTTTCAATGACTTACAACACAGGACGCAGCCTAATCCTGCAACCTAATCCCGCAGCCTTTCGTGACACATCCGCCAAGCAATCCGGAAAGCAAAAGGGCAGCCCAACGGCCACCCTTTCAGCGTTCAACTTAGTGCGTGCCTTCCATCACCCGCACTTCGAATACCCACAATTCAAACAGGTCTGACAGTTGTCCATCAGTACCAGCGCCTTGGTATTGCACTTGTCGCACATCATCGAGCCCGCCGGAAAGGTCAGCGTTTCGGCGCCGGTCGAGCCGGCGCTCACGCCCGCGTCAGCGTTTTTTTTTGAGTCCATCGCCTCGTAGGCGGCGCGCTTCTCGGCGATCAGCTTGCGGGTGGCCTCATCCATCTCCGGATCATGGATCAGCCCGATGTTCTTCATGTGCTGTTCCACCACCGAGCCGATCTCGGCGACGATGCTCGGCATGTAGACGCCGCCGGCCTTGAAGTAGCCGCCGCGGGGGTCGAATACGGCTTTCAGCTCTTCCACGATGAAGGTGACGTCGCCGCCCTTGCGGAACACGGCGGAGAGGATGCGGGTGAGCGCCACGATCCACTGGAAGTGGTCCATGTTCTTCGAGTTGATGAAGATCTCGAAGGGGCGGCGCTGCTCGTACTTGGTGCCGGCGTTGAGCACGATGTCGTTGATGGTGACGTACAGCGCGTGCTCGAACAGCGGCGACTTGATCTTGAAGGTGGAGCCGACCAGGGTTTCCGGCCGCTCGACACTCTCGTGCATCTGGATCACTTCGGCCTGCTTGGGCGCGGCAGGGGTGGCCTGCTTTGCGCTGCCGGCCGCATCGGCAACCTTGTCCTCGGGCTTGACCACGTTGTAGCCGGTGATCTTCTTGTCGATCTTGATTGCCATGGGATTCGCTTCTTTGCTGGGCGCGCCGCAATGGCGGCGACGTGTGACATGAAAAACCATCCGGCCCGGCGCGACGCCGGGCCGGATGGAGGTACGGCTTACTTCTTCTTGCTGGCAGTGGACCTCTTGGCTGCCTTGGGGGCGGCCTTCTTCTTGCTGGCGGACTTCTTTGCCGCCGCCTTCTTCGGGGCCGCCTTGCGGGCGACCGACTTCTTGCCTGCCGCCTTGCGGGCGGGCTTGGCGCGCTTGACGGCGGCTTTCTTGACCGCCTTCTTCGCCACTTTCTTCGCGCTCTTGCGCACAGCCTTCTTCGGGGCCGCCTTCTTCACCGATTTCCTTGCCGCTTTCTTGGCGGCAGCCTTCTTCGGCGCGGCCTTCCTGGCTGCAGCCTTTTTCTTGGGAGCCGCTTTCTTCGCGGCGGCCTTCTTCTTAGGCGCAGCCTTCTTGGTCGCGGCCTTCTTCTTCGGAGCCGCCTTCTTCGCGGCCGCCTTTTTCTTCGGCGCCGCCTTCTTCGGTGCGGCCTTCTTCACTGCGGCCTTGCGGCGTGCCGGGGCCTTCTTCGCCGGGGCCGCGGCGGGTGCGGCCGGCGCTACCTCGGGCAGCACGGGCAGCACGACGGCGGGTGCCTCGGCGGCCGCTGGGTTGGTGTTTGACTCAAGCTCGTTGTCGATGGACATAACTGGTGTTCCCCTCCGATGAATGTCAGTACGTGCCGTGGCCCTCGGGAAACTGCGCGCAGTTCAGAACTTGCCGTAGTAACCCTCCTTCAAGGCATCGAAGAGGTTGGCGGCCGAATGCATCTCGCCGTCGTATTCCACCTGCTCATTGCCTTTCAGTTCGACAACACTACCGTCCTCCAGCTCGAAGCGGTAGAGGGTGTTTTCAAGGTCCGATTCCTTGACCAGCACACCCTGGAAAGCGGCGGGGTTGAAGCGGAACGTGGTGCATCCCTTGAGCCCCTGCTTGTAGGCGTAGAAGTAGATGTCCTTGAAGTCTTCGTACGGGTAATCGGTGGGCACGTTGGCGGTCTTGGAGATCGACGAATCGATCCATTTCTGCGAGGCGGCCTGGATGTCCACGTGCTGCTTCGGGCCGATGTCGTCGGCGGAGACGAAGTAGTCGGGCAGCTTGTGCGCGGCGTCGTCGGTGAACGGCCTGGCCTCGGCGTTGATCAGCGCGCGGTAGGCGAGCAGCTCGAAGCTGAGCACCTCGACCTTCTCCTTGGATTTCTTGCCTTCGCGGATCACGTTGCGCGAGTAGCTGTGCGCGAAGCTCGGCTCGATGCCGTTGCTGGCGTTGTTGGCCAGGCTGAGCGAGATGGTGCCGGTGGGGGCGATCGAGGTGTGGTGGGTGAAACGCGCGCCGGTCTCGGCCAGTTGCTCGACCAGCTCCGGCGCCACCGTGGCGATGCGCTGCATGTAGCGGCTGTATTTCGCGTGCAGCACGCGGCCGGGGATGGTGTCGCCGATCTTGTAGCCGTCGGCCGCCATTTCCGGGCGCTTGCGCAGCATGTCGCCGGTGACGGTGTAGTCGCGCAGCAGCACCGGCGCGGCGCCCTTCTCTTTCGCCAGCTCCAGCGCCACTTCCCAGCCGGCCAGCGCCATTTCGCGCGAGACGTCCTCGGTGAACGCCACCGCCTCGGCGCTGCCGTAGCTCTGCTTGAGCATGGTCACGGTGGAGCCCAGGCCGAGGAAGCCCATGCCGTGGCGGCGCTTGCCCATGATCTCGTTGCGCTGCTGCTCCAGCGGCAGGCCGTTGATCTCGACCACGTTGTCGAGCATGCGGGTGAACACCTTGACCACCTCGCGGTATTCCTCCCAGTCGAACCGCGCCTTGGGCCCGAACGGGTCGCGCACGAACTTGGTCAGGTTGACCGAGCCGAGCAGGCACGAGCCGTAGGGCGGCAACGGCTGTTCGCCGCAGTTGTGCGCGTGCAGGCCGTTGCCGTCGAAGGTGTTGATGCCGGGTACCTGCACGTCGTAGACGTCCTCGACGCCATCGGCCTGCAGCGATTGCACGGTGGCGACAAAGCGCTCGCGGTTGAGGTGACGCTTGTAGCCCGACAAGGCGGCCTTCAGACGCGCGGCCTTGTCGCTGTCGGCAAAGCCGATCAATTCGGCGAAACGCGGCAGCGACTCGCCGGCAATCACCAGCTCGTGCTGGGCCCGGGTGGCATAGGCATGCCTGCCGCCATGACCATCGGGCAACAGGCTTTCACCTGCGACACGGCGGTCGCGATAGATCCGTGACGGCATGCCCAGGCGCAGCAGCATGCGCTGTACCGCTTCCAACCGCGGCAGGTCCGACTGCGCCAGGCGCACGGACACGCCCTTGGCCTGGCTGCCCTGCACCGAACCGTCGGCGTCGAAGAAGCCGCGCAGGAAGCCGCGATAGGCCTCGCTCGACGCCTGCTCCAGCGCCGGCGTGATCGCCTTGTCGCCAGGATTCATGCCGAACTCGAACGCAAGGTCACGCAGCGCGGCGGACTTCATGCGGAACTCGCCGCGGCCGGCCACTTCCGACCAGCCGGTGAAATCGGCACGGTGCGGCAGCGTCCGGGCGCAGCGCAGGGCTTCGGCCATCAGCGCACGGGTACCGCCATCCACCGAGCCGTTCATCACGGCGGCCTGCGGCCACACCGACAACACCGCGGCGTCGTGCTTGAGCGTGCCGTCACCGACCAGCAGGCCGAGCAGGTAGCCCTGCTCCCCGGTCAGCGCACCGGGCCACTGCGCGTTGGCGCGGTGATCGTTGAGCAGCACGCGGTCGCCAGGCTGCAGCGCGCCGGCGGCGCACCACTCGGTGTCCACGCTCCAGCGGGTCAGGCGCGACACGCGGCGCACGCGGTGGTCCTCGGTCAGGCGCAGGCGGTGGCCTTCCTCGGTCTGCAGCGCCAGCACCGGCTTGGTCGCGGTGCGGAAGAAACCCTCGGCGCCAGTGGCGTGATCGTTGCCGTCCACGCGGGCCATGAAGCCTCGACCGAGCAGGTCACTGACCTGGCGCGGGCCTTCGGCGGTCTGCACCCAAGTGTCGGCCGTGACGCAGGGGTTGGTCGCGCGGATGTGCTCGCACCACCAGTTGTTGTTCATCTCGTTGACCTTGTCGATCAGGATGAACCCGGGCTCGGCGTAGTCGTACGTCGAGACCATGATCATGTCCCAAAGGTGCCGCGCGCGGATGTGGCTGTAGATCTTGCAGGCGACCAGGCCGTCTTCGCGGTCGACGTAGTTCTCGTGGGTCGGCCATTCGCGCCAGACGACCTTGCTCGGGTCATTGACGTCGATCTCGTCCTTCTCCTTGACGTGCACTGGGAACACCAGCGGCCAGTCCAGGTCGTTTTCCACCGCGTCCATGAAGCCGTCGGTGATCAGCAGGCTGAGGTTGAACTGGCGCAGGCGGCCGTCCTCGCGCTTGGCGCGGATGAACTCCTTGGCGTCCGGATGGCTGATGTCGAAGGTGCCCATCTGCGCGCCGCGGCGGCCGCCGGCGCTGGAGACGGTGAAACACATCTTGTCGTAGATGTCCATGAACGACAGCGGGCCGCTGGTGTACGCGCCGGCGCCGGAGACATAGGCGTTGCGCGGACGCAGGGTGCTGAACTCGTAGCCGATGCCGCAACCGGCCTTCAGGGTGAGGCCGGCCTCGTGCACCTTCTCCAGGATGTCGTCCATCGAATCGTGGATGGTGCCCGAAACGGTGCAGTTGATCGTGCTGGTGGCCGGCTTGTGCGCCAGCGCGCCGGCGTTGGAGGTGATGCGGCCGGCGGGGATGGCCCCGCGGCGCAGCGCCCACAGGAAACGCTCGTACCAGTGGCCGCGCAGCTCGTCGGTGGACTCCACGTCGGACAGCGCGCGCGCCACGCGCTGGTAGGTCTCGTCGATGCTGCCGTCGACCGGCTCGCCGGTCTTGGTCTTCAGGCGATACTTCTTGTCCCAGATGTCCCACGAGGCGGGTTGCAGCGGGATGTCCACGGCAGCATCGCGGCCGGTGGCGGGGTGGTTGGCTGGCGCACGCATTGTGCTCATCGTTTTGCTGACCTCTCGGTGTGGCCTCGCGGCCCCCGTTGATTTTTATTGGGATGTAAGGGTGTCGCTGGCGACGCGACGGCGACGAAGATCACGGGCGGGAACGACCTCCCGGCCTGCCCGCCCCCTGGCTTTCCGACAACAGTGGCTCCTCCCCAAGAACGCCGCGGTTGGCACCAGTGCTAGTCTCGGCATTGGCGCTTCAACACAAGATGTTGTGGTTGTTACCAAGGGAGGAAGTTAACCCTGCCGCTCCGGGAAGTAAAGTCCTGCGAGCGGCATCGGCCGGCGGGAACCCGCACGCCGCCGATCGGTCGAACCAGCGCCGAACTCACCCCCGCCAAGGAGCCCCTCATGTCGCCTCGCCATCCCTCCGTGCCGTCGTGGTTGACCGGCTTGCTGGCCGCGCTGGTGATCGCGTTCGGCACGCTGCCGGGCGCCGGCCGCGCCGCCACCTTGCCGGCGGCGATCGACGGCCAGCCGATGCCGTCGCTGGCGCCGATGCTGACCCGGGTGACGCCGGCGGTGGTGAACATTTCCAGTACCACCCACGTGCCGGTGCGCGATGCGTATTTCGACGATCCGATGGTGCGCCAGTTCTTCGGCCTGCCGCCCACGCCGCGCGAGCGCGTGGAGCAGAGCCTGGGTTCGGGCGTGATCGTGGACGCCGCCAGGGGCTACATCCTGACCAACAACCACGTGGTCGCCGGCGCCGACGACATCAGCGTGACGCTGCAGGACGGGCGCAGCTTCAAGGGCAAGCTGATCGGCACCGACCCGGCCACCGACGTGGCGGTGGTGCAGATCCGGGCCAGCGGCCTGCACGCGCTGCCGATGGCCGACTCCTCCACCCTGCGCGTGGGCGACTACGTGGTGGCGGTGGGCGAACCGTTCGGCCTGGGCCAGACGGTGACCGCCGGCATCGTCTCGGCGCTGGGGCGCTCGGGCCTGGGCGATTCGAGCTACCAGAACTTCATCCAGACCGACGCCTCGATCAACCCGGGCAACTCCGGCGGCCCGCTGGTGAACCTGCGCGGCGAGCTGGTCGGCATCAACACGATGATCTTCTCGCCCTCGGGCGGCAACGTGGGCATCGGCTTCGCGATCCCCAGCAACCTCACCGCCGAGGTGATGAAGCAGCTGATCGCGCATGGCAAGGTCGAGCGCGGCAGCCTGGGCCTGCAGGCGCAGGCGATCACCCCGCGCATCGCCCAGGCGCTGGGGCTGAAGGAGAGCAAGGGCGTGGTGGTGACCGGCGTCGGCGACGGTTCGGCCGCCGCGCGCGCCGGGCTGCAGCCGGGCGACGTGCTGACCTCGCTCAACGGCAAGCCGCTGCAGAGCGTGCAGCAGCTGCGCAACACCGAAGGCCTGCTGCCGCTGGGCAGCAGCCTGCAACTGGGCATCGTGCGCGACGGCCAGCCGCGCCAGGTCAATGCGACGCTGAGCGCCGAGAAGCTGGCCAGCCTCGACGGCGGCCAGCTCGACCCGCGCCTGGCCGGCGTGCGTTTCAGCGAGCTGAGCCAGAGCCAGCGCGACCAGGGTTGGTACGGCGCCGCCGTCAGCACGGTGCAGCCGGGCAGCCGCGCCGCCCAGGCGGGACTGCGTGCGGGCGACGTGGTGGTCGGCATCGGCAACCAGCGCCTCACCAGCCTGCGCATGCTGCGCGGGCTGGCCGGCGTGCGCCTGCGCCAGTTGGTGCTGGTGGTGGCCGATACAGACGGCAGCCACTACGTACTGATCAACTGACGACGCGGCAAAGCGACCGCGCGAAAAACCGGACGTGGGTCGCGTGAACGGCGTGTTCGCGCGCACGCTCTGTGACGCATCGTCACGCAAACGCCAGAAATCGCTTGATATTGTGGGTTCAGGCCGATCCAATATCCTGACGGCTTGTCGAACGCGCCGCGCATCGGCTGCATATCCGCTTTCGATCACGCACCTTCGTCAAGTCGCCAGACGGGTGGGCCGGCCCGATCGGCCAGCTCATCCGCCCATGTCATGAGTTCATCACGCCGGGGTTTCGCATCATCATGTCCGTACGCTTTGCTCGCCTGTTCTGCCTCGCCCTGATCGGCGCCTGTTTCTCCACCGCGGCAACCGCGGCCACCAAGTCCGGCAGCCTGGTCTGGCGCGGCGACGACGCCACCGCCAACGCGGTGATGAACGAAGTGGGCAAGGCATGGACGAAGGCCGGCCACGGCCGCATCGAGCTGCAGCCGTTCAACACCGCCTCGGGCCTCGACGCGGTGAGCAACGGCACCGCCGACCTCGCCGGCAGCGCGCGCCCCTCCGACGGCAGCACGCAGAACGACCGGCTGACCTTCACCCCGGTGGCCTGGAGCGGCCTGGTGATCATCACCCAGGCGTCCAACCCGATCGGCAGCCTCACGCTGAAGCAGGTGCACGACATCTACTACGGCAAGATCCACAACTGGAGCGAAGTCGGCGGCCGCAACGCGCCGATCGACGTCTACGCGGTGGCCAGCCCCGGCGATGGCGTGGAGTACAGCCTGCGCAGCCTGCTGTTCGGCCGCGGCAACCAGCCGGTCGCCGCGCCGCGGCTGTACGTCAACACGCGCAAGCTGGAAGAAGGCATCGCGCTGAACCCGAACGGCCTGGGCGTGGCCATGCTGGCCGGCATCAGTGACAACCCCAAGCTGAAGGCGATCCCGATCAACGGCCGCACGGCGACCACGGCGAACATCGCCAACGGCAGCTACCCGCTGTTCATCCCGCTGTACCTGGTCACCAACCCGCACAGCGCCAAGGCCGAGCAGGCGCAGGATTTCGTGGACTTCCTCAAGACCGAGCCGGCCAAGGCTGCGCTGCGTCGCCACGGCGTGCTGCCCTACGACGACGGCGCGCGGCTGGCGGCGATGGATGCCGAGCGCCGCAGCACGATCCTGGCCGAAGTCGGCGCGCGTGCGCGGTCGCAGGGCACGCCGATCTCGGCGCCCGGCGCCACCTACGCGTCCCGCGCCGCCATCGCGCCCACGTCGGAGCGCACGGTGCAGGCCCGCAACGCGCTGGAAGCGCGCCGCGAGCGCGCGGCGAACGATGCACGGCTGGAGCGCGTCAGCGGCAGCGTCAGCAACGTCGCCGTGACCGGCGTCGAGCGCGCCAGCGGCTCGGCCACCACGGTGAGCCAGGCCAACGGCAAGAATTTCCGCAGCGTCAGCGCCGACGCCACGCAGACCCATTCGACGTACAAGGTGGTGCGCGGCGACACGCTGTCCTCGATCGCCAAGGCACATTCGGTCGAGGTGGCGCAATTGCGCGCGTGGAACCAGCTCAAGAGCGACCACCTGCAACAGGGCCAGGTGTTGCGCGTCAGCAAGCGGTAACCGGGTGAGCCGCGCCGCAGAGGCGGGCGCCGGCATGGTCCAGCGTCCGCTGGCGCTGACGCTGGATCTGGACGACACGCTGTGGCCGGTGCTGCCCGCGCTGGAACGGGCCGACCGGGCCGTCGACGCCTGGCTGCAGCAGCACCATCCGGAGGTGGCGCGTGCGTGGCCGATCACCGCGATGCGGCAACTGCGCGCCAAAGTGGCCGCCGAGCGGATCGACCTGGCGCACGATTTCACCACCCAGCGCCAGCTGACCCTGCGCCATGTGTTCGAGGCCAGCGGCATCGCCGATGCGCCGGTGGACGCGTTGTGGGAAATCTATTTCGCCGCGCGCAACCAGGTGGAACTGTTCCCCGACTGCCCAAGCGCGCTGGAACGCATCGCCGCACGCTGGCCGCTGGCGAGCCTGACCAACGGCAACGCCGACCTGCGCCGCATCGGCATCGAGCGGCATTTCCGCCATCACGTCTGCGCCCGCGACCATGGCGTGGGCAAGCCCGACCGCGCCATCTTCCTTGCCGCCGCCGCGCTGCTCGGCGTCGAACCGGGACAGGTGCTGCACGTGGGCGACGACCCCGCGCTGGACGTGGCCGGCGCGCGCGACGCCGGCTTGCGCACGGCGTGGATCAATCGCCAGGGCGAACCGTGGCCACCCGGCATGGGCCCGCCGCCGGATCTCGACCTGCCCGACTTGGCGGCGCTGGCCGACTGGCTGGAAGCCTCTTCCCGCCGCGACTGACGCCGTTGCGATTGTTCTTCGGCGCGGGCATGTCCATCATGGGCCATTTCCCCGGAAGGATTTGCCCATGTCCGCCCTGATCGAACGCCGCCCTGGCCAGCGCCACGGCATTCCCGTCGAGACCACCGACGCCGCGCACCTGGCGGCCAGTCGCCGCCGGCTCGACGCGGCGCAGCGGCGCTGGCTCGGCGACAGCGGCTTCGACGCGGCGCCCGGCACGTTCGCTCTGGTGCCCGACGCGGCCGGCAAGCTGGCGCGCGTGCTGGTCGGTGTGGCGCCGGCCGATCCGCTGGCTGCGCTGGCCGGCCTGCCCTGCCACCTGCCCGAAGCCACCTACGAACTGGCCGCCGAAGGCGTGCTCGCCGACACCGCGCTGGCCACGCTGGGCTGGGCGCTGGGCGCCTACCAGTTCACCCGCTACCGCGCAGCCAAACGCGCCCCGGCGCGGCTGATCGTGGCGGCCGGGGAACTGGCCCGGCTGGCCCCGCTGGTGGAGGCCACCTCGCGCGTGCGCGACCTGGTCAACACGCCCACCCAGGACATGGGTCCGGAGCAACTCGGCGAGGCGATCGAGACCCTGGCCAAGGCGCACAAGGCGAAGCTGCGCGACTGGGTCGGCGACGAACTGCTCAAGGCGAACTTCCCCACCATCCACGCCGTGGGCCGCGCCAGCCATCGCGCGCCGCGGCTGGTCGAACTGAGCTGGGGCAAGCCCGACCATCCGAAGCTGGTGGTGGTCGGCAAGGGCGTGTGCTTCGACACCGGCGGCCTGAACCTCAAGGGCGGCGAAGGCATGCGCTGGATGAAGAAGGACATGGGCGGGGCCGCGCACGCCATCGCGCTGGCCGGGCTGATCATGCAGGCGCGGCTGCCGGTGCGCCTGACCCTGCTGGTGCCGGCGGTGGAGAACGCCGTGGCCGGCAACGCGATGCGCCCGGGCGAGGTGATCACCACCCGCGCCGGCCATACCGTGGAAGTGGACAACACCGACGCCGAAGGCCGGTTGATCCTGTGCGACGCGCTGGCCTACGCCGGCGAACAGCAACCGGCGCTGATCATCGACTTCGCCACCCTCACCGGCGCCGCCCGCGTGGCGCTGGGCCCGGATCTGCCGGCCCTGTTCGCCAACGATGACGCGCTGGCCGACGCGGTGCTGCAGGCCGGCAACGCGGTGGCCGACCCGCTGTGGCGGCTGCCGCTGTGGCGTCCGTATCGGCGCATGCTGGACTCCCACCTGGCGGACTTCGCCAACGCCAGCGCCTCGCGCCACGCCGGCGCGATCACCGCCGCGCTCTACCTCGAACGCTTCATCCCCGAGGGTACGCCGTGGCTGCACCTGGACACCTACGCCTGGAACGACGCCGACCGCCCCGGCCGCCCCCGCGGCGGCGAGGCGATGGGTCTGCGCGCGGTGTTCGCCTATCTGCAGGGGCGTTACGGGCACTGAGCCGCAGCCGCCGGCCTTGGGGGCGCCCGACGCCCCGTGCCGTGCGCAGTGGTGCGACGAAGCCCCGGGGGAGTAACCTCTCAAACGTTGGGCGCGGTCCGAAACTGGTGGCGACATTGCCTGAGGGGGGACAAGGGGCACCAGTGGACGCGCTCGACATTACAGGGCCGAGCCATCACCACTGGGGAAAGAAACCACATGAAATACGACTTGAATCACCTGTCACTGGCTGTGCGTCTCGCTTTGACCGCCGGGATGCTCTCGGTCGCCGGCGGGCTGCAGGCCCAGACGACCACCAATCCGCCCGCGACGGATCAGGCCACGACGGATCAGGCCACGCCGGCCTCCAAGGACAAAGCCAAGACGCTGAACGCCGTGGTGGTCACCGGCTCGCTGATCCGCCGCGTGGACGTGGAGACCGCCAGCCCGGTGGTGACCATCGACCGCGAGGCCATCACCAACTCCGGCAAGCCCACCCTGGGCTACGTGCTGCAGGACATGCCGGCGATCTCCGGCAACGCCACCAACCCCTCCAACAACAGCAACGGCGGCGGCGTCGCCAGCCCGCTGCTGGAAGCCGGCGGCGGCGCCTCGCGCGTCTCGCTGCGCGGCCTGGGCATCAATCGCACGCTGGTGCTGGTGGACGGCCAGCGCATGGTCAACTCGGACATCAACATGCTGCCGCCGGACATGATCGACCGCGTCGACGTGCTGGCCGAAGGCGCCTCCACCGTGTACGGCTCCGACGCCATCGGCGGCGTGGTCAACTTCATCCTGCGCAAGGATTTCCAGGGCGTCCAGTTCAGCCTGAACGACGGCATCTCCAGCCACGGCGATTCGCAGCGTCGCGGCTTCAACCTGACCGGCGGCATGTCCGGCGACAACTACAGCATCGTCGGCGGCCTCGACTACAACAAGTACGACGCCACGCTGGCCTCGCAACGCGACTTCTCGCGGCAGCAGCTGTACCTGTCCAGCGGCACCATCATCGCCGCCGGCTCCAGCTCGATCCCGACCGGCCGCATCCAGCTGCCGGCCTCGATCGCCAGCCAGTACGGCTGCGCGATCAACTCGTCCGGCACCGCCAACGTGACGCTTGCCACGGGCGACGGCTCGAACCTCGGCGACTACCGGTGCCGGCTCGGTTCGGACACCTACAACTATGCCGCGCTCAACTACATGCAGACCGCGCAGAAGCGCACCAACGGCTTCGTGCTGGGCAGCTACGACCTGACGCCCAACCTCAAGGCCTACGTCAACGCGTTCTACAACCGCACCGAATCCAGCGGCCAGGACGCCCCCTCGCCGGTCGGTACCGGTGACGGCCTGATCATCTCCTCCAGCAACCCGATCAACCCGTTCGGCGTCACCTTCAGCCAGAACGCGGTGCCGGGCGACCCGAACAGCGGCTACAACTTCCAGACCCGCCTGACCGGCGCCGGCACCCGCGTGCACAGCTACAAGACCGACAACGCGCAGATCAACACCGGCCTGCGCGGCAACTTCGGCCAGGACAGCAGCTGGATCTGGGACGCGTCGATCAACTACAGCCACAGCAAGCGCGACCAGCGCGACACCAACGAGGTGGACATCCCGGCGCTGCAGGCGGCGGTCGATGCCGGCGCCAACATCTTCAACCAGGCCGACCCGGCGGTGGGCAAGCTGCTGAGCGCCGGCGTGAAGACGCCGATCTACGTCATGACCAACTCGACCAAGCAGGCGCAGTTCGACGCCAGCGGCGACCTGTGGGACCTGCCCGCCGGCGCCATGCAGCTGTCGGTCGGCACGCTGTACCGCAAGCAGTCGATGAAGTACACGGTGAGTCCGTTCGCGGTGCTCGACCCGGTCACCACCCGCTGCCAGATCCTGCAGGAAGCATGTGGTTCGCCCGCCAGCGGCAGCTACAACGTCAAGGAGTTCTACGCGGAAACCCTGATCCCGCTGCTCGCCGACGTGCCCGGGGCGCAGTCGCTGAACATCGACCTGGGCGTGCGCACCTCCGACTACAGCACCAGCGGCAGCACCACCAACGGCAAGGTCGCGATCGAATGGAAACCGGTGGCCGACCTGCTGGTTCGCGGTACCGTCTCGCAGGTGTTCCGCGCGCCGAACCTCAATGAGCTCTACGACGGCCGCACCCTGGTGCAGCCCACCCTGAACGACCCCTGCGTCAACCTCAGCGCGGCCGAACTGGCCCAGCACGCCGCAGCCTGCCAGTACGTACCGGTCAACTGGGGCGGCAACTCGCCGGCGCAGGTCAACACGTTCTATTCCGGTGCCGCCACCGTGGGCAACTCGCTCAAGCCGGAAAAGGGCAAATCCATCGACCTCGGCCTGGTCTACTCGCCGGAGTGGCTGCCCGGCTTCTCCACCAGCCTCGACTTCTGGCACATCTACCTGTCCGACACGTTGACCGCGATCACCGGCGACCTGGTCGTCAGTTCGTGCTTCAACAACAGTGCCAGCCCGTACTGCGGGCTGATCCATCGCGAGGACACCACCAGCCGCCAGCCGGGCCAGGTGTTCCTGATCAACACGCCGGTGGTCAACCTTGGCACGCTGAATACGTCGGGTGTCGACTTCACCTTGCGCTACAAGGTGCCCCACTTCAACATGGGCAGCGTGGACCCGGGCGACTTCCAGGTGGGCCTCAACAGCAGCTACACCTCCACCTACAGGAACAACGCCACCCCCGGCGAGCCGGGCGCACAGGCCATCGACTACGCCGGCACCTACAGCCAGCAGTTCGGCAACATCTCGCGGCTGCGCGGCACGGTCACGCTGAACTGGAGCAAGGGCAACTGGAACGCCCAGTGGCAGTCGCGCTACATCAACAGCCTGACCGCGCTCAACACGGATGCGGCCATTCCCGGCGTGAACATTCCGATCGCCTCGGTGACCTACCACTCGATCCAGCTCGGCTACGCGGTGCCGTCGATCCACACCCGCTTCGACGTCGGCGTGGACAACATCGCCGACAAGGCACCGCCGCTGATGTATCAGAACGGTTCCAACTACAACGTGGACGTCTCCACCTACGACGTGCTCGGTCGCTACTACTGGGCCCGCGCCACCGTGAAGTTCTGATGTCCTAGCTCCATCGCAGTCGTTGCAAACCCCCAGGAGGGCCGCGGGCAAACCGCGGCCCTCTTGCATAATGGGCGCCGGACACCACCCCACCGAGGCCGCATGCCCCCGCCCCCGCCCGCCGCCGATCCGCCCAGCACTCCGGCCAGCACGCTGGCCGCCGCCATGGCCAGCGCGTGGAATGCAGGCGACGCAGAGCGCGTCATCGAACTGGCGGCGCAGGCGGCGGATGCCGCCGGCGACGACGAAGGCGTGCTCGTCCTGCTCGGCGTGGCGCAACAGGCCACCGGCCGGCACGCACGGGCGGCCGCCACGTTCAACCGCCTGTGCCAGTTGCGACCGGCCGTCTCGGCCTACTGGAACAACCTCGGCGTGGCCTCTCGCCTGGCCGGCGACCTCGCCGCGTCCGGGCAGGCCCTGCGTCAGGCCCGGCAGCTCGCGCCGGGCGATGCGGAGGTGCACTACAACCTCGGCCTGCTGTACACCCAGCAACGCGATTGGCCGGCGGCACGGCAGGCGCTGCTGGAAGCGGCCAATCTCGCCCCGTCATTCATCGAGGCCCGCCTGCAGGCGGCCTACGCCTGCTACGTCTGCGGCGACAACGCGGCACAGGAGGAAATGCTCGACGGCGCCGGCGAGTGGCCGCCGCAACCCGCCGAACAGGCGTTGATCCTGGCCGCCATGTTGTCGGTGCAGGGCGCTTCCGAGGCGGCCCTGCGCACGCTCGCGCGCGCGCAGTTGCCGCCGACGGAGGCCGCGGCCGCTCCGCTGCGCCTGCGCATCGCCGCCCAGCGCGTGGTGTTGCACGAGCGCAGCAACCAGGTCGAACGCGCACAGCAGGACCTGCAACAACTGCCGCTGGCCGCGATCGATGCCCTGCCGCCGGGCGCCGTGCAAGCGCGCGCCGACGGCTGGCGCGCGCACGCCGCGATGGCCTCACGCAACGGCGCGCACGCCGAGGCAGCGGCGCTGTACCGGCGCGTGCTGGCGCAGCCGCTCGACGACGAGAGCCGGGCCAGCGTCGGTTTCGGCCTCGCCATCGCCTGCGACCGGCTGGGCCGCCACGCCGAGGCATGGGACGCGTTGCAGGCGGCGCACGCGGCGCAACTGGAGATCGCCCGCCAGGTCGTGCCGGAGCGACTGGCGGCGGACAGCCAGCCGCTGCCGCTGGCGGACTGCGTGGTCGAACCGCACGACTACGCCCGCTGGACCGAGCTGCGCGCCCCCGGCTCCATGGAGAGCCCGGTCTTCGTGGTCGGCTTTCCGCGCTCGGGTACCACCTTGCTGGAACAGATGCTCGACGCCCACCCGGATTTCCGGTCCATGGACGAGCGTGCCTACATCCATGAGCTGATCGAAAGCATGGAACGCGTCGGCCAGCGCTATCCCGCCGATCTCGTCACACTGAGCCAGGACGATGCCGATGCCCTGCGCCGCAGCTATCGCCGACGGGTCGCGCGGGTGCGCCCCGACCTCGGGCCGCGCCGGCTGGTCGACAAGAACCCGCTGAACATGCAGTGCCTGCCGATGATCATGCGGCTGTTTCCGCAGGCACGGATCATTCTCTGCCTGCGCCATCCCTGCGACGTGTTGCTCAGCTGCAGCATGCAATCGTTCCGCTCGCCGGCGTTCATGGTGCTGTGCTCCTCCCTGCCGCGCCTGGCGCAGGGCT
>Ga0209963_1001034_pt1 | contig 19335 bp, 20 predicted proteins | sample ThiBio_1000_biof_2_FD_183957 | JGI IMG/M metagenome (GOLD analysis project Ga0209963, IMG submission 183957) | Wastewater bioreactor microbial communities from Cape Town, South Africa - Thiocy_cont_1000_biof (SPAdes) | ecosystem: Engineered > Bioreactor > Thiocyanate-remediating >...
CAAAGCCGGATCATCCTCACCCATACCAATGCGGAGGTGCGCGATTTGAACCTGGCCGCGCGCGACCGGATGCGCGCCAGCGGCGAGCTGGGGGACGATGTGCGCGTGTCGGCCGAGCGGGGCGCGCGCGAGTTCGCGAGCGGCGACCGCATCATGTTCCTGAAAAACGAACGCGGCCTTGGCGTGAAGAACGGCACGCTGGGGAAGGTCGAGCGCGTATCGCCCGACAGCATGGCGGTGCGGCTCGATGACGGGCGATCGGTCGCGTTCGACCTGAAAGATTATGCCCATGTCGATCATGGCTATGCCGCCACCATCCATAAATCGCAGGGGGTGACGGTCGATCGGGCGCACGTCCTCGCCACCCCCGGTATGGACCGCCATTCGGCCTATGTGGCGTTGTCGCGGCACCGCGATGGGGTGCAGCTCCATTACGGCCGCGACGATTTCGCCAACCAGCGCCAGCTTGTCCGCACCCTGTCGCGCGAGCGGGCGAAGGATATGGCGTCCGACTATGCGCGCGATCCGGATGCGGAGGTTCGTGCTTTCGCGGACCGGCGCGGCTTGTCGGGCGAGATCCGCTTGCCGGAACCGGCGCGAGATCCTCGCATCGAGATCCTCGCACCCCGCGCTGGATCTTCGCGCCAGATGGGCGAAGATTCCCGATCGATCGACCGCGGCGCTGGCGAGGCGAAGGCCGCGGCGGAGCGGCAACCGCGGCGAGGCATGTTCGATGGCTTCCGGCCCGCCCCGGAGCCGACGCCGACACGCGAGCGCGAGAAGGCGGCCCCCAAACGCGGAATGTTCGATGGTTTGAAGCTGTCGGCCGAGCCGGCCAAGGGCGCGGAGCGCGCGCCGGCGCTGGCCGATCGCGGCCACGATCGGACGTTCGCGCGAGCGGTTGAGCGGGCCTCGCGTGCGTCCGAGGTGGTGTTGCAGGCGCGCGCGTCGGACGCTCCAATCTTGGAACATCAGAAAGTCGCGCTCGAGCGCTCGAGCCAAGCGCTCGAGCAGATCAAGCCGGGAGCCTCGCGCGACCTCGCATCGGCGATGCAGCGCGATCCCGCCTTGCTGCGCGAAGCGGCGGCGGGGCGCAGCGGGCCGATGCTCGAAGCGATGGCGCAGGAAGCGCGCGTGCGCGCCGATCCGGCCTTGCGCGCCGATCGGTTCGTGGAACGCTGGCAGGGCCTCCAACAGGAGCGCGACCGCCTCTATCGCGTCGGTGACATGGCGGGCCGCGAGCGCACGGCCAAGGAAATGGCGGGTATGGCGAAAAGCCTTGAGCGCGACCCCCAGGTGGAATCGCTGCTGCGTAACCGCACCCGCGAGCTGGGGCTTGAGATCGGCATGAGCCGGGGCCGTGCGATCGGCGGGGGCGATCTTGGCCGCGAGCTAGCGCGGGATTTGGGGATCGGCATGGGACGCGGCATGAGCCGATAGGGAGAGGATGATGGACGAGGACGAGTATCGCGAACCCCATGCCGGCGACGATCCGGAAGCGGCATTTGAGCGGTTGCGCGGCGAGGTGTCGTTGCTGCGCAGCGCGATCGAAGGGCTGACCGCCGCGCGCGAGTCCATCGAAATTCCCGACTACGAGCCGACGCTTGAGCGCACGGAGAAGATATTGGTGGCGCTGGTCCACCAGATCGACGGCTTGAGCAAACGGCCCGCGATGATGATCACCCCGGAGGCGATGGGGAGCCGTGTAAACGCTTCGGTGGCCGACGCCACGGCCGAGCTGCGCAACCTGGTCAACAGCACGCGCGGCGATATGACCACGGCAACACGCGATTTGCAGAGCATCACGCGATCACGGCGCGACCGCGACACCCAGGACCGCTGGTTGATCGGGATCGGGCTGGGGAGCGCGGGGCTGGCGATACTGCTCTATGCGCTGCTCGCCTCCCCGATCGCGCGGTTGATGCCGGCGAGCTGGCTATGGCCCGAGCGCGGGGCGATGCGGGTGCTTGGCGAACCGACGATGTGGGACGCCGGCGCGCGTCTGATGGCGCGAGGCTCGCCGGCGAGCTGGGAGATGATCGTCGCGGCGAACCCGCTCGCCGACGGCAACCGCGAGGCGCTGCAAGCCTGTCGCGTGGCCGCCACGAAAGCGAAGAAGCCGGCGCGCTGCACGATCGAGGTAAAGCCGGCAACGGAATAGGTGGTGCAAATATTGCTCCACCAAACTGATGGTCGTATCGCTTGGTGCCGCGCGTGGCATGAAGAAGCCGTAATGAATCCCGCCTGCCGTTCGATCAACCGGACCCAAGCGCGCCCATAATCCTCGAACTTCTTTAGTCTGTTCGGATCGAGGTAGTATCGAACCTCGCAAAAGACTGCTGTGTCGGGCGACCATCCCGCTGTCGGGTTCTCTATCGTGGAGATCGACTGCCATGGCCTTAGCCTGCCTTTGCCGAAAGGGCTAGGATCACATCGATATCGATATGCCGTTCGAGTTCGGCGGCGATGCCGTCGAGCGCGGCATCGACCGAAGCGTGATAATCGACCCCACCACTTTTGCCGCCGAGCCGCGCGATCCATGCCGCGCGCTGCCCAGCATCAGCTAGCAGGCCGTGAAGGTAGGTGCCCGAAACCAGGCCGTCTGCGCTCACCGCACCATCATTACGGCCGCCGTCGAGCCGCACGAGCGGGCGCGCTGTATCGGGACCAACGGTAGCGCCGATGTGCATCTCATAACCCTCACAGCGCGCGCCCAGCGCCTCTCCCGCAACTCGCCGCAGCGTCTTATTGCCAGCTAGCACGGTCTCGACGTCAAGCAGCCCGAGGCCCGCTACGTCGGCCTGCGCACCCTCGATGCCGTCCGGGTCCGCGATGTGCTTGCCGAGCATCTGATAACCGCCGCACAGGCCCAAAACCGCGCCGCCACGACGATGGTGGGCGAGGATATCGATGTCCCATCCTTCGCGCCGTATCGCGGCGAGGTCCGCGATCGTCGCCTTGGAACCCGGTAGCACGATCAAAGCAGCTTCGGTCGGGATTGGCTGACCCGGTGAAATCATCGCCAGTTCTATGCCCGATTCGAGCTTGAGCGGATCGAGATCGTCGAAATTGGAGATGCGCGGTATGATGGGGCAGGCGACCAGCAATCGGCCCGAGGCGGATGACTGCCGCCTCTCCAGCACGACCGCATCCTCGCTCGGCAGCCATGCGCATTCGGCGAGCCACGGCACCACGCCGAGGCCGCGCCAGCCCGATAGGCGTTCGATGTCGCGATAGCCGTCCTCGAACAGCGCGAGATCACCGCGAAACTTGTTGATGAGGAATCCCTGGATCATCGTCGCGTCTTCGGGATCGATCACCGCGCGCGTGCCGACGATCGCCGCGATGACGCCGCCGCGATCGATGTCGCCGACGAGCACGACCGGCACGGCCGCCGCACGGGCGAAACCCATGTTGGCGATGTCGCCGGCGCGCAGGTTGATTTCGGCGGGTGAGCCGGCGCCTTCGACCACCACGATATCACATTGCGCGCGCAGCCGGTGGTAGCTCACCAGCACGTCCTCCAGCAGCGCGGCGCGGCCTTCGCGAAAATTGCCGGTGGCGAGTGTGCCGCGCACTCTCCCGTGGACGATGAGCTGGGATGTCCGATCGGCTTGGGGTTTCAGCAGCACGGGGTTCATATCGGCCGTCGGTTCGACCCGGCACGCAAGCGCCTGTGTGGCTTGGGCACGGCCAATCTCGCCGCCATCGATCGTCACCGCCGCGTTGTTGGACATATTTTGCGGCTTGAATGGCCGTACCGTCAGTCCGCGATTGGCAATGGCGCGGCAGAGGCCGGCGACGAGCACCGATTTGCCGACATCGGAACCGGTGCCCTGAAGCATTACAGCGCCCATGCGAACCCTCTCACGATGATCCAGGAGCTGAAGCAGGTATGCCGACTGGGATTGAACGCCTGGTCGGTAGCCATCGCAGCCCGAGCCGCGTGCCGATCGCGTCGTATATGACCGGATTGATGGCCAACCGCGACGACCCAAGAGAATGAGCAGGGGACTCCATCACATCTCGCCCGTGTAGCCACCAAATATGGGAATAGAAAAGGGTTTTCGGCTTCCTTGTTAGTCCCCGCCGACCCGGCTGCGAGATTGCAGCAAAACCCGGATTCACGCCCCGGCCTATATATGATAATGTCCTTTATCATATATAGATGGTGCGCTAGAATCCGGTCATGTCTTACCGTGTCCAAATCAGTCCCAGCCCGATCGTCATCGACGAAGTCGGCCTCCCTGTCCCCAATTCCCACGTTCTCGACATCACCTTCCCCGGCAGCGCGATCGAGACCCTTATGGGGCGAATGGAGACAATCGTCGGGACCGGCATCGCCAAGATCCTCGTGGGCGATACCGTCATCCGTGGCGTGCCGCTATGCTGAACCAGCTCGCCCCCCTGCCCTCACCCGCGTTCGCGCTGCCGGCGCTGGTCGCATCGGCCGACGATCGCGCGCAGCTTCGCTTCCTGGAATTCTTCGCCGTCACGATCCGCAATCCCCATACGCGCCGCGCCTATGCACGCGCGGCAGGCGATTTCCTGGCTTGGGTAGCGGCGCGCGGCGTTACGTCGCTCGCGGGCGTGCAGCCACTTCACGTCGCGGCGTGGGTTGAGCGGCTCGGCCGCGAGGTGAGCGTCCCGACCGTCAAGCAGCGCCTCGCCGGTGTGCGTCATCTGTTCGACTGGCTGGTGACAGGCCAGGTCATGCCGACGAACCCGGCCGCATCGGTGCGCGGGCCGGCGCACAGCGTGCGGCGCGGCAAGACCCCGGTGCTGGCCCCCGACGAGGCGCGGCGGTTGCTCGACAGCATCGACTTGGGCACCGATGCGGGTCTGCGTGACCGCGCCCTGATAGCGCTCATGGTCTATAGCTTCGCGCGGATCGGCGCAGCGCTGTCCATGCGCGTCGAGGACGTGTTCATGCAGAACCGGCGGCTATGGGTGCGTCTGCACGAAAAGGGCGGCAAGCGCCATGAAATGCCGTGCCATCACAATCTTGAGGAGTATCTGACCGCCTATATCGACGGCTGCGAGTTGCGCGGGCAGGCCAAGGGACCGCTGTTCCGCACGATCGCGCGCGGGACCAAGCGCCTCAGCGATACCCCCCTGCCCCAAGCCAATGCGTTCGCGATGGTGCGGCGACGCGCGGCGGCGGCCGAGATCGGGACGGCGATCGGCAACCACTCCTTCCGCGCGACCGGGATCACCACCTATTTGAAGAACGGCGGCACGTTGGAGACGGCTGCGACGATGGCGAACCATAGCTCGACCCGCACCACCCAGCTCTACGATCGCCGACCCGATGACGTGACGTTGGACGAGGTGGAGCGGGTGTTGATCTAGGCGGCGACGGCCGCCGGACATTCCCAGCGGTCGCCCACCTTATGAAACGCCACCCGCTCGGCGTTGCCGATCGCCGGCGGCTCACCCTTGCGCCAGAAGCGGAGCATCTTGCCCCGATCGTCCAGATGGGCGTCCGTGACGATCGCGCGCGCGGCCTGGATGAACTGTCCATGCCCGAACACATAGACCAGCGATCCGGCAGGCATGGCGGCGAGGCGGGCCAGTGCCGCGTCGCAGCGCCGGAGCAAGGCGCGGAAACTCTCCGCCCCTTCCCCGTCGCAATAATCCGGGTCGGCCTCACTCCAATAGCGTTCGAGGTGCGGCATTCGTTCGGCGCTGCGCGTGCCATTCCAGCGCGCCGGTTGCAGATAGGTGAACTCTTCTATCGGCCACGTTTCCACCGGCACGGCGGAGAATCTGGCGATAGTCGGCGCGGCGGTTTGCCGGGTGCGGGTATAGGGCGACGTGACGATGAGCGCGGGCGCTTCGGTCCAGCTCGCCGCGATCGCGCGCGCCTGTTCGTGGCCCCGCTCCGTCAGCTCAATCGTCGCCAGATCGTGACACGGCACGCCGGCGTTGCCGGTGCTTTCGCCGTGGCGGGTGAATATGGCCCTCATGGCGCTCCCTGCCCCTATGCGGCCCGGTGCAGTCCGGCGCTGACTTCCCAGCCCCGGCAGGCCAGCAGGATCGGTTTTGGCACCCTCTTTTCGCCGTTGGAATAATAGGCGACCATCCGGCGCGAGACGCCCAGCGCGTCGGCCGCCTTCGACAGCGACAGGGCATGACGCAACCGCCATTCGAGGAACGCGCGCACGTCGCCATGTCCGGTTGCCGACAGCGTTTCGAGCCACAGCATATCCGCGCCCAGCTCGGCCCCCGAAGGCCAAGCCAGGCTATGCCCCCAATCGCCCACTTCGACCTTGGCGAACTCGCCCGGATCGCGCAACGCAGCAAAGGCCCGATCGGCGAGGACCGCGCCAAGACCGAGATCGGCCGCCGTCCCGTCCGACCACGACAAATGCAGCGATGACGGCCCGATCGCGCACACAGCGGTAATGGTGCGGGTCTTGTCGGCAATGTTCATCCGTTCAACTCCTGCCACGTCTGCATGAGCAAAGCCTGATTAGGCATCGCCCATTCCAATGCGTCTTTCAGGACCGCCGCCGGCACGGTCCCCACGATCAACTCGAATGAGACGATCGCGACCGAGCAACGGTAATCCGGGCCTTCGATGTGAAAATGCGGCACGCCATGATCGCGGCCATAGACAGCAATTTTCCAGCGGGGACCGCGATACATCGTGACCATGCTTCAATGTAGTGCAAAGGTTGCACTAGTGCAAGGCTGATAGCCAAAGCGGTCAAGCGCCTGCCGCTGGCGCGGCACCGTGGCTCTAGTCGCTTACGCTCCCCAAGCCCGCAAGCGGTCTTGGCCCAAGGTGACGATCCACATGGCGGGAGCGAGATCGCTGCGCGGATCTCGCGAGGGTCAATGTGCCGGCGCTGGCGCCGGCATGTCGTTTGTTCAGTGGGGAGAGGACGTTCCGCCCCCCTCTCCCCAGCAACGGGAATAGACGGGCCGTGGCTCACTCGGCTGTGCCTCGCTGCGCCCGCTCCACCCCGTCGATTCCAGCTGCCCCCCTCTCTCGCCGGCGTTCTTGGGCGTCCGTGTTCCGGCCGATGGCATGGCCATCGCCGGACAGGCGATTTGAAGGGAGTAGAAGGCATGGAACAGGACAACCGCGAAAGCTGGCTCAATCGCGTGGCGCAGGGCATGGCTCCCTTGTTCGAGGCGCTGGACGCCCCCTTGCCCGACCGGGTGCGCGTGGCGATCGGCTTCACCAGCAGGGGAGCCAAGGGCAAGGCGATCGGCGAGTGCTGGGACAACCGGCTGAGCGCGGACGGGCATTTTGAAATCTTCATCCGCCCGGACTTGGCGCACGCGCCCGACGCCATGCCGGCACAGATCGCGGCGATCCTCGCGCATGAGCTGGTCCACGCCGCCGTCGGCATCCCGGCAGGACATGGGAAGGCGTTTAAACGGGTCGCGTTGGGGCTGGGGCTGGTCGGACCGATGCGCGCCACCACCCCCGGCGACGTCTTCCTTGCGGCGGTCGCGCCGATCCTGGCCGACGCTGGCCCCCTCCCCCATGCCCGTCTCGACACCGGCGGGGAGTCGACCGCGCCCAAGAAGCAGAAAGCCCGGATGCTCAAATGCGAGTGCGCGACGTGCGGCTATACCGTCAGGACCGCCCGCAAATGGTTGGAACTGGCCGGAGCGCCGCTTTGCCCGATCGAGGATCATGGGGTCATGCAGCATGAGCCGCTGGATGACGACGACGAGGGGGACGATGGCGAAGGGGGCTAAGTCCCCCCCCTGCCCCTTTCATTCGGGCGTGGCGTGCGCTATGCCCACATGCAAACATGCGGTCATGTAAGGATATTCACATGCCAACAATTGCCATCATCAGCCAGAAGGGGGGCGCGGGCAAGACCACCCTCGCCCTGCATCTGGCCGCCGCCGCCGAAGATTCCGGGCATACCGCGCTGGTGATCGACCTTGATCCACAGGCGACGGCGAGCCAATGGGCGGCATGGCGACAGGATGCGCCCCCGGTCGTGATCGACAGCGCGCCCCCTCGCCTCGCCGCCAAGATCGAGCAGGCAACGGCGCAGGGCGCGGCGTTTATCGTGATCGACACCCCGCCCCATGCCGACAGCGCCGCCAGCGCCGCCGTCGAGGCGGCCGACCTGGTGCTGATCCCCTGTCGGCCGAGCGCGTTCGACCTCGCCGCGATCAAGACGACAGCCAGCCTTGTGAAGATGCGCGGCAAGCCCGCTTTCGTGATCTTCACGGCGGGAAGCCCGACGGCGCCGCGCATGTATGAAGAAGCGACGCAGCTCGTACAGGATTATGGGCTGGACGCCTGCCCACTCCATATCGCGGATCGCGCCGCCTTCCGCCATGCGGCGGCCGAGGGGAAAACCGCGATGGAGATCGAGCCGGACGGCAAAGCGGCTGACGAGGTGCGGCAGCTTTACAAGTGGACATGCGAGCATGTAAACATGCAAGCATCAAAGAAGCGGAGGGCCAGCGCATGAGCCGGAAGGGATCATTGCTTGCATTGCGGGATCGCGATCCCGCGCCGACGCCGGCGTCGGCCGAGCCGGAGGGGAGGGCGGCCGCGCCGATCGCCAGCTCCAGCCCGGTTGCGCCGAGCCGTCAAGGCAAGAAGGCCATGACGGGCTATTTCAGCCCGGAAATGTCCTTCTCCATGCACATGACCGCCCGTAAGCACGGGATGAGCCTACAGGACGCAATGGCGGAGGCGTTCAACGACTGGCTACGCAAGATGGGGGAAAGTCCTGTAGGCAAGTAGACATGTGAACATGCAAACATATTAGAATGGAATTAGTCATGGCCTCGCTTGCCCAGCGATTAGGATTCTCTCCCGACGCTCGGCTTCTCATCGTCAACTGTGACGATGTTGGATCGAGCCATAGCGCCAACGTGGCCGCGCTCCGGGCCATGACCTATGGCATCGCTACTAGCGCGTCGCTCATGGTTCCCTGCCCTTGGGCGGCCGAGGCGGCGAGCATGTTCGAGGGGTCGCCTGTCGGCGTCCACCTGACCTTGACCAGCGAACACGCGGGCTATCGCTGGCGGAGCCTGACCGGCGCGGCGTCGTTATGCGATGCCGGCGGCTTCCTCCCGGCCACGACTGCGCTTGCCCTTGATCAGCAGGATATCGAAGAGGTCCGGGCCGAATGTCGCGCCCAGGTCGATGCTGCTTTGTCCTGGGGTGTCGATGTCACGCACATCGATACGCATATGGATGTCCTGCACGCCAACCCAGCACTGTTCGCGATCTACCTGGATCTTGCCGAGCAGCTCGGGCTTCCGATCCGGCTTCCGGTCCAATCGCTTTTCCCGGCACGCGACATGGCAGAGGCGCGCGGCATTCTGTCGGTCGATCACCTGATCTACACTTGGCCGCGCCCCACGCGTGACGTGATGTTCGAGGAGTGCCCAGCACTGCCTTACGGCGTGACGGAGCTGTTTACCCATCCTGTTCTCGATGGAGAGGAGTTGCGCGGCTACGACCGCGACCATGCGGATATTCGCGTACATGACGCCGCAGCGTTGACCGATCCCAGCGTAGCCGTCCTGCTCGATCGGCATGGAGTGCAGCGGATTAGCTATCGAGAACTGCGCACGGTGCAGCAGGCAAAGAGTGGTCAATCCCGCTAGGCCTGATTATCAGTCCCATCAATGTGTTTGCATGTGGGCATGATTGCTTGCTCACATGAAATCAGCGCATCGGTTTGCGTTCATGTCGCTTCTTGCAGAAGCCGATGAACGCCCCGGCGGGGCTTTTGAGTTCGGGCTTGCCCATGTCGTGCCACCACGACACCCATTCGTCATAGAGCGCGTAGATGTCATATCCCGGCGCGGCGGTTTTGGCGTCGTGCATGGTTTCGGGGTCGATATAGGGTGCATCGTTGGCGATGCTGACGGAAGCGGGCTTTGTCTTGAGGCCTGAGCGATTGCGAAACAGAATGACGTCATCGTCCATTGTCACCGCATAGTCGGGGAAATGGCCGTGGTCCGCGTCATGCTCGCAGACCTTCTTGACCAAGGCCCGGAATACGCGGAGCGGGCTGTTCGAGCCGCATTTCTTCTGTAGCAGCTCCAGCCCGATCTTCCATTCGTCCTTTACCCCGCAATGCTTGCGCGCCAGCTCATACATGCGCCGCTCGAATGGCTTGCGGAGCCGGAAATAGTCCCGGTGGAGGGTTAGGACGTTCTTGCTGATGACGGAGCGATACACCCATTCCGACAGGGTGATTTCGAGATCGAGCATCCGGCCATCGAACGTCTTGCGGGTGATCCTGGCTTCCTCGATCAAGCCGAAAATCCGCGTTTCCTCGACGCCGCCCGTCTGAATGTTGGTCCGCACGGTCGTTCCGCGCAGGCGGGTGAGGGCGTCGGCCATCAGCCGATAGCCTTCGCCGCTGGTCTGCCGGTTGGTGGCGACCAGCATGTCATAGGCTTGCAGGCGCACGGTGCGGCTTGGGGATTCGCCCCGGTTCATTTTCGCGACGAGCTGCGAAATGCAGTAGATCAATATGTCCTTGTCGTGGATCGTCGCCAGGCCCTTGCCCGAAGGGATAATCTCGATGACGTTGCCGTTATGCTCGTAGCGCCGCATCCGGTTGTCGGGCTTGGTCGAGAGCGAGAAAACCGGATGCTCCATCGAGGCCATGTCATCCTTCGGGATCGCGTCCAGCACGTCGCAGATGAACAGGTCCTGGTTGGGATGCCGCACCGGCAGCAGCGGCGTGCGATCGTCGCCTTCCACGGCCACGGCCGGCACAGCGTCAAACAGGGAAGGGGCGGGGTCTATCGTCATTTCAGTGACGGAAGGCTACTATCGTCATTTCACATACGCAAGCGGATTATCGTCATTTCAGATTCACCCGCCCGCTATCGTCATTTCGATTACGCTTGGAGGGCCGCGAGCTATCGTCAGAGTGGATTCACCCTATCGTCACTCTGGATTCGCTTTTTCGTCATAGTGGATTCACCGGCGTGCAAAAATTGGCTGATTTATTTAGTATTTTCAAATGGATACAAAATCACCAGAATCCCGTAACACATCACTAAACCCATATATTAACACTAGGGCTGCCCTGTGGATAACTTTCGACCACCGCACGTTTCGGCCACGTCAAAAGGAAGAAAAGCACCGCCTCTTGGGGCTTCGCCCCGCCGGCTCGCGCCCTACGGGCGCCCCGGATGGCTAAAGCCATCCTCCCACCCGGCATCCCCATGATGAGCCGGCTTCGCCGGCACGCTTTTATTTGATTGGCATCCGGCTCCATTGCTGCACCCAGCTATCCAGCTCACCACCAAGCCCAACCGTCCAATTGGCTTTCCAGAAAAGCCATGCGGATAGCGCGGCGACCAACATGAGAGGACAGGGAAGGCGGAAACGTCCCCACAGGCGCGATTTCCGGCCCGTCCAGCCTCTTTTCAGGCGTCAGGCAAGGGGCTGAGGGTCGAACGTCCACGGCGCTCTACGGGCCTCCCAGGCGGCCGATTTTCCGACGCGAGATCCTCGCGCCGTTTAAACGCCTTCACGCCGATCCTGCCTTGCGATCGTGGCCGTGCTATCAGGCGGAATGTTCGCGCCGCCGACGAAGCGGTGCGCCTTCAACGGCGCGTCGCTGTGATCCTGGCAGTTCACCACATCGATTCGACTTCGATCCCCAACATCGCCGCCAAACCCGTTCTCGACCTGATGCCCGTCGTTCCCAGCTTGGAGCTAGCGGCGAGCGGGACGGGGGGCCTCGCCTCGCTATCAAAGGCGCCAATTGACCTGGCCGACGCGAGAGCCTCCTTCTAGGAGGTCCACTCTGGTCAGGGAAAGCGGATCGATGACGAAGCGCAACGCTGCGTCCGGGGAAAGATCGAGTGCGATTGCCAAGACGGCGCGGACTGTTCCTGAGTGCACAACGAGAATGGAAGCTCCAGGAGGCAGTATCTCCAAGCCGGCCTTCGTTCGGTTTATCTGGTTGGCGAAACTTTCCCCGCCGGGTGGTGCATTATCGGCGGGCGCTATCCAGAAATCCCGGTAGGCTGGATCGGGCTCTTCGGCGAGTTCAGCGTGAGACTTGCCCGTCCATGCTCCGAAGTCCTGCTCGCGAAATTCGGGTTGCTTGACTGGATCAAGTCCGAGGGCAAGCGCCGTTTCTGTGGTTCGGCGCGTGGGGCTACAGACCGCGTAACAGTCGATGGGGAGCTGAGCTTTCAGCGTCGCCAAGGCATCGCGGTCGCTCAAATCTGCGGGAGCGTTCGGTCCGTGAATGACCCCTTTTGTGGCCGCTACGGGAGCATGGCGAATTAGCCAAAGACTTCTTTCGACGACGCGCGGCCGTTTATGTGCCTCGCCCGAGCTCATCAATGGGAAGCCGCGATGAGCAAGAGGATCGTTGTCTCACACACCTGTTGTGTTCCGCCGAGCACGTCTCCGGTTAGACCGCCGATCTGTCGACGCGCGATCCATACCATGACGCTGACGCATCCTCCCACAAGCAACACGGCCGCCAAGGCGAGCTGCCAACGGAGGGCCAGAAAACCGATGGCCAGCGCCAGGAGGCCTGCGGCGGTGGCGACCCTCACGTTTGGGGTGCCGGCGCTCGCGGCGAGCCCGTCAGTCCGGGCGGGACCGAGCGTCAACCTCATGAGCGGCAGGACGCCGCGCGACAGCGCGTGGGCGGCGATCAAACCGCGCACCGACATTTCGCCGGGTGCAGCGGCGATGGCGGAGGCCTTGGTCGCAAAGACCACCATGAGAATGAGCGCGCCATAGGTGCCGAGACGGCTATCTCGCATGATTTCCAGTTTGGCGTTGCGGTCTTTTCCGCCGCCGAAGCCATCGGCTACATCGGCCAGGCCGTCCTCATGCAGTGCGCCCGTCAGGAGTGCTCCAAAGCCAAGAGAGAGGGCGGCAGCGGCGATGCCGGGAACGTTGACCGCTCGCAAACCTAGATTCACGGTAGCCACGATTGCGCCGATGGCGGCCCCGACTAGAGGAAACAGCCAAGCGCACCTAGTAAAGTTTGACGGCTGCGCGCCTTCCGGGTGCGGCATGGGTAATCGTGTAAGAAACGATACAGCCGTCTGGAGGTCATGGAGAAAATTCTTCATGATCAAAGCGCAACGCGGGACCAAGGCCGCGCAAAGGTTGAGTTTATCATATGCATTTTAGCACTCTAGGCGACATCGAGGCCTTCTGTCGCGCCCTGCCAGACGCCGACCGCGAGGTGGCGGACGCAGCCCTTGCACGGCAGAAGGTGTTGACGAAACCGCTGGGGAGCCTTGGCCGGTTGGAAGAAATCGCGGTCTGGCTGGCCGGATGGCAGGGCCGGCACATTCCGCAACTCAATCGCGTGACAATTACGGTTTTTGCCGGAAATCATGGAGTGGTCGCTCGCGGCGTCTCCGCATATCCGGCTGCGGTGACGGCCCAAATGGTCGCCAATTTTGAACAAGGCGGTGCCGCCATCAATCAGGTCGCGAAAGCGGCGGGCGCCGAATTGCGCGTTATCGGGATCGAGGTCGATCGGCCAACTCGGGATTTCACGATGGAGCCGGCCATGCAGCCGGACGAATTTCTCGCTGCGTTCAACATCGGGTGCCGCAGCGTGCCGGCAGATGCAGACCTACTCGCGGTCGGTGAGATGGGTATTGGGAACACCAGCGCAGCTGCTCTGCTTTGCACAGCGTTGCTGGGTGGCAGCGCCGGCGATTGGGTCGGGCGCGGAACCGGCGTCGATGACGAAGGCCTCGCGCGGAAGGTGACCGCAATCGAGACGGCGATCGCGCGACACCGCTCCATCCTTGGCGATCCGCTAGCCGTAGCGACTGCTCTCGGCGGCCGCGAGTTGGCTGCGATGGCCGGAGCCGTGCTGGCCGCAAGGCGGCATCGAATTCCGGTCATACTGGACGGTTTCGTCGCCACGGCTGCAATGCTCCCGCTGGCCAACCTGAATAACCGTATTTTGGACCATTGCCAGAGCGGGCATGTGTCGGCCGAAGCGGCCCATCGCGCGCTTCTCAGCAAACTCGGGTTGCGGCCGTTGCTCGATCTGGACATGCGCTTGGGAGAAGCTTCCGGAGCAGGTGTCGCAATCTTGTTGGCCCGCGCGGCGGTTGCGTGTCACGCAGGAATGGCGACCTTTTCCGAAGCCGGCGTTTCGTCGGCGACAGCGTGACAAGCGTGTAAGGCCATCCGCCGCCACCTTCGTTTCGTGATTATCTGCGCGCTTCTCTGTAGATCACGGCCGAATATGAACGTGAGAAAAGCCAATGCGCGGCGCTTCATCCCAATGACAGCCAGGCATATTCGAGCTGCAAGGATACGTGGATCAAGCGTGTCGAGGCCTATGCCGTGTCGGCCTGAACGCCTTCACGCCCGATCGAACCGGCCGGCGAACTCGCGATCGGCGAAATAGGCCAGCTTGTCGGCGACGATCGGGCGTTGCCCCGCGAGGAACAGGAGCTGGCGCGAAGCGGGCAGGGTGCGGACTTCATCGGGCGTGAGCAGCGGGCGGCCGACATGCTGCTGGCCGTAGGACAGTCCGGTTTCCTGCGCGTCGATCGCGCGGCTCATTGTCTCGAACACAAGCGTTTCCTGGCCGAGCAGATCGGAAACCAGCTTTGCGCTGTCGTGATCGTTGACCCCGAATATCTGCAACACAGCGGCATTGGAGAGGAAGGTGCCGGCGCGGCGGCCGTAGAGCGCGCGGAGCTGGTGAATATCTTGCAGGATCGGCCAGAGCTGGACGCCGTAACCGGCCATCAGGCCCATTGCACGCTCGACGGGTTCGAGCTGGCCGAGCGCGGCAAATTCATCGAGCAGGAACAGGACGGGGCGGGCAGGGGCGACGCCGGCGCGCGCCAGATCGGTCAGCCCTTGAGCGACCATCAGGCGCAGCCAGCGGGCATAGGCCCCGATCCGATCGGGGGGCAGGACGAGGAACACGGTCGCGGTGCCGGCTTTCAAATCGGCGAACGCGAAATCCGATCGGCCGAGAACGGCGGTCATGCGGGGGGAATCGAGGAAATGGGTATGGCGCTGCGCGGTGGACAGCACGCCGGCGGCTTCGCGTTCGGCCTTGCCGAGCTGGCGGTTGGCGGCGCGCGCGACCAGGCCGCCTTGCACCTGCATTTCGGCGAGCAGCGCGGCCAGCGCCGGGGGATCAAGCGTCAGGTGCGCGCGCAGCGTGTCGAGCGTGCGCGTCGCCGGCGGCTCGACGGTGACGATATGGAGGATCAGGCCGGCGATCAGCGCCTTGGCTTCCTCGTTCCAGTGGGATTCGGCTTCGGCCTGGGTGTTGTCGTGGACCAGCGCGTCGGCGAGCGTCATGCAGTCGTCGGCGGCATCGAGGCCGTGCGGGTCGATCCGGTCCAATGGGTTGAACGCGGCCGTAGGGTGGCCCGAGACGCCGAACGGGTCGAGGACATGGACCGGGCCGAACCTTGCGCGCTGGCGCGCGGTGACGCGGGCGTTCTCGCCCTTGGGGTCGATGCAGACGATCGCGCCGGGATAGTCGATCAGGTTGGGGATGATGGTGCCCACACCCTTGCCGGTGCGCGTCGGCGCGATCGTCAGCAGATGGGCGGGGCCGGCATAGCGCAGCAGTTTCCCATTCTTCCAGTCGCGGCCGATCAGCAGGCCGTCGCTGCGGGCGAGGGCGCGGGTTTCCTGCGGGGTGGCGAAGCGGGCCGAGCCGTGGGTTTCGCCGCCATCGGCATAGCCGTAGCGCAAGACCAGCGGGGCGACGAAGGCGCGCAGCGTGACGAGGATGGTGGCCGCCCCAACCGCGAGATAAGCCCCGTTGTAGATCAGCGTGTCCTTGGGCACGGCGAAATACCACAAGGCGAGCTTGGCGGAGAGCGACAGCACCAGGCCGACGATGGCGAAGGCGCAGAACACGCCGAACAGATGCTTGACGAGGGCGATCGGGCTGAACGCCAGCGCGCCGATCGCCCACACCGGGTTTTGCCGGACGGTCCAGAAGAAATTACGCAGCGCGCGCCAGATCATGCGCGGTCCCATGTCAGGATGCTCCCCTTTCGATCGAGGCGCGGACGAACCGCGCACGCTCGGAAACAGGGGCGAGGGGAAGCGTCACCAGCTCGTAGCCAAGGCCGGCATAAACCGCGACCATTGCCTGATAGGTCGCCTGTGCTTCCGCGAAGTCCTGTTTCCGCTCCGCGTCGGCTGCGAAAATCTCCCGCCAGGGCGGGGCGATGAACACGCGGCGCTGATAGTGGAACAGTTCGGCCGCCCGCTCGGCATGGGCGGGGACCGGCAAGCCGCACAGGCGCAGATAGCCGATCACATCGGGCACGCCGCGATCGAAGATCACCGGCCCCGCGCGATCATGGGCCTCGTGCCAGGAGCGCAATTCCCAACCCAGCATCAATTCCGCGAAGGCGGCGCGATCGGCCCAGGGTAGGGCGGTGCCGCCAATCGCGACCCGATCGCGGATGATGGCCCGACCGGCTTCGGGCATGTGGTGGAACCCCTCCGCCGCCAATGCTTCGATCAGGGTGCTTTTGCCGGAGCCTGGACCGCCGGTGATAATGTAGAAATCGGGTGGATCGGGCAGCATCAATCAGCGATCTTCGGGCACGGAAATACGGGTGATGCCGGGAGTGGCGGCGATGGCGGCCACCAGGCTATCGACGGTTTCCATCCGATGGCTCGGCCAGTCGCGCGACGCATCGACATAGCCGGCATCGGTCTGGACAGCGATGCGGGCGGTGGCGGGAAGCAGATCGAGCAGCGCCGCGAGCTTGTCCTGAATGTCGGGCGTGATCCGATCGAGGCAGGGACCGACAAGAAGGAGCTGCCAGGAGCGGGGCGGGGTGTCCGTCATCGTTGTTCCTCCCTTGCCGTTTCCTCCGCGTCGAATGCGCGTTTGCCGCGCCGCTTCCAAAGCGCGAGAACGGTGTCGTCGGCCTGGACGCGCGCCGCGCAATCGAGCATTGCGCCGTAGAGGGTGGCGCGATCGTCGTCGGCGAGATCGACCAGGCCGGCTTTCTGGACGAGGCCGCCCAGCTCTATGAGGTGGCGGGTGCGTTCGCGTCGGGCCACGACCCATTCCCTCGTATCGGTGCGGCGCGCAGCGGCTTCAACGCGGTGCCTCGCCTGCGCCAGTCTCGTTTCCGCTTTCCGCGTTGCCAGCAGCGCGTCGCGAACCCTTGCGCCCGCGTCCTTGAAAGAAAGCCGCGCCTTTCGAGCGCCACGCCTCCTTTTCTTCCGCGCTGGCGGATGCGACGGCGGCGAACAGCGCGCCCGCCAGCACATCGAGATCGAGCGCGTCGGCCCCGGTGGAGGTGACGAGTTCGCCGAGCTGCTGGACCTTGCGAGCCTTGAGCGCCCTGGCCTTGTCGTTCAGGGCTTTCAGTTCCGCGTCATAGTCCCGAACCTTACGCATGTCCTCTCCCGAAAAGCCGATCCCGTTGGCCCCGATAGTAGCACGGCACGCGCGCGAGGAAACCGGAACCGGCAAGAAATGCGGCGAAGTCAATCACACGAACGGCAGAGAGTGTGAGTGCGCGCTTATACGTCGTTGCCGACATGCTCTAAGAAAGGCAGTATAGGGGTCATCATGGCGATCTACCATTTCTCGGCCAAGGTCATCAGTCGCGCCAACGGATCGAGCGCCGTTGCGTCCGCTGCCTATCGTGCGGCGGAACGGCTGCACGATGACCGGCTAGGGCGCGACCATGATTTCTCGAACAAGGCCGGCGTCGTCCATTCTGAAATCATGTTGCCCGAAGGTGCGCCAGAACGTTTAAACGACCGCACGACCTTGTGGAACGAGGTCGAGGCGGGAGAGATCAGGAAGGACGCCCAGCTTGCCCGCGAGATAGAGTTCTCGATTCCGCGCGAAATGAATCAGGCGCAGGGCGTCGCGCTCGCCCGCGAATTTGTCGAAAAGCAGTTTGTCGAGCGCGGCATGGTCGCGGACCTCAATGTGCATTGGGACAAGGCCAAGGACGGCAGCGCGAAGCCGCACGCGCATGTGATGCTGGCGATGCGCGAGGTGGACGGGGAGGGGTTCGGGAAGAAGGTTCGCGACTGGAACCGAACCGAGCTGTTGGAGGGGTGGCGCGAGGCATGGGCGAACCATGTCAACGAGCGGCTTGCCGAGCTGGATATTGATGCCCGCATAGATCATCGCACCTTGGAGGCGCAGGGCATCGACCTGGAGCCGCAGCACAAGATCGGGCCGGCGGCATCGCGTATGCCCGAACAGGGGCTTGAGGCGGAGCGGGTCGAGGACCATGCGCGGATCGCGCGCGAGAATGGCGAGAAGATCATCGCCAACCCGTCGATCGCGCTCGACGGCATCACGCGCCAACAGGCGACGTTCACCACGCGCGACCTGGCGATGTTCGTCCACCGGCACAGCGACGGCAAGGATCAGTTCGACCAGGCCATGAGCGCGGTCAAATCCTCGCCTGAATTGGTGGCGCTGGGGAAGGACGGGCGCGGCGAGGACCGCTTTACCTCCCGCGACATGATCGACACCGAGCAGCGGCTTGAGCGTGCCGCCGATCGGCTTGGCGCAAGGGAGGGGCATGGTCTCCCGGCAGCGTCGCTTTCAAGGGAGCTGGACGCCGCCGGGAGTGGGGGCCTGGTGCTGGGGGGTGAGCAGCAGGCCGCTTTGGAACATATAGTCGGCAAGGGCGATCTTGCCATAGTCGTCGGCTATGCCGGCACCGGCAAGTCGGCGATGCTGGGGGTGGCGCGCGAGGCGTGGGAGCATCAGGGCTATCAGGTGCGCGGCGCGGCCTTGTCGGGGATCGCGGCCGAGAATCTGGAAGGCGGGTCGGGCATCGCGTCACGGACGATCGCCAGCCTTGAATATCAGTGGGACCAGGGCCGCGAGCTGCTGACCAATCGCGACGTGCTGGTGATAGACGAGGCCGGCATGATCGGCACGCGCCAGATGGAGCGCGTGCTGTCGGCGGCCGAGCAGGCGGGCGCGAAGGTCGTGCTTGTCGGCGACCCGGAGCAGTTGCAAGCGATCGAGGCCGGCGCGGCGTTCCGCAGCCTCGCGGAGCGGCACGGCGCGGCCGAGATCACCAGCATACGCCGGCAGCGTGAGGACTGGCAGCGCGACGCGACGAAGGCGCTGGCGACGGGCCGCACCGGCGAGGCCGTCCATGCCTATGAGCGGCATGGCATGGTCGAGGCGGCCGAGACGCGCGAGCAGGCGCGCAGCGACCTTGTGGACCGCTGGGACGCGCAGCGCCTCGCCGCGCCGGAGCAAAGCCGGATCATCCTCACCCATACCAATGCGGAGGTGCGCGATTTGAACCTGGCCGCGCGCGACCGGATGCGCGCCAGCGGCGAGCTGGGGGACGATGTGCGCGTGTCGGCCGAGCGGGGCGCGC
>Ga0209963_1001040_pt1 | contig 19127 bp, 17 predicted proteins | sample ThiBio_1000_biof_2_FD_183957 | JGI IMG/M metagenome (GOLD analysis project Ga0209963, IMG submission 183957) | Wastewater bioreactor microbial communities from Cape Town, South Africa - Thiocy_cont_1000_biof (SPAdes) | ecosystem: Engineered > Bioreactor > Thiocyanate-remediating >...
CGACGTCCGGCTCGTGTTCGGAGAGGAGCTCGTCCAGCCGTGCCGCGCTCCTCGCGAACGAGACCGGCAGGATGTCGGAGACCAGTCGCTCCGCGCCCGTCCACCTCGACGCGACGAGACGTACGGCATCCTCGGAAGGATTGACGGCATCCGCGCCGAAGGGCTCGAATCCGGTCAGCAGGACGGTCGTCATCCTCCGAGCCTACGAGTCGTCCCCGGCCGGCGCCTCGCGCGGGCCCCGAACCACGTCACAGCGGCCCCGCGGGCCCCGAGCTCGTCACGGCGACGCGCTGCCCTGCGCCCTGTCACGCCGACCAGCGCCCCGAGCCCCGTCACGCCGACCAGCGCCCCGTCACGCTGGGGCGAATCGCACGGTCCCGGTCGCGATGTCCGCCGCCTCCAGGATGACGGCGATCGTGCCGCCCGCCCACACATCGTCGCCGACGCGGCACGACGCCGTCACCGCGGGGTCGGTCAGCTGCACCCTCGCCTTCCCTTCGTGCACCTCCAGCACGGCGGCGGAGAACCGCTCGCCGACGCGGTCGCGCAGGAGGGCCGCCTCGACACGGTCGAGCGACCCGGCGGCCAGCCGCGCGGCCCGGTCGGAGGAGGTCCGCATGAGCGCCGGCACCTCTGCGAGACTCGACCGCGCCCAGCCGGGCACCTCTCGGCCGCCCGCGACCGCCTCGCACACCACGAGCCCCCAGCGGTCCACGAGCCGCCGCAGCGGGGCCGTCACGTGCGCGTAGGGAGCCGCGACGGCCGCCTGCATCGGATCGGCGGGCGGCTCGCCGTCGAACGCCGCGTAGCCGGCGCCGCGGAACAGGGATGCCGCGGCCTGCAGCACCGCGAGCGTCTGGGGATCGTCCCGGTCGAGTCCGCGCAGGTACTCGCCGTACGTCAGATCCTCCGGCCACGGCAGTCCGAGCGCAGTCGCGCGGGCGCGGAACGTCGCGATCGCCGCAGCGTCCGGCGCGGGCATCGTCCGCAGGATCCCGATCTTCGCGTCGAGCATGAGCGATGCCGCCGCCATCCCGGTCATGAGCGACAGCTGGGCGTTCGCGTCCTCGATCGGCAGGGTCCGGCGCCGCTCGATGCGATACGCGCCGGCGGCGTCGCGCACGATCTCCTCGTCCGGGAGGTTGAGGCTGGCGCCGCCGCGCAGCCGCTCCTGCTCCAGCCGTGCCCGCCCGATCTCGGGCAGCAGCGCCGCGGGCGACTCCGCCCCGGCATCCAGTGCCGCCTGCGTCGTGACGTAGTCCAGCTGCACGCGCGAGCGCACCCACGCCCGCTCGACCCGATGCGAGGTCTCCGCTCCGCGGTCGTCGAGCTCGATCGTCCACACGTACGCCGGGCGGTCTTCACCCGGTAGCAGGGATGCCTTGCCCTCGCTGATCACCACCGGGTGCAGCGGTGCCGTGCCGTCGGCGGCATAGAGCGTCTGCCCGCGCCGCCGGGCCTCGGCATCCACCCCGGCGCCCGGCCGGACGAACCCCGGCACGTCCGCGATCGCATACCGCACCCGCCATCCGGAACCCGCGCGCTCGAGCTGGAACGCCTGGTCGAGGTCCCTCGATCCGGCAGGGTCCAGGGTGGCGAACGGGATGTCGCGCAGATCCAGCCCGGGAGCGGCTGCCGCCGCCGCATCCGCCTCCGCCTGCACGTCGTCGGGGAAGGCATCCGGGATGCCGAGCTCCACGCGCAGCGCGGCGAGGGACTGTGCCAGCGAGCCCTGCGCGGTGGAGGCGGTCAGATGCGCGCGACGGCTGGGCACAGTGTCAGAGTAGAGGGTGCGGGGCGGCGGCGACCTCTCAATAGACTTGACCGGTGGTCACCCGTCTCTCGAACCTCTTCCTCCGCACGCTCCGCGAAGACCCCTCCGACGCCGAGGTCACCAGCCACCGGCTGCTCGTGCGCGCCGGGTACATCCGCCGGCAGGCCCCGGGCATCTTCGCGTGGCTGCCGCTGGGGCTGCGCGTCAAGGCCCGCATCGAGCAGATCATCCGGGAGGAGATGGCGGCGGCCGGCGCCCAGGAGGTCCACTTCCCGGCGCTCATGCCGCGCGACCCCTACGAGGCCACGGGACGCTGGGAGGAGTACGGCGACGGCATCTTCCGCCTGAAGGACCGCAAGGACGCCGACTATCTGCTGGCTCCGACGCACGAAGAGGCGTTCACGCTGCTCGTCAAGGATCTCTACTCCTCCTACAAGGACCTGCCGCTGACGCTGTACCAGATCCAGGACAAGTACCGTGACGAGGCGCGGCCCCGTGCCGGGCTGCTGCGCGGCCGCGAGTTCACGATGAAGGACGCCTACTCGTTCGACTACACCGACGAGGGGCTCGATACCAGCTACCTGGCTCAGCGCGACGCCTACGAGCGCATCTTCGCCCGTCTCGGCCTGGAATACGCGATCGTGCAGGCCGACGCCGGTGCGATGGGAGGCTCGCGCTCCGAGGAGTTCCTGCACCCGACCCCCATCGGCGAGGACACATTCGTCCGCTCGGCCGGCGGCTACGCGGCCAACGTCGAGGCGTTCGAGACGGTGGTGCCCGCCGCCCTCCCGATCGATCCTGACGGGGCGCCGGTCGTCTTCGACTCGCCGGACACCCCGACGATCGACACGCTCGTGAGGCACTCGAACGCCGTCCTAGACGGCGAGTACACCGCCGCCGACACGCTGAAGAACGTCGTCCTGGCTCTCACCCACCTCGACGGGGCCCGTGAGCTCGTCGTGATCGGCCTGCCCGGCGACCGCGACATCGACGACAAGCGCGTCGAGGTGGCGTTCGCGCCCGCCGAGGTCGAGCCGGCCACCGCGGCCGACTTCGAGGCCAACCCGCTGCTCGTGAAGGGCTACATCGGTCCGTGGAGCGAGACGGGGGCGATCCTCGGCGAGGAGTCCGCCACCGGCATCCGCTATCTCCTCGACCCCCGTGTCGTCGACGGGACCTCGTGGATCACCGGGGCGAACATCGACCAGAAGCACGTCCACTCCCTCGTCGCCGGCCGCGATTTCGCCGGAGACGGGTTCGTCGAGGCGGCCACGGTGCGCGAGGGCGACCCGGCCCCGGACGGCTCCGGTCCTGTCACGCTCGCGCGCGGCATGGAGATCGGTCACGTCTTCCAGCTCGGCCGCAAGTACGCCGACGCCCTGGGGCTGCGCGTCCTCGACGAGAACGGCAAGCTCGTGACCGTCACGATGGGCTCGTACGGGATCGGGGTGACGCGCATCCTCGCGATCATCGCCGAGCTCGGCAGCGACGACCGCGGCCTCGTCTGGCCCGAGTCGGTCGCGCCGTTCGACGTGCACGTGGTGGCTACCGGGAAGGATGCCGTGGCCTTCGAGCTGGCGGAGTCGCTGTCGGCGCAGCTCGAGGCATCCGGGCTCGATGTCCTGTACGACGACCGGCCGAAGGTGTCGCCGGGCGTGAAGTTCGGCGACGCCGAGCTGATCGGCGTGCCGCGCATCGTGATCGTCGGCCGCGGCGCCGCCGACGGCCAGGTCGAGCTGTGGGATCGTCGCACGGGCGACCGCGAGGTCGTCCCCGCGGCGGATGCGGTGGCACGTCTGTCCTGATCGGGCTGCGTCGAGACGACGCGTCGGCGTGACATCCTGGCAGCATGTCTGCGAGCACCGGCCACCGCATCCCGCACGAGGTCACCGACGAGATCCGCGCGCTCATCGTGTCCGCGGGGATCGAGCGCGACCCCGAGCTGATCGCGCGGATCCTCGCGACCGGGGTCGGGCTCGGCCTCGACGACACCGACCGTCTCGACCTCAAGATCGCGACGGCGGCCCTCGGGGAGATGCGGTCCGCCTTCCAGCTGTTCGCGCCCTACCGCGGCATCCCGAAGGCCACCATCTTCGGCTCCGCCAGGACCAGGTCGGACGACGTGCTCTACCGGCAGACGGTGGAGGTCGCGGCGGCCCTCGCCGCGAACGGATGGATGGTGGTCACCGGCGCCGGCCCCGGGATCATGCAGGCCGCAGCGGAGGGCGCGGGCCCCGGACACTCGCTGGGCGTCTCGATCCGGCTGCCGTTCGAGGAGAAGCCGAACGCGGTCATCGCCGCCCAGGAGCGCAGCGTCGCGATGAAGTACTTCTTCACACGCAAGCTGATGCTCGTGAAGGAGTCGCGCGGGTTCGTGTGCCTGCCCGGCGGCTTCGGCACGCTGGACGAGATGTTCGAGCTGCTCACGCTGCAGCAGACGGGCAAGGCGGAGCCGGTGCCCATCGTGCTGCTCGACGAGCCCGGCGGCTCGTTCTGGAACGGGCTCCAGCAGTTCGTCGAGGGGCACCTCGCGCCCGCGGGCGTGATCTCCCCGGACGACTTCGATCGCGTGCTCATCACCGACTCGGTGGAGGCCGCGGTCGCCGAGCTGACCGGGTTCTCCCGCAACTACGACTCGCTCCGGTGGGTGGGAAAGCGCCTCGTACTGCGGCTGAAGGCCGCTCCGACGGACGCGGAGGTCGCCGCGCTCGACGACGAGTTCCGCGGGCTCCTGGCGGAGGGGCGCATCGAACGCCGCGGCCCGCTCGCCGCCGAGCGCGACGACGACGACAAGGTCGACCTTCCCCGCCTCGTGCTGCGACTGAACCAGCATCGGGTCGGCGAGCTGCACCGTCTCATCCGGGCGATCAACGCGCTCGGCTCCGCCCCGGCGCCCTGAGCCGCGTCGCGTCGAGCCTGCCGAGGGGCACGGAGGTGCGCCATGATGGGTGGGATGAAGGCCCCTGACGACTTCGAGGACCTGTTGGTCGAGCGCGTCGAAGGCTGGCTCGACCGCCCGCTCCGCACCGAGGACGGTGTCGACGAGAGCCGCGTCATCGCCGCCGCTGAGCATCTGGCTGCGACGGTCCCTCCGGAGCTGTCGGCCGTGTATCGACACGTCGGCGCCGTCGACGGCCTGATGGGCGGCTTCGAGGCCTTCCGGCCCCCGGAGGAGTGGGAGCTCGACGACGGCCGGCTGGTCTTCCTCGACGAGAACCAGGGGGTGTGCTCGTGGGGCGTCGACGGCGACGGGCAGGTCTGGATGCTCACCGACGACGGCTTCTCCCCGGAGGAGGCGGGGATCGGCGGCTTCCTGCTGACGGTCCTGCCCTATCAGCTCGCGCAAGGCGGCTGGCCGCACACCAGCGAGGGCGTCGTGCCGGCGTCGGAGCTGCGCACAGAGCTCGCCCGCATCGCGGCGCTGCGGGACTGGCCCCTGCAGGCCGACCACAACGGCCTGCTCGTGTACGGCGCGGGGCCGCACCTGCTGTGGGCGCTCGAACCCGCGCCCGGCGAGCAGACCGCATCGATCTTCCTGAGCAGCGGCGTCGACGCCGAGTTCCAGCGGCTCACCGGTGAGCTGGGCTTCGACGAGCTCTGAGCTTCGACGAGCTCTGACCGCGGGCCTGACCGGGTGGCCGCTCCGCTCACCCCCGGAGACTCCGCTCATCTGCCGGGGAGGGGCGCGGGTGACAGTGCGCGCTCGACGGCGTCGGCGGCGGCGTCCGCGCCGTCGGTCGCGCGCAGCCGCGCGCCGATGCGTCCGGCGGCCTCGGCGAACGACGGATCGCCGAGGACCCGCCGTGCTGCCGCGGCGATGTCGGATGCCGGCGCGGTGCGCTTCACGACCACGCCGGCGCCGGCGCCGGCCACAGAGCGCGCGACGAGCGGCTGGTCCAGCAGCGGATGCAGCGGCATCAGGACGAGCGGGATGCCGTGCGCCAGGGCGCGGAACGTCGTGCTCAGCCCGGCGTGCCCGACGACCAGGGAGGCGTGCGGGAAGAGCTCATCGTGCGGCACGTGTCCGCGAAGCTCGACGTTCGGCGGAACATCGAGTCCGTCCACGTCCGGACCGCCGAGCGTGACGACGGCGCGGACGTCGAGCTCTCCGAGCGCGCGCACGATCCGGCGGTACGCGTCCGGCTGCCCGGGCACCTCCATCGTGGAAAGGCTCACGACGACCAGAGGGGGATCCTGGCGGATCGCGGCGACGCCGCTCTCCGCGCTGCCGGTCCAGACCGTGCCGGCCGGATGCGCGCTCGGGTCCAGCCGGTCGTCGCACATGACGATGCGCAGGTCCGCGGCATCCCACGACGCACGCGGAGAGCGTCCCCGCAGTGCGGCGATCATCCCGACCGGACCGCGAGCGAGGCTGCGCGTCCAGTAGTCGAGATACGTGTGGAAGAGCACGATCGTGCGGTGGCCGGCCGCGTGCGCCGCGCGCGCACACCCGGCGAGCAGGCAGTCGACGAGGACGACATCCGGGCGCAGCCGCGCGAGCTCCGCGAGGACGTGCCGCTCCACGGCGCGATCGCTCAGCAGACGAATCGCCTGGGCCATCGTCTGGGGTACGGAGCGCGGCACGGCCGGCGTCCAGAACGCGAGCTCCGGAACCTCCGTGAACAGCGCCGATGCCGTGCGCGCGGCACCGGCGACCCCGGCATCCGCGAGCACGTGCACCTCGTGGCCGCGCGAGACGAGCCGCGCGGCCAGGCCGGACAGCGGCGGGATGTTCCCCCCGCCGGAGAACGTGATGAGTGCGAACCGGGCCATGGCTCCTCCTCGAGCACTAGAGCGTCTGAAGCACGGCGGTCGTGAGCCGCCGCATGCGTCGCAGCGTCTGGTCGCGGGTCAGTCCGCGGTCCAGACGCAGCAGCTTGTAGGTGTAGAGATCCGTCGCGACCACGAGCAGGTCGACGGCCTCGGTGCGCTCGCGGGCGACGAGAGGCCGCAGAGAGTGCGCGAACACCTGCAGGACCCACTCGCGGTGCAGCGCCTTGCCGCCGGTCGTGATCTCGGCCGCCATCGGCTCCCAGCTCTCCTGGCCGAGCAGGAGCAGCATCATCGTGCTGGTGCGCTCGTAGTGGTCGACGAGGGCGGCGAGGGAGGCGTCGAGGTCGTCGGGGTCGACCGTGCGCTCGGCGACCACCCGTGCGCTCGCGTACTCGAGGCCGCTCCGGAAGAGCCCGTCGCGGCTGCCGAAGTTGCGCAGCACGGTCTGGACCGTCACATCCGCCCGCTCCGCGACGCGCGGCAGGGTCACCGCCGTCAGCGGCGTCTCGCCCGTCAGCGCGATGACCGCCTCGAGGATGCGCGTGCGGGTGCGGGCCGCGAGCGCCGCCCGCACGGTCATGTCGTACCCGCGCCGGGATTCGGTCATACCGCATAGTGACATGAATTGAGATTCCGTGTCAATCCATATAGACACGAAATACGCCGGCCAGCATCCTCCCAGACCGGTCGGCGGCGGCATCCGGTAACGTGGTGGGGATGCCGGGATGCCCGGCGAGAGCTGAATAGGGAGGTCGCATGGACATCGATCTGGGGCTGCTGCGCACGGTCGAGCGGGAGAGGGAGATCCCCTTCGACGAGCTCGTCCACATCATCGAGCAGGCCATCCTGACCGCCTACGCCAAGCACACCTCTCCCACCGGAACCCTTCCCGAGGGCGCGCGCGCCGAGCTCGACCGCAAGACCGGTCATGTCGCGGTCTTCGTGCCTCTCCTCGACGACGAGGGAGCGGTGATCGGCGAGGAGGAGAGCACCCCCGAGGACTTCGGCCGCATCGCCGCGTTCGCCGCCAAGCAGGTCATCAGCCAGCGTCTGCGCGACATCGCCGACGACGCGGTGCTGGGCGAGTTCCGCGGTAAGGAGGGCGACATCGTCGCCGGCGTCATCCAGCAGGGGCCCAACCCTCGCATGGTGCACGTGGACCTCGGCTCGGTCGAGGCGATCCTCCCGCCCGAGGAGCAGGTCGCCGGCGAGGAGTACCCCCACGGCGCGCGCGTCCGCGTGTATGTCACCTCCGTTGCGAAGGGTGCGAAGGGTCCCGCCATCACGGTGTCCCGTACGCATCCCGGTCTCGTCCGCAAGCTGTTCGCCCTCGAGGTCCCCGAGATCGCGAACGGTCTCGTCGAGATCGTCTCCCTCGCCCGCGAGGCCGGCCACCGGACCAAGATCGCGGTGAAGGCCAATGACCCGTCGATCAACGCGAAGGGCGCCTGCATCGGCGAGCTCGGCCGCCGGGTGCGCTCGGTGACCGAGGAGCTCGGCGGCGAGAAGATCGACATCGTCGACTTCGACCCGGAGCTCGCCAAGTTCGTGGCGAACGCGCTGTCGCCGGCGAAGGTCACCTCGAGCTTCGTCCTCGACGCGAACAGCAAGGCGGTGCGCGCCCTCGTCCCCGACTATCAGCTGTCGCTCGCGATCGGCAAGGAGGGGCAGAACGCCCGTCTGGCGGCAAAGCTGACCGGTGCCAAGATCGACATCCAGCCGGACAGCATCCTCGAGGAGGGCTGAGCCCGGCGCCGCCCGGTCGGAGAGGGCGATCGGCGAGAGGGGCCTCGGGGACAGAGCTGCCGGGTCGGAGGTGTAGAATGGAACCCGTACGAACGTGCGTCGGATGCCGCGTACGTGCCCCCCGGTCCGCCCTCCTTCGAGTGGTGGCCGTCGATTCGGTCCTCATCCCCGATGAGCGAGCGTCGATGCCCGGTCGGGGTGCGTGGGTGCACGAGACGTCCGCGTGCGTGGAGAACGCCATCCGGCGCCGCGCCTTCGTGCGAGCACTGCGCGTGCCGGGTCCGCTCGACACGCAGACCATCGAACAGCACCTCCAGCGAAAAGGCTGAACGGCTATGGACACAAAGTGAACGGCTCGAAATGAGACCCGTCCGCGATTGATGGTCCGCTCCTGTCCGGGGGTGGGCCCTGAGACAGGAGAACTGTGGCAAACGCAAAACCGCGCGTGCACGAGATCGCTTCCGAACTGGGCGTCGACAGCAAGGTCGCCCTCGAGAAGCTGAAGGAGCTCGGCGAGTACGTCAAGAGCCCTTCGTCGACGATCGAACCCCCGGTCGCCCGCAAGCTCCGGGCCGCCCTCGAGGCGGACGGCGCCAAGGCCCCCGCCGCGGCCGCCCCGTCGGCGCGCCCGGCCGGTCGCCCCGGCCCGGCACGCCCGTCCGGCGCGCCCACTCCGGGAGCCCCCAAGGCCCCCGCCGCGAAGACGCAGCCCGAGCCCGAGGCCGTCGCGCAGCCGGCGGCAGCCGCCGCTCCGGCCGCGCCGGTCGCCGAGGCTCCGGCCGCCGCGACGGAGGCGGACCCCAAGCCCTCCGCCCCGACGCCGCAGCCGCCGCGTCCCGGCGGCACGCCGCGTCCCGGCAACAACCCGTTCGCCTCGTCGCAGGGGATGGGCCAGCGTCCCGCCGGCCCCCGTCCCGGCAACAACCCGTTCGCCTCGTCGCAGGGGATGGGCCAGCGTCCGAACCCCGGCAACATCCCGCGTCCGCAGGCGCCGCGACCCGGTTCGCCGCGTCCCGGCGCCCCGCGTCCCGGTGGCGCAGGGCGCCCAGGCGGCGGTCGTCCCGGCGCGCCGTTCCAGCAGCGTCCCGGCGGCCCCGGTCGTCCCGGCGGCGCCGGCGGCGGCTTCCAGCGTCCCGGCGGCGGAGCCGGTGCCGGGGCCCCCGGCGGCTTCGCCGGTCGTCCCGGCGGTGGCGGCGGTCGTGGCCGTGGGCCCGGCGGCGGCACCGCGGGCGCGTTCGGCAAGGGCGGCGGCAAGTCCAAGCAGCGCAAGTCGCGTCGCGCCAAGCGCCAGGAATTCGAGATGCGGTCCGCGCCGGTCGTCGGCGGCGTCAACGTCCAGAAGGGCAACGGCGAGATCATCCGGATGCGCCGCGGCGCGTCGATCGCGGACTTCGCGGACAAGCTCGAGGCCCTCAACGGCTACACCGTGCAGCCCGGCACGCTCGTGACGATCCTCTTCAACCTCGGCGAGATGGCCACCGCCACCGAGTCGCTGGACGAGGCCACGTTCGAGGTGCTCGGTGCCGAGCTCGGCTACAAGATCCAGATGGTCTCGCCCGAGGACGAGGACAAGGAGCTCCTGGAGGGCTTCGGTCTCGACCTCGAGAAGGAGCTGGAGGACGAGGACGAGGACGACCTCGAGATCCGTCCGCCCGTCGTCACCGTCATGGGTCACGTCGACCACGGCAAGACGCGTCTGCTGGACGCCATCCGGCAGACCAACGTCGTGGCGGCCGAGGCCGGCGGCATCACCCAGCACATCGGCGCCTACCAGGTCTGGACCGAGCACGACGGCATCGACCGTGCGATCACCTTCATCGACACCCCGGGCCACGAGGCGTTCACCGCCATGCGCGCCCGCGGTGCGCAGGTGACCGACATCGCGATCCTCGTGGTCGCGGCGGACGACGGCATCATGCCGCAGACGGTCGAGGCGCTCAACCACGCCCAGGCGGCGAACGTGCCGATCGTGGTCGCGGTCAACAAGATCGACAAGCCCGAGGCGAACCCCGCCAAGGTGCGTCAGCAGCTGACCGAGTACGGCCTCGTCGCCGAGGAGTACGGCGGCGACGTCATGTTCGTGGACGTCTCGGCGCGGCAGAACATCGGCATCCAGGACCTCCTGGACGCGGTGCTGCTGACGGCCGACGCCGGTCTCGACCTGACGGCCAACCCGAACAAGGACGCCCGCGGTGTCGCGATCGAGGCGAAGCTCGACAAGGGTCGAGGCTCGGTCGCCACCGTGCTCATCCAGTCCGGCACGTTGCGCGTCGGCGACGCGATCGTCGCGGGCACGGCCTACGGCCGCGTGCGCGCCATGATCGATGAGAACGGCGATGCGGTCGAGGAGGCCGCGCCGTCCCGTCCGGTCCAGGTGCAGGGGCTCAACTCGGTGCCCCGCGCCGGCGACACCTTCATCGTCACCGAGGAGGACCGCACCGCGCGCCAGATCGCCGAGAAGCGCGAGGCCGCCGAGCGCAACGCGCAGCTGGCCAAGGCCCGCAAGCGCATCTCGCTCGAGGACTTCACGCGCGCTCTCGAAGAGGGCAAGGTCGAGTCGCTCAACCTCATCATCAAGGGCGACGTCTCTGGTGCCGTCGAGGCGCTCGAGGAGTCGCTGCTGAAGATCGAGGTCGACGAGTCGGTGCAGCTGCGCATCATCCACCGCGGTGTCGGTGCGATCACCGAGTCCGACGTGAACCTGGCGACGATCGACAACGCGATCGTCATCGGCTTCAACGTGCGTCCGGATGCGAAGGCTCGCGAGCGCGCGTCCCGCGAGGGCGTCGACATCCGGTTCTACTCGGTCATCTACAACGCGATCGACGATGTCGAGCAGTCGTTGAAGGGCCTGCTCAAGCCGGAGTACGAAGAGGTCCAGTCGGGTGTCGCCGAGATCCGCGAGGTGTTCCGCTCCTCGAAGTTCGGCAACATCGCCGGTGTCATCGTCCGCAGCGGCACCATCACGCGCAACGCCAAGGCGCGCGTGATCCGCGACGGCGTCGTGATCGCCGACGGCCTGGCCATCGAGTCGCTGCGCCGGTTCAAGGACGACGTCACCGAGGTCAAGACGGACTTCGAGTGCGGTATCGGCCTGGGCAAGTACAACGACATCCAGATCGGCGACGAGATCGAGACCACCGAGCTGGTCGAGAAGCCGCGCGTCTGAGCGGTCGGTGAGGGGCGCCCTGCGGGCGCCCCTCATTCAGAAGGGGGAATCATGTCCAGCGAACGTCAGGCCCGCATGGCCGATCGCATCCGCGTGCTCATCGCCGAGCGGCTCGAGAAGGGCCTGCGTGACCCGCGCCTGGGCTTCGTGACGATCACCGACGTGCGCGTCACGGGCGATCTGCAGCACGCATCCGTGTTCTACACGGTGCTGGGCACCCCGGAGGAGCGCGCGTCGTCGGCCGAGGCCCTGAAGGCCGCGACCGGCATGCTGCGCAGCGAGGTGGGCCGCAAGCTCGGCGTTCGCCTCACTCCGACGCTGGAGTTCATCCCGGACGCCATCCCGGAGAACGCGGATCACATCGAGGACCTCCTGCGCGAGGCGCGCGAGCGCGACGCGGCCGTGGCCGGCCTCGCCGCCTCGGCGGCCTACGCCGGCGAGGCCGATCCCTACCTGAAGCCGCGGGAGCTCGACGGCGAGGAGTGAGCGGGGCTCAGCCGGGCAGGCGCAGCATCCCCTCGGATGCCTCGACGAGCCCGTCCGCGATGAGCGAGTCGATCGCACGATCGCGCTGTCCGGCATCCGGCCACTCCGGCAGCACCTCCGGCTGCGGCACCTCGTGCGTCGCGGCGTGCCGGAGGACACGCAGGACGGCCCCGCGCGCCTGACGATCGCTGCCCTCGTAGCGCGCCTGCCTCCGGCGGGTGTCGCCGGTGTCGGGGTATCCGGCCGCGCGCCACGCGCATGCATGCGCGATCGGGCATACGTCGCAGCGCGGCGTCCGCGCGGTGCACACGACGGCGCCGAGCTCCATCGTGGCGGCATTGAGCATCGCGGCCTCCTCGCGGTCCTGCGGCAGGAGCGCGGTCATGTCCGCCAGGTCGCGCCGGCTGGGCGGCCCGGGCTGGGATCGTCCGCCGACCGCCCGGGCGAGCACGCGCCGCGTGTTGGTGTCGACGACGGGATGCCGGTCGCCGTATGCGAACACGGCGACCGCCCGCGCGGTGTAGTCGCCGATCCCGGTCAGCGACAGGAGCGTGTCGACGTCGCGGGGGACCACGCCGTCGTGCCGATCGCGGATCTCGGTGGCCGCACGATGCAGCCACAGCGCGCGGCGCGGGTATCCGAGGTTCGCCCACTGGCGCACGGCCTCGGCGGGCGGATCCGTCGCGAGGGCGGTCGGCGTTGGCCAGCGCGCCAGCCACGCCTCCAGATGCGGGATGACCCGGTTCACCGGCGTCTGCTGCAGCATGAACTCGCTGACCAGGGTGCCCCACGCGCCGAATCCCGGACGGCGCCAGGGCAGATCGCGGGCGTTGCCGCGGTACCACCCCAGCAGCGGCGCCGCGAGCTGCGCGAGTTGCGGCGTCGCGGGCGTCGCGAGCTGCGGCGTCGCGGATTCGGGCATCCGGACATCCTACGGTGCCGCGCTCCTTCGGACATCCGCGCTCATTCGGACGGAAACGGCCACGCGCATCCGAACGAATGAGGATGTCCGCGCGAGCGCGGCGACGGAGAATCCTCCACAGGTGTCGCATCCGTGTGGCTCAGCGCGATTCATCCACAGATCTCGCCCGCCGGCGTCCGCGACGTGCGACGGACGATGATCGTGGAGGGATGCACACCGCATCGCTCACCCCGCTCGTCGTGGCCGTCTCCGGCCATGGCGGCGTCGCCCGCACCCGGGTTCTGGAGGACGAGGGCTTCTCCCGGCACCACCAGGCGCGCGCGATCGAGCTCGGCGCGCTCACGCGCCCGACCCGGGGCTGGGTGGCCCTGCCGTCGGCCGACCCTGCGCTCGTGGAGGCGGCCCGTGCGGGCGTCGTCCTCACGTGCCTCACGGCGGCGCGGCGGCTCGGCCTGTGGGTCCTCGACGACGCCGTCGTGCATGTCGCCGCCGCGCGAACCGGGCATCCGCGGGTCGACGCCGCGAGGGTGCACGTGCACTGGGCGTCGCCGGTGGTCCCGCGGCATCCGGATGCGCTCGTCGATCCGGTCGAGAACGTCCTCGTCATCCTGGCGGACTGCCGGCCCTACGAGGAGGCGCTCGCGACCTGGGAGTCCGCGCTGCACGACGGGCTCGTGACGATCGAGCAGCTGCGGCGGCTGCCGCTCGGGCCTCGGGCCAGGCGACTCGCCGAGAACGCCACCCCGTGGTCGGACTCCGGGCTGGAGTCCTTCGTACCGCCCCGCCTTCGGTTCCTGAATCTGCCGATCGTGCCGCAGGCGTGGATCGCCGGCCATCGCGTGGACTTCCTCATCGGCGAGCGGCTCGTGCTGCAGATCGACGGCGGGTCGCATGTGGGCGCCCAGCGCGAGCGCGACATCGCGCACGACGCTCTTCTCATGCTGATGGGATACCACGTGATCCGGGTCGGCTACGGCCAGGTGGTGGACCGCTGGCACGAGGTGCAGGCGATGATCATGGACGCCGTGGCGCAGGGCCTTCACCGCGCGCGGTGACGGCCCGCTCGGCCGTGACGGCCCGCTCGGCCGTGACGGCCCGCTCGGCCGTCTTGCTTCCCCCTGCCCGGCCGTGACGTTGGCGCGGAGATCCGCGTTCATTCGGACGGATACCGCCGCAAGCATCCGAATGAACGCGGATCTCCGAATGAGCGCGGCGGCGAAGGGTGGGGGTGCGAGCGGAGGACGCGAGCGCGGCGGCGATGGGCGACGTCCGTAAGCTGGATGCATGCGCCTGCCGATCACGCCCGTCACGACGCTGCAGCGCGCGCTGCGCGACGAGATCCGGCAGCGCAACCGGGGCGGCCGCGTCCTCGTCGCCGTCGACGGGTTCGACGGCGCGGGGAAGTCCACGTTCGCCGACGGTCTCGCCGACGTCTTCCGGGAGCTCGACGTGGCCACCTTCCGTGCGAGCATCGACGACTTCCACCTGCCCCGGTCGGATCGCTACCGGCGCGGACGCGACGACGCCGAGGGGTTCTATCGAGACTCCTTCGACTACGCGACGTTCCGCCGTGTGCTCATCGATCCGTTCCTGGACGGCCGGCAGACCGCGGCCACCACCGGGTTCCAGCTGGCCGCGTTCGACCTCGAGCGCGATGCGCCGCTCGAGGCGCGGTGGGTGACCGGGCCCGAGGATGCCGTGCTCATCGTCGACGGCATCTTCCTGAACCGCCCGTCGCTGCGCGGGATCTGGCACTGGTCGCTGTGGCTGGACGCCCCGTTCGAGGTGACGTTCGCGCGGATGGCCGGGCGCGACGGCACCGACCCCGACCCGGATGCGCGGCCCAACGCACGCTACCGTCGCGGTCAGGAGCTGTACGTGCGCGACGCGGATCCGCGGGCGGCGGCGACCGCCGTCGTCGACAACACGGATCCGGCGCACCCGCGACGCGTCTTCCTGGACGCGTGCTGATGGATCCGTCCGGCATCCTGCTCGTCGACAAGCCGGGCGGCATCACCAGCCACGACGTCGTGGCGCGCGCCCGTCGCGCGCTCGGCACCCGCAAGATCGGCCACGCCGGCACGCTCGATCCGATGGCGACGGGCCTGCTGGTCCTCGGCGTGGGGCCGGCGACGCGGCTGCTCACGTATCTCGTGGGGCTCGACAAGACGTACGAGGCGACGATCCGCCTCGGCCAGGCGACGGACACCGACGACGCCGACGGGCGGATCGTCTCCGCGGCGGATGCCGCCGGGGTGACCGGCGCTCGCATCGCCGAGGGCGTCGCCCGCCTGACCGGCCGGATCGCGCAGATCCCCAGCCGCGTCTCGGCCATCAAGGTCGGCGGACGCCGGGCCTACGACCTCGCCAGGGCGGGCGAGGAGGTCCGGCTGGACCCGCGGGAGGTCGAGGTCTCGCGATTCGAGGTGCTCGCGCAGCGGGAGGCGGATGGATGCCTCGACCTCGACGTCGTCGTGGACTGCTCCAGCGGCACCTACATCCGCGCGCTCGCCCGTGACCTCGGTGCGGACCTCGGCGTCGGCGGCCATCTGACGGCCCTGCGCCGTACGCGGATCGGTCCCTTCCCGGTCGCCGAGGCCGTGGCCGAGCCGACCGAGGACGCCCTGCTCCCGGCGGCGGAGGTGGCCGCATCGGTCCTCGGCGGCGTGGCGGTCGACGCCGCACAGGCGCGCGACCTTCGTCATGGCAAGCGGATCCCGGGCGACGGGTTCCCGGCCCGAGCCGCGGCGATCGATCCGCAGGGAGCCCTCGTGGGCGTCGTGGAGCGGCGCGGCGACGGCACGGTCAAGAGCATCATGAACATGCCGGAGGAGCCGGCGCGATGATCCTATGGTTCACCCTGGTCCAGGTGGCCGTCGCGGCCGTCGGAGGCGTGCTCTGCGTCGTGCTCGGTCTCGCCGGCCGCCGGCCCAGCGACCTCACGGTGGGCGCCCTGGCCCTCCTCGAGGTGCTGCTGCTCGCGCAGGTCGTGATCGCCATCGTGTCGCCGCTGGCGGGCAACGCGCCCACCGGGAGCCTCCTGGAGTTCTGGGTGTACCTCGTGTCCGCCGCGCTGCTCCCGCCCGCGGGCGTCATCTGGGCTCTGCTGGAGCGCAGCCGCTGGAGCACCGTGATCATGGGGATCGCGGCGCTCGCCGTCGCCGTGATGGTGTGGCGCATGGAGGTCATCTGGACCGTGCAGGGGGTCTGACCGCCGTAGGATGGAGTGCTATGTCCTCCGCCCGATCCACCCTGGAGCCCGCCCGGAGCCCACGCCGGATGACCGGCATCGGTCGCGTCCTCGTCGTCGTCTATGCGATCCTCGCGCTCGGGGCGACCGGCCGCTCGTTCGTGCAGATCGTCGAGCGCTTCGATCAGGCGCCGCTGGCCTTCACGCTGTCCGGGGTCTCCGCCGTCGTGTACATCCTCGCGACGCTCGCGCTGATCTTCTCGGCGTCCCGCGTCTGGTACCGCATCGCGTGGGTGACGATCTGCTTCGAACTGGCCGGGGTGCTCCTCATCGGCACGCTGAGCCTCATCGAGCCCACGCTGTTCCCGGAGGCGACGGTCTGGTCGTACTACGGCATCGGCTACCTGTTCGTGCCGCTCGTGCTGCCCTTCTGCGGACTGTGGTGGCTCATCACGCACCAGCCGGCGCGCCGTGACTCGACGCTGCCGGAGCCCGTGGCGACAGAGCGATGATCGTCTTCCACGAGCCATCCGACGTGCCGGACGGTTTCGGGCCGTCCGTCGTCGCGATCGGCAAGTTCGACGGTGTGCACAGGGGGCATCGGGCGGTCCTGGCGCGAGCGAAGGCGGACGCCGCCGCCCTCGGCGCGAAGACCGTGGCGGTGACGTTCGATCGCAATCCGCTGCAGGTCCTGCGGCCGGATGTGTGCCCGCCGGACGTCATCGGCGTGCACCAGAAGCTGCGCCTGCTCGCCGACACCGGGATCGACGCGACCCTGCTCCTGCACTTCGACCGGAGGCTGGCGTCGCTGCCGGCGGAGGAGTTCGTCGATCACGTCCTCGTCGACGCGCTCGGCGTGCGGACGGTGCTCGTCGGTCACGACTTCCGGTTCGGCCGCGGCGGACGGGGGACTCCCGAGCTGCTGCGGGAGCTGGGCACCCGGTACGGCTTCGACGTCGACCTCATCGCGGACGTCCGCTCGGACGCGGATGCGCAGCGCGTCTCGTCCACGCGGATCCGTCAGGCCCTGTCGGAGGGCGAGGTGGATGTCGCCGGCGAGCTCCTCGGCCGGGCCCCGTCCGTGCGCGGAGAGGTCGTGCACGGGCTCAAGCGCGGCCGCGAGCTGGGCTTCCCCACCGCCAACCTCGCGCACGATCTGGAGGGGTTCGTCCCGGCGGACGGCATCTACGCCGGGTGGCTCGTCGACGAGGGCGGCATCCGTCGTCCCGCCGCGATCAGCGTGGGCACCAACCCGACGTTCGACGACGTCCCCGTGCGGCAGGTCGAGGCGTACGTGCTGGACGAGACCGACCTGGACCTCTACGGGCGCATCGTGGACGTCGAGTTCGTCACACGGATCCGCGGCATGATCGCCTTCGAGGGCGTCGACGCGCTCACGGCGCAGATGGCCGACGACGTCGCCCTCGTGCGGCGCGCCCTGTCCTAGCCGTCAGGCGGCGCCGAGCCGTCAGGCGGCGCCGGGAGTGCGCAGGGTGACGGCGGCCCTCTCGCCGCCGGCGCGCACGCACTCCTCGGGCGCTCCTCCGTCCAGCGCCCGCGCGATGTAGCCCGCGGCGAACGCGTCGCCGGCGCCCGTGGCGTCCGCGACGTCGTCCACCGGTGGGACCGGCACGCGGATCACGTCCGCGCCGGCCAGGAGCGTGACCGGGTCAGGGCCGGCCTTGACCACCGACAGCGCCACCGGGGCGTCGAAGAGCCCGAGCTGGTGCGCCTCCTCGGTGTTGGCGAACACGACCGCCGCGCCGGTGCGATCCAGGATCCAGCGCACGCGGTCATCGCCCAGATCCCGAAGCAGCGCCACCGACGACAGGTCGATCGACAGGCGGATGCCGCGCGCCCGTGCCGCGTCCGCGAGCTGGAACAGGGCGGCGGCGGAGCCGTCGTCCTCGAAGCCGTAGAGCGGCACGTGGATCCAGCCGACGCCGTCGAGCCAAGCCTCGTCGATGGCCCCGAGCTCGGCCGAGGCGCCGCGGTCGGGGAACATCGTGCGTTCGCCGCTGTCGTCGACGAGGATCACGATCGTGCCCGTCCGGTCGCCGCGCTGAACGCGCACATCGACCCCGATGGCGCCCAGCTGCGCGACCAGGGCGTCCCCGGACGCGTCCTCGCCCACGCGCCCGATGAAGCGCACCGGGCACAGCGAGGCGGCAGCGGCGGCGACGTTGGCCGCGCTGCCGCCGCGCACCCGGAAGATCCGGGTGGGGTTGTCGGTCGCGTAGGCCAGGGCGCCGCGATGCCAGACGATGATGTCCTCGACGAGGTCGCCGACGACGGCGAGCATCGGTGCCGGCGTCATCGGGCGCTGTCTCGGCGCTTGCCGAGCGCCACCGCCACGCGCGCGCCGAGGGCGACGTTCCCGCGGTACACCGCGATGTTGACGTCGAGGCTGCGCCCGCCGGTCTCGCGCTGGACCTGATCCAGCAGGAACGGGGTCATGTCGTGGCCGGTGACGCCCTGCTGCGCGGCCGCGGCGAGCGCGTCGGCCAGGACGCGGTCGTGGACGTCGACCGGCAGCTGGTCGGCCACGGGGACGGGCTGGGCGACGAGGATCGCCGAGCGCAGGCCGAGCGCGTCCCGCTGCACGGCCAGCTCTGCGACGTCCTGCGGATCGGAGACGGCGTACTCGATGTCGTACCCCGAGTCGGCGATGTAGAAGCCGGGGTAATCGGTCGTCCCGTATCCGACGACGGTGAGACCCAGCGTCTCCATCCGCTCCAGCGTGCGCGGGATGTCGAGGATCGACTTCACGCCCGCGGAGACGACGATGATCGGGATGCCGGCGAGGGCGGGCAGGTCGGCGGACTCGTCGAACGTCTCCTCGGCGCCGCGGTGCACGCCGCCGAGGCCTCCCGTGGAGAAGACGCGGACGCCCACGCGGTGGGCCAGATAGGCCGTGGCGGCGACGGTCGTGCCGCCGCTGAGCCGCTTGGCCGCGAGGACCGGCAGATCGCGGATGCTCGCCTTGACGACTCCCTGGTCGTTCGCGAGCGCCTCGAGCTCTCCGGCGTCCAGGCCGACGACCGGCACGCCGTCCACCACGCCGATC
>Ga0209963_1001042_pt1 | contig 19086 bp, 20 predicted proteins | sample ThiBio_1000_biof_2_FD_183957 | JGI IMG/M metagenome (GOLD analysis project Ga0209963, IMG submission 183957) | Wastewater bioreactor microbial communities from Cape Town, South Africa - Thiocy_cont_1000_biof (SPAdes) | ecosystem: Engineered > Bioreactor > Thiocyanate-remediating >...
GTTGCGGGTGTCCAACGTGCGTAGTTAGGTAGACCCCATGAGTTCAAAGATGAGCGCTGCCCAGGTGCAGGTGACCAGCCCAGATGATGTCCGCAACGTCGTCCTGATCGGAAACGCAGGATCTGGCAAGACGTCGCTGTTCGAGCAGCTGCTCCGGGCGCGCCTCGTCGGGTACCGCGGCGAGAAGGAGGACGCCGAGCGCGCCGCCCAGCTCTACCTTGCCAGCCTGGCTACGGGCGATGTCTGGGTGAACCTCCTGGACGCCCCCGGCCACCCGGACTTCGTCGGCGAGCTGCGAGCCGGCATCCGCGCCGCGGACGCCGCCATCTTCGTGATCTCCGCAGCCGACGGGATCGACGGTGCCGCACAGGCACTGTGGGAGGAGTGCACCGCGGCCGGCCTGCCCCGGATCATCGCCTTGACCAAGCTGGACGCCGGGCATGCCGACTTCGACGCCTCGGTCGCGGACGCGCAGGGCAAGTTCGGCGAGGGCGTCCTGCCCACCCACGTGCCGACGCTGGGCCCCGACGGGATCATCGGCAACATCGGCCTGCTCAGCCTCGAGGAGCACGACTACTCCGGCGGCGACGTGGTCAACCACAAGGTCGCCGCCGATGACAGCCACGTCGAGACCTACCGCGGCCCGCTGATCGAGGCGATCATCCAGGAGTCCGAGGACGACTCGCTGATGGACCGCTACCTCGAGGGCGAGGAGCTCGAGGTCGACACCCTCCTGGACGACCTGATGAAGGCCGTCGCGACCGCGAACCTGTTCCCGGTCATCCCGGTGTCCTCGGCCACCGGCGTCGGCGTGGAGGAACTGCTGCGGCTGATCGAACACGGCTTCCCCACCCCGTCGGCCCACCCGAACCCCCCCACCACGACCCCGGCCGGGGAGGACCTGCCCACCCCGGCGACGGATCCGTCCGGCCCGCTGGTCGCGCAGGTGATCCGTACCACCACCGACCCGTTCGCCGGCCGGCTGTCGATGGTCCGGATCTTCTCCGGCACGTTGAAGACCGACGACGTCCTGCACGTCTCCGGCCATCACTCCAAGGCCGACGAGGCGCATCCCGACCACGACAACGAGGAGCGCGTGGGCCAGATCCAGGTGGCCGTCGGGACCGCCCTGGAGCCGCGAGGCCAGGCGATCGCCGGCGAGATCGTGATGCTGCCCAAGCTCACCACCGCCGAGACCGGCGACACCCTCTCGGCGAAGGACCGACCGTCCCTGGTGGCGCCGTGGGAGCTGCCGACGCCGCTGCTGCCGCTGGCGATCCGCGCCGCCACCCGCAACGACGAGGACAAGCTCGCCGGCGCGCTCGGCCGGCTCGCCGTCGAGGACGCCACCGTCCGGCTCGATCGCGGCGGCAACGACCAGCTGGTGCTGTGGACGACCGGACAGGCGCACGCCGACCTGCTGCTCGCCCGGCTGGTCGACCGGTACCAGGTGAAGGTCGAGCAGGAGGAGCTGAAGATCCCGCTGCGGGAGACCTTCGTCGCCAAGGCGACCGCGCTGGGACGCCATGTGAAGCAGTCCGGCGGCCACGGCCAGTATGCGGTCTGCAACATCGAGGTCGAGCCGCTCGAACGCGGCGGCGGCTTCGAGTTCGTGGACAAGGTGGTGGGAGGCGCCGTGCCGCGGCAGTTCATCCCGAGCGTGGAGAAGGGCATCCGCAACCAGCTCGAGAAGGGCGTCTTCGCCGGCTACCCGATGGTGGACGTGCGGGTCACCCTGTTCGACGGCAAGGCCCACTCGGTCGACTCCTCGGACATGGCGTTCCAGCTGGCCGGGTCGTTGGCCATCAAGGAGGCGGCCACCCCGAAGACCGTTGCGCTGCTGGAGCCGATCGACCTGGTCACGGTCACCGTCGGCGAAGAGTACCTGGGTGCGGCGATGACCGACCTGAGCGGACGCCGCGGCCAGCTGCTGGGCTCGGACTCCGAGGGCCACAAGGCGATCATCCGGGCGCTGGTGCCGCAGACGGAGCTCGCGCGCTACGCCATCGACCTGCGCGGCATCGCCCACGGCTCCGGGACGTTCACCCGCGAGTTCCACGGCTACGAGCTGCTCCCGGCGAACCTCGTCGAGAAGTACACCAAGGCTGCCGGCTGAGTCGCTCCGTTCCGGCCGGCGTGGACGCGGGGACCGCGTCCGCCGGCTGGGACGGAATTTTGTGCACGAATCCTTTTCGTATTAGGTTAGGCGAGCCTTACCAGTACGAAGGAGGCTCCGTGGAGCCGACACCTCTGGCCACAGCCGCCACCGTCCGCGACGCCGTGCTGCCCGTCCGGGCCGCGTCCCTGGCGCTCCGACTGCTCTCGGGTGCGGGCAAGCCGTCGATCCACGGCTACGGCAGCGGCCCGTCCGGGACGTGCGAGACCGTGTGGCACGGATTGACTGCGCGCGGCGAACTCCTGGTCGCAGCGATCGACACCTTCGACAACCCGCTCACCGGCGCGCCCGCGCTCGAGCCGATCAGCGTCCGCCTGGACGTGGTCAAGGAGTCGCCGGAATGGGCGGCCCGGATCACCGCCTGCGCGATCCACCTCCTCGGCACGCTGCAGTGGCTCCCGCAGGACGATGCCGGCGGCTACCTGGACGCGTCCGTCAACCCACTGGTCGCCGAGGCCGCGGCCATGCCCGGCGGACGACTGGGGGTGCTCCGCACCGATCGGGTCGTGCTGCACGACAGCGCCGGCGTCGCCCCGATGCCCTTCGCGGACGTGCTGGCGAGCCGCAGCCCGGCCGGCGCGTTCCCGTCCGCCGTCGAGGAACTGTCCGCGCGGGAGGAGCTCGAACGCCTGACGCAGTCCGACCTGGCCGAGTTGTTCGCCCTCGCCGACGACGGCTGGGACGGCGCGCTGCCGCTGACCAGCCACGCGGTGGAAACCTGCGCCAGCCTCCATGGCCAGGTGCTCTGCGTCGACATCGACCGCACCGGGCTCACCCTGATGCAGGTGGACGCCGCCGGCACCCGTACGGCGCTGTTCGCGTTCGACCAGCCGGCGGGCAGCCTCTCCGAGCTGTCCGGCCGCGTCGGCGGGCTCGCCGCCCGGGTGGGCCTCAGGCGACTTCGTAGCTGAGGCAGTCGGCCGTGTCGCTGACGGTGATCTCCCCCGCCGTGCACAGCAGGTCGGCGTTGTGGACGCACTCCAGGCGATGGCACGTGCCGACCTGGCCGTTCTCGGACGAGATGGCCGCGCGCGCGTCCAGGGCGACGAAGGTCACGCAGTTGGCCTTGTCGCTGGAGCCGCCGACGGTGATGGCGTAGGCGGTGCAGCCGCCGTCGTTGAAGGCGCAGGCGGTTGCGCTGCAGGATGCGACGAGGGAAGCGGTGCTCATGATTCCTACCTTTGCTGCGGCGTCCCGAGTCCGGGATGACACTGCCAAGATAAGCCGGTCAATCCGGTCGGACAACCATAGTTAGGCTTGCCTAACTCGATTCGAATATGGTGCCGCGGAGCTTTCGTTATTCAGCTTGATCAGCCTGCGACTGGCCGCTGGCTAGGGGTGGGAGCGTCCCTTGAAGGCAGCGACGACCTTCCCAAACTCGCCGCTCCCATATCTGAAACACACCCATTGCGATTTGATTGCTCCGTCACCGGATGCACGCTGCGCAATTCTCTGTAGGTGCCGGCGGAATGCGATCCCGACGTCTCGGGTTGTCCCGACCGTGCGCATTGACATCTGGTCCGACATCGCCTGCCCGTGGTGTTACCTGGGCCTCACCCGCCTGGACGCGGCCCTCGCCCGCTTCGAACACGGCGAGAGCGTGCAGGTGGAACTGCACTCGTTCCAGCTCGACCCGTCGCTGCCGGACTCGTTCGCCGGTACCGAGGCCGAGTACCTCGCCCAGAGCAAGGGTCTGGACGTGGAGGCGGTGCACCGAATGACCGGACAGGTGGCCGCCGCGGCGGCGACAGCGGGGCTCACCCTCGACTTCGATCGCCTGGTGGTGGCGAACTCCCGGCGGGCGCACCGGCTGCTCCAGGAAGCGAAGGCGGTGTCCGCCGACGTGGCATGGCGCCTCGAGCTGGCGCTGTTCCGGGCCCACTTCACCGACGGGGGCGACATCGGCGACCCGGACACGCTGGTCGAACTGGCGTCCGCCGCAGGGCTGGACGGCGCGCGGGCCCGCGCAGCCCTCGACTCCCCCGAGCGGGACGCTGCCGTGGCCAAGGACATCGACGAGGCGGCGCGACTCGGCATCCGCGGCGTCCCGTTCTTCGTCCTGGCCGGGAAGTACGGCGTCTCCGGAGCGCAGCCCCCGGAGACGTTCGACCAGGCGCTGAAGCAGGTCTGGGACGAACTCCAGACCGTCTGAGGCCGGACCCTTCTGAGGCCGGCCGCCCCCGGGCTCAGTGGGCGGCGATGAAGCCGAACACCCCGTCCGCGATCATCTGGACGGCGATCGCGCTCAGCAGCAGGCCGGCGATCCGGGACGCGAGCACCGTCCCCGACTCACGCAGCACCCTGCGGATCAGGCCGGCGAACCGGAGGAAGATCCACACCAGCACCATCACCGTGATCAGCGCGAGCCCGACGGTGAGGTAGCCCACGACGTCCGGCTGGCGCTGGACGGCGATCATCGTCGCCACGATCGCGCCCGGGCCGGCCATCAGCGGCGTCCCCAGCGGCACGATCGCCACATTGACGCCCTCGTGCGAGGTCGCCTCGTCGCCGCGCCCCATCAGCAGGTCGAGGGCGATCAGCAGCAGCAGCAGTCCGCCGGAGACCGACAGCGCCGGCACCGAGACCTGCAGGTAGTCCAGGATCTGCTTGCCGAACAGGGCGAAGACCGCGATCACGCCGAACGCGACGGCCGAGGCCCGGTTGGCTGCGCGGTTGCGCTGCTCATCGTCCAGGGCCTTGGTGAGCCCGAGGAACACCGGCAGCAGGCCGGGGGGATCGACGATCACGAATAGCGTGACCGCCGTGGTGAGGAACAGGTCGAGATTGAAGAACTGGCCCACCGGCCCAGCCTATTGCTCCGGCGGGGACGGACCCAAAGCGGCCCTGGCGATCAGCGCAGAGGCGGAGCTGCGGACACCACTCGCGTGCCTCAGATGTGGTAGGCCGCCTGCATGCCCGGGACGAGTGCGCGGTCGTCGACGATGTCCTTGCCGAGCGGGAAGCAGGTGATCGGGATCATCTTCACGTTGGCGATGGCCAACGGGATACCGACGATGGTGATCGCCTGGGCGATCGCCGTGGTGATGTGGCCCATGGCCAGCCAGATCCCGGCGACGATGAACCAGATCACGTTGCCCAGGGCCGAGCCGACACCGGCGGTCGGCTTGCTGACCACCGTGCGCCCGAAGGGCCACAGCGCATAGCTCGCCATCCGGAAGGACGCGATCCCGAACGGGATCGTGACGATGAGGATGCAGGCCAGGATCCCGGCGAAGACGTAGCCCAACGCCAGCCAGAAGCCGCCGAAGATGAGCCAGATCAGGTTCAGTAGCGTTCGCACGAGTCAATCCTCGCCGTTTTCCGCCTCCTGCCAAGGGCGGACAGCCCGGACGTGTCCCTGATTTCGCACCCGAAGGCGGTGCCCGCCTCACGTCCGCGGTTGGTGGCTGGACCTGTCGCAGCCGACACGAGTGCGCGTTAAGCTGAACGTGTTCAGTGAACGCATTCAGGGAGTTGCCGTGACGAGAGCAGAGGCCCGCGAAGCGACGGTAGGCCGGGTGATGATGGCGGCCGCGAAGGTGTTCGGGGAGCAGGGATACCGCGGGGCGACGATCCCGCTGATCGCGAGGGTGGCCGGAGTATCGGTGGGCACGGTGGCGAGCGTCGGATCGAAGGACGACCTGTTCCTGCGCAGCGTGGAGGAACTCTCGACGGCCAACTCACTGGCGATGATCCGGGAGGCATCGTCGGCCGAGACGGTGACTGAGCAGGTCTGGGGCTACGTGGGACGCATGGTGGAGGCGTCGATCGCGATGCCGGACCAGATCCAGGACTACTTCGTGGCCTATCTTCGCTCGTCGGACCATGAGCAGAACCTGGCCCGCGTCCAACAGGTCACCGAAGCACTTCGAGATCTCTTCCCCACCGACGGGTTGCCGTGGGAGGAGTCGCCCGCCGCCTTAGCGGCGTCGGTGATCTGGCTGTCATTCTCGGCGCTCTGCTTCTCACTGGCGGCGTACTCTGTGCCGCCCGAGGTTGCTCGCCGGCTGATGAGGTCGATCGTCGAAACCCAGTGCGCACCGTTCGAGACGACGGCCCAGGAGACCCGACAGTGAGGATCACACTGGCCAGCTACGGCAGCGTCGGCGACATTCTGCCGCTCGTGGCGCTCGCCGTCGGACTACGTGACGCGGGCCACCGGGTGGTGACGGTAGGCGATCAGGCAGGCTCGGAGATAGCCATCCGGCACGGACTGGAGTTCCACGCCTTCGCGGGCAGCTTCCAGGAGACGATGAAGCCGGGGCAGCCGTCGGCATTGGCGATCGACGCTGGCCACCTCACCTGGACGTCGCTGAGGGACTACGACGCGCACGACCAGGCCCGGCTCGCGCTCATCCACCGGGTGGCCCGGGGGTCGGACGTCGTGGTGGGGATGCCGGTGGCCCACTACCACGCCCTCGCGGCTGCCCGGGATCTCGGTGCGAGGCCCGTCCTCGCCGTTCTCCAGCCCCTCGCTCCGACGCACGAGATGGCACCCGCGGGCGCCGGCCTACCCACGCTGCCGGGCGCCCTCCGGCGGCCGGCAGGCCTGTTGGTGCAGTGGGCTGGCTGGCTGAACGCCGCACGACCGATCAACGCAGCGCGGCGCACCCTGGACCAGCCACCGATCAGCGACCCGACCCGCGACGTCTTCACCCTGTGCGCATGGTCGCCGACACTCGTGCCCCAGCCTGAAGACTGGCCGACCAGCCAGTTCGCCGTAACCGGACGCTGGCACCTGCCCGCGCGCGACTGGACCCCCGCCCCGGCCCTCGCCGCATTCCTCGATGCGGGAGAACCGCCTGCCTATGTGGGCTTCGGCTCGATGAGCGGCTTCTCCGGCACCCGACGACTGCTCAACGTCCTGCTCGCCGGCCTGGGGCGCCGACGCGTCCTGCTGGCCGCCGATCCCGCTGTGATCAGCGACGATCAACTGCCCGACAGCGTCCACCGGATCACTGGGCACGTGCCGCACGAGTGGCTGTTCCCGCGCTGTGCAACGATCGTCCACCACTGCGGCGCAGGCACCGCTCACCAGGCGATCGCGGCCGGCGTACCGTCCATCCCCGTGCCGATCTCGCTGGACCAGCCATTCTGGGCTGACCGCCTCCACCGTCTCGGCGTAGCGCCCGAACCGCTCAACCCACGCAGACCAACCGTTGAGGCCGTGCGGCGCGCTGTAGCGGCGGCAGAGTCCGAACCGATGAAGCTCCACGCCCACCAACTTGCGAGGGACATCGCGCACGAGGACGGTGTCCCCGCGGCCGTCAACTGCATCGAGCGGCTCACACCCGGAGCCACGCAATCGGGATGACCGGCCCGCACGTCCGCCCGGGTTCCCAGGTATCACCGCCAAGAAGCCCGAGTGTCGCCGATATCTTGGCAAGGCACCTTCCGGTGGGCTTGTTTTCGAACATATGTTCGATTATACTGAGGAGATGGAGCAGCACACCACCCTCGGTACCGGCGAACTGGCCGGCTGGCTGGACGCGCTGCCCACCCTCCCGAGCGACGTGCCGGACGCCGAACGGATCGACCGGATCCGCATGCTGGAAGACCTCAAGGGAGCGATCTGCGCTGCGCAGGCCCGCGAGGCCGTCGCCCTGAAACAGTCAGTGATCGCCGCCGAAACCCGGGCTGGGGTGCCCGCCCACAAGCGGGGACGCGGGGTCGCTGCCCAGCTCGCGCTCGCCCGCCGGGAGTCACCCCACCATGGCGACCGGCTGATGGGGCTCGCCGAAGCCCTCGTCCGCGAGCTGCCCCACACCATGGCGGCGCTGACCCGCGGCCAGATCAGCGAGTGGCGGGCCACCCTCGTCTGCCGCGAAACGGCCTGGCTCACCGTCGAACACCGTCGCCATGTCGATGCCCAGATCGCAGAGGACCTCGCCTCGATGTCGGACCGGCAGGTGGCCGCGACCGCGCGGCGGATCGGCTACCGCCTCGACCCCCACTCCATCGTGAACCGGGCCGCGAGAGCCGTCACCGACCGCCGGGTCACCATCCGGCCCGCCCCCGACACCATGACCCTGCTCACCGCACTGCTCCCGGTCGCCCAAGGTGTGGCCGCGTACGCCGCCCTCAGCCAGGCGGCCGACACCGCCCGGGCGAGCGGCGACCCGCGCAGCCGTGGCCAGATCATGGCCGACACGTTGGTGACCCGCACCACCGGACAGACCCGGGCCGACCAGACCCCCGTCGAGATCCAGCTGCTGATGACCGACCAGACCCTGTTCGGCGACGGCGAGACTCCGGCCGAGATCCCCGGCCACGGACCCATCCCGGCACCGATCGCCCGCCAGCTGATCGCCAGCCTCGAGCCAGCGACCAGACTCTCCCTACGCCGGCTCTATGCCCACCCCGGCACCGGCCGGCTCGTCGCTATGGAGTCCTCACGGCGACGCTTCCCCAAGTCGCTGCGCCGCTACCTGGCCGTCCGCGACCAGTACTGCCGCACTCCCTGGTGCGGAGCACCGATCCGACACATCGACCACACCCGTCCCCACCACGCCGGCGGATCCACCAGCATCGCCAACGGCCAGGGCCTGTGCGAACGCTGCAACCAGATCAAGGAAGCCCCCGGCTGGCACTCCACGCCGACACCCGACGGCACCGTGATCACCACCACCCCCACCGGACACCACTACTCGAGCCAGGCACCACCCCTCACCACGCCGACACCGCTCCGACCACACCGAGTCGACCTCTACTTCGTCGGCCAACTGGCACGCGCAGCCTGAAGGGTCACTGCGCGTCCCTAGAATGGCGGCCATGCCTGCCGCCGCCCCGATCCGAAGGGACGTGGTGTCCTTCGTCCGTCGTGGCGACCGGATGAACCCGTCCCAGCAACGTGCCTGGGACACCTACGGGGGCTGGATCGTCACCGTTCCCCGAGGCGAGCGGTCGACCTCGATCGCCCCTGGCGCGGAGGTCGACTGGGACGCCGTGTTCGGGCGCAGCGCTCCCCTGGCCGTCGAGATCGGTTCCGGGACCGGCGACGCGGTCACAGCGGCAGGGCTGGCCCAACCCGAGGTGAACCACGTCGCGATCGAAGTGTTCCTGCCGGCGATCGCGTCCACCCTCGGCAAGGCGGGACGGGCCGGCGTCCACAACGTCCGGGTCCTCCTCGCCGACGGCGTCCAGGCGCTGGAGACCCTGTTCGCGCCGGGCTCGATCAGCGAGCTGACAACCTGGTTCCCGGACCCGTGGCCCAAGGCGCGACACCAGAAGCGGCGCCTCGTCAACGCCGAGTTCGCGGCGCTGGTCGCGTCCCGGCTCACCCCCGACGGGAGGTGGCGGCTCGCCACCGACTGGGAGGACTACGCCGAACAGATGCGCGACGTGCTCGACGCGGAGCCGGCACTGGCCAACGCGTACGACGGCTGGGCGCCGCGTCCCGGGCTGCGGCCGGTGACCCGCTTCGAGGAGCGCGCCCACGCGGCCGGCCGGACCGTCCGCGACCTCGAGTACCACCGCCGTCCGGGCCCGTCAGCATGACCCGGTTCCGGCTGGACATCGGCTACGACGGAACCGGCTTCCATGGCTGGGCGGCGCAGGACGGCCTGCGCACCGTCCAGGACGAACTCCAGACCTGGATCGCCCGCACCCTGCGGCTCGACCAGCCGGTCGCCCTCGTCTGTGCCGGCCGCACGGACGCCGGCGTCCACGCCCGCGGGCAGGTGGCTCACTTCGACCTCGACACCGACGCCCCCGAGGAGCTGGCCGCAACCCTGGCCCGGCGACTGCGTCGGGCACTGCCGGAAGACCTGGTCGTCCACCGGGCGGGCGTCGCGCCGGCCGGCTTCGATGCCCGGTTCGCGGCGGTCTGGCGACGCTACGCCTACCGCCTCGCCGACCGTCCACTCGATCCGCTGCTGCGGACGGTCACCACGCCGGTTCGCGGCAGCCTCGACGTCGAACTGATCGCCGCCGCCGCCGCTCCCCTGCTCGGGCTGCACGACTTCGCAGCCTTCTGCCGCGCCCGGGAGGGCGCGACCACGATCCGCGACCTGCAGTGGCTGCAGGCCGTCCGGCTCCCGGACGGGCGCGTCGAGGTCGGCGTCCGGGCGGACGCGTTCTGCCACTCGATGGTGCGCTCGCTGGTCGGCGCCCTGGTCGAGGTCGGCACCGGACGCCGGGACGCCGCCTGGCTGGCCGGGCTGGTCGACACCGACGTCCGCAGCGGCGAGGTGCCGGTGATGGCGCCCGGCGGACTGGTGCTGGAGGAGGTCGGCTACCCGGCGGACGCGGAGCTGGCCGCGCGCGCCGTGGCGGCCCGGGCGAGGCGGGAACGACCATGACCCACTACTTCGAGACGCCGTCCGGGCCCGAGCGTCGCCGGGATGTGCGGATGCGCTTCTGGGAACGCGACTGGACCTTCGCCACCGCCAACGGCGTGTTCTCTGCCGACGGCCTGGACCTGGGCACGGCCGTCCTGCTGCGGGAGTCGTCGCCACCGCCGCGGGCGTCCCGGCTGCTGGATCTCGGCTGCGGCTACGGCGTCATCGCGGTCGCGCTCGCCACGGCCTGCCCGGACGCCGTCGTGGACGCCGTCGACGTCAACGAGCGCGCCCTCGAACTGACCGCAGCCAACGCGGCCGCCCACGGCGTTGCCGACCGCGTCCGGCCGCTGCTGCCCGAACAGGCGGACCCGGCCGTCCGCTACGACGAGCTCTGGTCGAACCCGCCCATCCGGATCGGCAAGGAGGCCCTGCACGAGTTGCTGCTCACCTGGCTGCCCCGGCTCGCCCCCGGCGGGGTCGCCCGGCTGGTCGTCGGTAGGAATCTCGGTGCCGATTCGCTCCAGGCCTGGCTGAACGAACACGGATTCGTCTGCACACGAATCGCGAGTGCCAAGGGTTTTCGCGTGCTCAACGCCACGACCAAGCCCTAGGCTGTGCGCAGACGCCCACGTCAGCAAAGGACACATGATGAGCGATCAGAACACCCCACCGCAGGGCGGCTTCGAAGGCTTCCTCGACAAGGCCAAGGAGTTCGCCTCCGACGCTTTCGAGAAGGCGAAGGATTTCGCCGAGGACCTGCCGGAGAACGCCCAGAAGCTTGCCTCGGACGCCAGCACGGCGGTCAAGGACTTCACCGACGACTTCCCCGGCAATGCGAAGCGGTTCGCCGACGACGCCACGGCGGCCGTCAAGGACTTCGCGGATGACTTCCCGGAGAACGCCAAGCGGTTCGCCGACGACGCCGGCGCCGCTGTCAAGAACCTGGTCGACGGCGACGACACCGAGCCGCCGGCCCCGTCCGCCTGAGACGTGCCGAAGCGGTGGCACCCCCGGTCCGGGGTGCCACCGCTTCGTCGTTTCCGGGACGGAGAGACGCCCCTGGTCGCCACAGTCGAGCCGGCGCGGATGGGTTAAGGTGATCCCACCTGAACCTTTGCAGGGGAACCCGGTGAGAGTCCGGGACTGACCCGCAACCGTGACGACGGCGTGAGCCGGCGAAGTCGGACTGCCTGCACAAGTTCTGGCTCATCATCACCCGTCGTGGTACGCGGGCGAGCCGGGCGCGCGCGAAGTGGCCGGATCGGCAGACCCTGTGCCCCGCGCGAAAGGAACCAGATGTCCTCCTCCCTCAAGCGCTTGCTGGCAGTCGGGATTGCTGCAGCAATCGCCTTCGTCGGCCCCGTCGCCGCCCCGCAGGCCGAGGCCAAGACCATTCCGGCCCCGGCCGCCCGGGCGTCCGCCTGGTTGGTGGCCAATCCGGCCAGCGCCGACGACGGCTACTCCGGTCTGCTCACCTCCACCCTCGGCCTGGCCGTCCTCGACACCGGCAAGGGTGCCGCGACCGTCCGGTCGCAGCTCGCGCAGCTGAGCAGCGGCGCGGCCACCAACGTGCCCGGTAATGCCGGACGCGCCGCGAACCTGACGATCCTCACCCGGATCATGCACCTGAGCCCGTCGAACTTCGGCGGGATCAACCTGGTCAAGGAACTGAAGGCCACCGTGAACGCCGACGGCCAGGTGGGCAGCTTCGGCTCCGCCTACGCCCAGGCGCTGGCCATCATCGCCTTCAAGCGTGCCGGCCAGAAGGTGCCGGCCAACGTGGTCACGAAGCTGCTGTCGTTCCAGGACGCCTCCGGCGCGTTCGGCTACGAGTTCCCGGCGAACACATTCAACGCCGACCCTGACAGCACCGCGCTGGCCATCCAGGCGCTCGACCTCGTCGGCCACCACAAGAAGTCGATCGCCAGGGCGGTCAGCTGGGCGAAGAAGAGCCAGGCGAAGGACGGCCACTGGGAGTCCTACTCCCCGGTCGACTCCACGTCCCTGATGGCGTCCGCGCTGAAGCAGGTCCACCACGGCTACGGCAAGGCCCGCAGCTGGCTGCTCACCCAGCAGCTCCCGGACGGCGGGTTCGCCGCCGAGCCGCGAACCTCGACGTCCACCTCGAACCTGCTCGCCACCGCGGACGCCTCCTACCTGCTGGTGGGGAAGACCCTTGCCAAGGCGTCCTACCAGCTGAAGGGCTACGCCAAGTCGCCGCGGCCGAAGGTCACCGGCACGCTGCGGGTCGGGCAGACCCTGACCGCCGTTACCGGCACCTGGTCGCCGACGCCGTCCTTCAGCTACCAGTGGTACCGCTCCGGCCACAAGATCAAGGGCGCCACCGCAGCCAGCTACACCCTGGTTGCCAAGGACCGCGGCAAGCACATCCGGGTCCGCGTCGTCGCCAGCGGGGCCGGGCTGAAGGCCCAGGTGAAGTACTCCAAGCCCACCCCCAAGGTGCACAAGGCGCTCGCGCGGTGAGGAAGCCCGCCCTCGTCGGTCTCCTGCTGGCCGTCCTCGCCCCGGTGTGGGCGGGGACGGCCCAGCCGGCGTCCGCGGCCCAGTCCAGTTGCGACGGTGTCTGGGTGGTCGTCGACTACGGCGACCTCGGCGGCATCGACACCAAGTGCGCCACCAGCTACGGAACCGGCGCGGACGCGCTCCGCAGCGCGGGCTTCGACCCGACGATCACCGACGGGTTCGTCAACAAGATCAGCGGCAAGCCGTCCAAGCCGGATCCCAACAAGGCGTACTGGTCGTACTGGCAGGCCAGCCTCAAGACTGACGGCTCCTACTCCGGCTGGAAGTACTCCAACCTGGGCGCCACGGCCTCCCACCCGCAGCGCGGGAACGCCGAGGGCTGGCGGTACCAGTCACTGACGGCCGGCAACGTGCCGCCCGGGGCCGCGCCCCCCAAGGGGGAGGCCAGCCCGCCGACGCCGAAGCCGACCGCGAAGCCGACGGAGTCGGCCAAGCCCACGCCGAAGCCGTCCCCGAAGCCTTCGGCGACCACGAAGTCGCCCAAGCCGACGCCCAGCGCGTCCACCACGAAGTCCCCGACCCCGACGAACTCGGCCAGCGCCAGCGCTTCCGCGCCGGGGACGACTCCCACCCCGACACCCGCGCCGGAAACCTCCGCCGACAGCCCCGCTGCGACCCCGTCCGTGCCCGCAGCGGTCGCCACCCCGTACGCCTCCGAGACGATCGCGCCGGCGCCGGATCCCTCCGGCAGCGGTCCGCTGTGGCTGGTCGTGGCCGCGGTCGTCCTCGTCGGCGGAGGCGGCGGTCTGGGCCTGTGGTGGTACCTGAGAGGACGGACGCGCTGAGAACCCTCCACCCGCTGGCGTGGTGGTGCTGGGCGATCGGGATCGGCCTCGCCGTCAACGGCACCACCAACCCGCTCCTGCTCATCCTCGTGGCGCTGTCGATGGTCACGGTGGTGATGCTGCGCCGCAGCGATTCGCCGTGGGCACGGTCGGTGCGCGCCTACCTGGTGCTGGCGGCGTTCGTGATCGGGATGCGGCTGTTCTTCCAGCTCCTGCTCGGGGGCGGACGCGGCGAGACCGTCCTGTTCACCCTCCCGTCCGTGCCGCTGCCGGCGTGGGCGGCCGGAATCCAGCTGGGCGGCGTCGTCACCGCCGAGGCGATCGCCTACACCGTGTACGACGCGCTGAGGCTCGCGGTGATGCTGCTCTGCATCGGTGCGGCCAACGCGCTGGCCAGCCCCCGCCAGGCGCTCCGGTCGGTGCCCGCCGCGCTGTACGAGGCGTCCGTGGCCGTCGTGGTGGCACTGTCGGTGGCACCGCAGTTGATCGAGTCGGGGCAGCGGATCCACCGGGCGCGGCGCCTGCGGGGGGACTCGTCCCGCGGGCTGCGGTCGCTCGGCCGGATCGCGCTCGCCGTCCTCGCCGACGCCATCGACCGCTCGATGTCGCTCGCGGCGGGCATGGAGGCCCGCGGCTTCGCCCGCACCCGCGGGCTGCATGTCCGTGGTGCCCTTCCCCTGATGCTCGCGTCGGTCCTGTCGGCCACCACCGGCGGCTACCTGATGCTGGCGACGGACTACCGCTGGCTCGCGGCGGCGCTGATGGTGGCCGGGGTCGCCGGCACGGGCCTGGGGCTGCGCCGGGCCGGCGCGCGGTTGGCCGTCACCAGCTACCGTCCGCACCCGTGGCAGTGGCGGGAGACTCTGGTGGCGGGCTGCGGCGTCGTGGCGATGCTGGTCGTCCTCGGCATCGGTGGCCTGGATCCCGACCAGCTCGGCCCCGCCCTCGCGGCCGTGCTGGACCCCCTGGCCTTCTTCCCGTCCACGAACCCGCTGGCCTGGCCGCAGCTGAACGGCTGGATGCTCGCCGTCGTGGCGCTCGTGCTCGCCCCGATCCCGCTGACCCGGACCGGCCTGCAGCGGATCCCGGACGCGGCCCGCACCGACGTCGCCGTCCGCAGCCCCCGGCCGCGCGGACGCCTGGCGGAGGCCGTGCGGTGATCACCTTCGAGCACGTCTCGATCACCTACCCGGACGCCCGGCGTCCAGTACTCGACGACGTCAGCTTCGAGATCGCCGAGGGCGACCTGTGCCTGGTGATCGGCGCCACCGGCTCGGGCAAGTCGACGCTGCTGGGCGCGATCAATGGGCTGGTCCCCCATTTCACCGGCGGGACGCTGTCCGGCCGCGTCGTGGTCGACGGCCGCGACACCGCCCGGTTCCGGCCGCGTGAGCTCGCCGACGTGGTCGGCTATGTCGGCCAGGACCCGCTGCGTGGCTTCGTCACCGACGTCGTGGAGGACGAGATCGCCTACGGCATGGAGCAGCTCGGCATCGCCCCGGCCGCCATGCGCAAGCGCGTCGAGGAGACGCTCGACCTGATGGGCATCGCCGATCTGCGCTCGCGTCCGCTGGTCGAACTGTCGGGCGGGCAGCAGCAGCGGGTGGCGATCGCCGCCGTGCTCGCGGCCCGTCCCGAGGTACTGGTGCTGGACGAGCCCACGTCGGCCCTCGACCCGACCGCCGCCCAGGACGTGCTGTCGGCGATCACCACGCTGGTCCACGAGGTGGCGCTCACCGTCGTCCTGGCCGAGCACCGGCTGGAGCGCGTCATGCACGCCGCCGACACGATCGCCTGGATCACCCCTGCCGGCACCGTCGACCTCGGCCTGCCGGCGGACGTGCTGGCGCGCTCGACGATCACGCCTCCGCTGGCTGCCCTCGCCCGCGAGCTGGGCTGGGACCGGGTGCCGCTCAGCGTCCGGGAGGCGAGGCGGCGGGTGCTGGCCGATGACATCCGTCCCCCGGTGGTGGCCGAACCCGCGCCCGTCCACGGCGAACCGGTGCTGGTCGCGTCCGGGATCGACGTGCGCTACGGCGACCTCGTCGCGGTGCGGTCCGTGGATCTCGAACTGCGCGCCGGCGAGGTGACCACGCTGTTGGGACGCAACGGCTGCGGCAAGTCGTCCCTGCTGTGGGCGCTGCAGGGCGCGCTGACGCACGCGGGCGAGGTGCGGGTGGACGGACGCGACCCGGCCGGACTGCCGGCGGCGCAGGCCCGCCGCCTGGTCACCCTGGTGCCACAGACCGCCGCCGACCTCCTCTACGCGCCGAGCGTCGGTGAGGAGTGCGAGCTGGCGGATCGCGAGAGCGCTGCCGCTCCTGGCACGACCGCCGGGCTGCTGCGCCGGCTCGGGGTCGACGTCGAGCCGTCCCGCGACCCGAGGGACCTGTCGGAGGGCCAGCGGCTGGCGCTGGTGCTGGCGATCCAGCTCAGCGCGGAGCCGCCCGTCCTGCTGCTGGACGAGCCGACCCGCGGCCTGGACTACTCCGCCAAGGCCGACCTGACCGCGATCGTCCGCGAGCTCGCGGCCGCCGGGATGGCCGTGCTGATCAGCACCCACGACGTCGAGTTCGCCGCCGGGGTGGGCCGCCGCACCCTGCTGATGGCGGACGGCGAGCTGATCGCCGAGGGCACCACTCTCGACCTGCTGGCGTCCTCGGTGGCCTACGCCCCGCAGCTGGCCAAGGTGTTCGCGCCGTCCCCGGTGCTGACCGCCGCCGATCTGGCCGGAGTGTCCCGATGACCAGGCTGAGCTGGTCGCTGATCGTCGCCCTCGCCGTCGGCGCGGTCGCCTTCAGCTGGCCGCTGTTCCTGCGTCCCGCGTCCGGGATGCCGCCCCAGCTGGCGCCGACGGTCTTCGCGGTCGCGCTGGTGCTGGTGCTGGCCGCCGTGCTGGCCGAGCTCTCCAGCGGCCGGATGGACGTCAAGACCCTGGCCATGCTCGGCGTCCTGGCCGCGGTGGGGACGGTGCTGCGTCCGCTCAGCGCCGGCACCGCGGGGCTGGAGCTGATCTTCTTCGTGATCATCCTCGCCGGCCGGGCCTTCGGGCCGTCCTTCGGCTTCGCGCTGGGTGCCACCACCCTGCTCACCTCGGCCCTGATCACGTCCGGGGTCGGACCGTGGCTGCCCTACCAGATGCTGTGCGCCGGCTTCGTCGGGCTGTTCGCCGGCCTGTTGCCGCGCGCGTCCGGACGGGCGGAGATCGTGCTGCTGGCCGGGTATGGCGTCGTGTCGGCGTTCGCGTACGGCTGGCTGATGGACTTCTCGTTCTGGCCGTTCGCGATCGGTGACGGCACCCAGCTCTCGTTCGACCCGGCCGCCCCGCCGCTGGAGAACCTCCACCGGTTCGCGCTGTTCAACCTGGCCACCTCGATGGGCTGGAACCTCGGCCGGGCGGTGTCGAACGCCGTCCTGATCGCGCTGTTCGGACCCCGGCTGCTGGCGATGTTCCGCCGCTCGGCGCGGACGGCGCGGCTCGGCTCCACCGATGCCAGGGCAATTGCCGCACCGGCTCCGGAATAGCCCTTGCCGGGGTCTCGTTGCTGGGTATGTGATCGGAAGTAAACAGCAACGAAGGGAACAATGATGGCTTACACGCTGCCCGACCTCGACTACGACTACGGCGCACTCGAGCCGCACATCTCGGCCCAGATCATGGAGCTTCACCACGACAAGCACCATGCCGCCTACGTCGCCGGCGCGAACACCGCGCTGGAGAAGCTCGAGGAGGCTCGCGCCAAGGGTGACTTCGCGTCCGTCCCCAAACTGGAGAAGGACCTGGCGTTCCACCTGGGCGGCCACATCAACCACTCGGTGTTCTGGAAGAACATGTCACCGGACGGCGGCGGTGAGCCGGACGGCGACGTCGCCGCGGCGATCGACGAGTTCTTCGGCGGCTTCACCGGATTCCAGGGCCAGTTCGAGGCTGCTGCCAACTCCCTGCAGGGCTCCGGTTGGGCGATGCTCGTGTGGGATCCGCTGGGCCAGCGGCTGAACATCAACCAGCTCTACGACCAGCAGAGCAACCTCCCGGTCGGCCAGCTGCCCGTCCTGCAGCTCGACATGTGGGAGCACGCGTTCTACCTCCAGTACAAGAACGTGAAGGCTGACTACGTGAAGGCCTGGTGGAACGTCGTCAACTGGACGGACGTGGCCACGCGGCTCGCGAAGGCGAGGGCCGCCGACGTCCTCTGACGTCGCCTGAACCATCGGGGACAGGTACTTCGGTTCAGCCTGAACCGAAGTACCTGTCCCCTTCGTTCACCGCTGTCGTCCGAGCAGGCCCCGCCATCCTGACCCTCCAGGTGGTAAGCATCCTGAGAGAACTTGACCAAATCTCTCAGGTTCAGGCAGGCTGTTCTCAGGAAAGTGCTGTCGAGACCTCTGGGGACCTCTGCTGTGAAGAAGATCATCACCGCCGTGACGCTGAGCCTCGCGCTCCTCGCCGGCGGCGCAACGCCTGTCGCGAGCGCAACCGGTCCCGCCCCGGCGACGACCGCGCGAGCGATCGTGAAGAAGGTGTACCTCAAGGTCGGGGCTCACAAGTACACCAAGACCAGAACGGCCGCGACCACCGTCGGCCAGCTGCTGCAGTGGCGCAAGATCACGGTGGACGCCGACGACGTCGTCACCCCCGCGCCCGAGACCGTGCTGAGCACGGGAATGAAGATCCGGGTGGCCCGGGTCAGCGTCACCACCAGGACGGTCACGAAAGCCCTCGGCCACGACACCGTCCGCACCCTGACCGACACGCTCAGCATCGGCGAGAAGAAGGTCGTCGAGGCGGGCGCCAAGGGCAAGGTCAGCCGCACCTACACGGTCACCAAGGTGAACGGCAAGGTGAAGTCGAAGGTTCTCCTCAGCGAGACCGTGATCACCCCGGCCACCACCCGGACGATCCTGGTCGGCACCAGCGAGTACTCCAACGGCCACAAGCTGAACCTCGCCCACGAGAAGCTGTGGAACAAGATCGCCCGGTGCGAGTCCGGCGGACGCTGGCACATCAACACCGGCAACGGCTACTACGGCGGACTCCAGTTCAGCCTGGGACTGTGGCGGTCCTCCGGCGGCCGCGACTTCGCCGCGAAGCCGCACAAGGCCAGCCGCGCCGAGCAGATCACCATCGCCAACCGGGTCTACGCCAAGTCCGGCACGCGTCCGTGGGGCTGTGCATGATGCGGCTCGGCGGGTTGAAGCTGGGACGGCTGACCGGGACGGCGCCGCGGACCATCGCCGCGCTCGGACTCGGGATCGCCCTGCTCGCCGGCGGTGCGACCACCGCGACGGCGCTGCACAA
>Ga0209963_1001044_pt1 | contig 19072 bp, 18 predicted proteins | sample ThiBio_1000_biof_2_FD_183957 | JGI IMG/M metagenome (GOLD analysis project Ga0209963, IMG submission 183957) | Wastewater bioreactor microbial communities from Cape Town, South Africa - Thiocy_cont_1000_biof (SPAdes) | ecosystem: Engineered > Bioreactor > Thiocyanate-remediating >...
AAAAGCAAATAGGACATAAGACGAAAAAAATCTTCACTCGAGATTTTGTCAGCAAATAAACATACTCATTCAAATTCGAACCTTTAAGCATTCAAAATGTAATAGTCCAACAGGCAAATTGTTTGCTTATTATACTTACGAATGCGTAAAAAAAGAATAAAACATAAAATGTTCAATTTTTTCTTTTTCATTTTAGTCTTGACATTTTAACATCAACTTCGTTCTCCTCTTGGTTATTTATTTAAACAATTATGACAACGAAAACTCTTCTATCAACACCCACACATATAACTGATCGATATTTTTTTCGTTCACATTCAAATGATAAGAATCCATCGTCAAAAAAATTGAAAACAACTCAATCATCATCATCTCCAACAAAACATTATCAAGTTCATTCACCGAAACTCTATCCAAATGTTTATAAATTTCCTTCATCATCAAATGTCACCACTGGAAAGAATAATAAGCGTTCACAATCATCTGATTCAAATCGATACTATTTCTCTCTCGATAGTACTTCGTCGAATCTTCATCCATTCGTAACTGATACACCTTATTCATTCTCACGAAATATCGACTATCATCATCATCATTCGCCAACACGAATGGATACAACAACATCAACGAATGGTTCATCATCATTACTCAAAACATCGAAATCGCCAACTGTTCGTTTCGATCCGATTTCGACACGACCTCCACTCAAACAAAACATCGAATCATTGAAAACATCCGTCGATCGTCTTGTTTCGTCTGTTAATAAAAAATATCCTCATCAACCATCATCATCATCAGCAGCTGCAACAACAACAAATTCAATGTCATACGATTATATCAGTCAATATTATGGACAACATTCGATACCTTCGAATTTTAATACCAATCGTACGCATACAAATATCATGAAAACGGTCAATCAAAGTCTTCTCGATCATACTTATCATCACGATCGAACACGTTTGAAAAAATTCGATCATTTCGTTCGATATTATCTTCGTTTATACGAACAACAAATCTTACAACATGAATTAAACTATAATCTTATACGTTGTTTTTCATCATCGTATTTACATGATTTACGTCAAGAACATAATCGTGAAAATCATCTTCGATCTCGACAACAATCGTATACATACGAAGATATTCAAGATCTATCGAATCCATCACAATTCGAAGCCTATCGATTGAAAACATCGATTCAACGTGAAAAAACCTTCGAACAATTCTCATCGATCTCATCATCGTCCGATTACAGCCCAATTATGGTTCAAAGTTCAACTGAAAAGCCTGATGGCGATCTATTCTATCAAATTATGCGTGAACGTTTTCGACAAGTCGATGCATCCATTGCTGGACGTATATCGAAAGCATCTCATGAACTCGATAGTGACGTTGACATTAAATCAAGTTCATCGTTTTGGTCTGATGATGATCATATTGATGAAACAATTTCACCATCGAAAACACCGAATCGTTCACGAAAAATAACTCGTTATATTTCGACAGTCAATCGTTCGTTACTCGACAATCCAAGTGATTTAATTGCCGATTTCTATCTTTCACAATTGAATCGTAATATGCAAGAAAGTGTTCGACGTATTGAATCGATTGCTCGTGACAAAGCACATCGATATTATTCACGAGTTTTCATACCATCGAATCTACATCGAAGTCTATCAGCTGAACATTTGTATCGTGTACGAAAAGAACATTTACGTTACAATCAAACATTCAATCAGTCAACATCGTTCACAGCTGAAGATGTGGCTGATATTTATAAACGATTTGTTCTGGAAAATTATAAACGTAAAATAGCAATTGAACTCGAACGTCGTCGACGATCGAGACAAGACAATATTTATCTCGTATCACCATCGAAAATTGTGCAAACCAAAGAAGTTATCATGGGTCGTGCACGACGAACATTAGCAAACGATGGTACAAGTGAAGTTATTCAACATATCAGCAGTCTCTCACCTCCATTGATCTATTCAACAAATAAAAAACAATTGAAAATTACGAGTGATGCACCTGATCTCTCCGAACGAAGTCAACAACACTCTCAAGATATGATCATTGCCGATCATCGACCATTAACAAAAATCTATACGAAATTGCCATTAACTAATCAAGTTCAAGTCTGTCGAGCACAACGTATTCATTCCGATACAGATCAACTTTCTATGGTACATATTGAGCCAAGTGTTACTCTTCAATCTCCACCAATTGAACAACCTCAACATATGACTTTACTCATAACTGTCGATCAACATATTTCGCGAAAAGAAGAACACATACCGATCAATGACAGTGTACGAACGATGGATGTTTCTCTACCATCAAATAATAAAGCAACAGAAATTCCAGGCGATAGTGGCATTTCATTGAATATAACAGCACATATCACTGATCAACCATTGGTATTAAATGTTTCAGAAATGCATCAAACAGAAGTAAAAGAAAAACAACATATTTTTATCTAGTAAAAACATCTGTTTTTTTACTTCGTGATAAAAAAAAGGATCAAAATGAACCGTTACCTGAAATTCCAAATACAGTCATTACCGATCAAATAATTTCTGTGAGTATTCGAACTCTTCTTAGCATTAGTTATAGCGAATCTTTCTTGCTTGCTTTCTATTTTCTGCTATCCTCCTTCTAGCTCGAACAGTTTACTACAGAAATCCGAGATAAGACTGTACATATGCCGATCATTATCTCTGAGATGGACTGGTCGGATGAAAAACTTGAAAGTATTCATGAACAACTACCGAAAAATCTTCAAAATGCTAAATACACATATTCCACTCAGTTTGCTTACGAACATCTTCAAATGTTCGAAGATATAACAGATCTCATTGATCGTCATCAACACCACCACCACCAACAACAACAAACAAAAATTGATCGAAATCAATTAGAAAATCCGATACAATCAACTCGAATTCTTGCTTTGAACTATCCTGAATATCCGTCAAGTCATTTGACATTTTCTCCAACATCATCCATTCAAGAAATGGAAACATTTCTCAATAATTTCGAACGAAGTCTCGAACTTGAACATCATTTACCATTGATCGAACAAATTTCCATTTCCTATCCAACAAAAAATCGTTCGATGCCATTGCATTTTCCCGAAGAACTTGTTGAACAATGGATTGTCGAGAAAAATATCGATACAATTCCATCGAATGATCATCGTCTGCAGCAACAGGTAGACACGACGAATGATTTACTTAGTCAATGTTCTCCAACGAGTGACTATGAAACAGATTCAGTTGATAAAGATAACGAATCTGTTTCATCTACTACTGATATCATACCTTTGACAATTTTGCCGTCATCTTCTTCTTTTTCTCACCCACACGCAACATCATCATCTCTACTAACATCTTCAACAACACGTAACGTTCTTCTACCGATCACTTCGTATCTAAATGCATTGGCATTAGATACGACGACCACTAACGAACAATCGACTGTAACTAAAGATTTTCTTCTTACACTCGGTTTTGGTCAACATTCAATGAATTTAGTTCAAACAAATAATCAATTATTACGACCAACGTGGATTAATCGTTTCAACGAACAAGATCAACGTTTACCTTTAATTATTCAACATGAAATACATTCAATCGTTTCATCAACACCTGCACAACAAACCCTTCAATTCGCAAATGAAAATCAAATCGAGCACGATGAAACTGCCCTACTACTCTATTCGCATCGGTTACAACATGGTCATGAATTCGGCGAGAATATTCAAGGACCTCTACAAACATTTTTCGAACCGTCTCATTTTCAACTACCATTGACAACTGAAATTCATCAATATTACGCCAATATCTCACAAGATTTTTCATTCGAAAATTCATTGCATCAATTAGAAAGTAAAATTCACGCCAATGAACTTGTTCATCCATGTGAACAGCAACCCGAAATTCTTGCCTACGGTCAAACACACTATATTGTTGACAATCATGATGAATTGCAACCAATTCAAATGAAATTCGATCAACCGATCTATATCGAACATTATCATATTCAATCATTGTATGCTTTTCCTCAACCATATTACGCACAAATTAATCATGTTGAAATCCTAACTGATAATCATACTACTAATCATCAGCAATTAATCGATGCTTTGTTTTCATCGAATTTTATTCTAACTAAACCGATTAAACACGAGGTAAAAACGGAACAATTGCACGTTCAGTTTCGACTTATTCTAATTTGCATGTTGATTGACAGGGGAGGGGTGGGAGAGAGAGTTCATCATTTATAAAAGACTACCTTATTAACACGAACGATAATGATCTTTTTCTTTTTCTTTTTCTTTTTTTTTTTTATTGAATGAATGGTCGAATAACCTTGTTAAAATGAATGATGTACATACATTTCACTAAAAAAAAAATTATAAATTGAGAGAAGGTCATTTTATACACACACATGCAGGTCTTTTCTTTATGAAATAAAATAGACCAAATCATTGAAATAATGTATTCTGTTTATATTTGACTTCTTCTCTTTACATAGAATCTTGGCTCGTTACCTCAATTAGATCAAGGCAATAATCAAAATTCAAGTCAACAACCACCACCATCATCATCATCATCAATTGGAGGTAAGAGATGAAAATCTTGAATGAAAGAGAAAACAACAAAACTGTTGAAGCCTTTTCAATAACATATTCGTTTTTTTTCTCTCCATTTCGATGTGATTTAATGAAATATTTTAATCATACTTGTCGCGTCAGAAATTTTTTTTTCTTTTTTGCAAAGAAAAAAAAATATTTATGAATCGAATTTTTTACCTTGACAAGAAAAATACATCAGAAGTAAAATTTTAGAATTCATGATTATTTAGATTAAATGATAATTTATCGAGATAATCCTTGTGTAACGTTATAGAACAAGTTCGTTTTGAATTACATTCGATTAGCAAAATAATGGATTAGTAAATGTAAAATGAGACACGAAAATGTCAAAGAATTGGTACTTATTTTCGATTAAATCGTTTAAATATTTAAACAAAATACAAACGATTTGAAGGTTGATACCATTCATCAATCTTATTAGATTTCAAGGTTTTTTTTGTTCGTCATTTGAAGAATCATCTCAAATGACATACATAAGTGACAAGGTCATTTATTAGTAGTATGTAGTCAATTGAAATCATCACATGAAACACAAAAAGAAAACGTTTTCAACGGGGGTCATTAACTAATGATTAGTTACTTCATAGAAACGGTTCGTTTCTTTCACGTCGATTTCAATGTAATCAACAACACAAAAATAAAATCTACCTTTCTTGAATTTGATTAGACTCGAAACGACGCGATAATGTATTTTAATAGGCCTGCTGGGGCAATCAGAGCAGTCTCGCGCAATGATCAATGTTTGTGCAAGAAACGGAACGAAAAAGAGAAGAAGAAAAAAGAAAATTTAAATGATTTGCGTGTATCGATTCTCTCCTGTGTCGACTAGAGAGCGAGAGCGAAACAGAGAGAAAAGTAAAATATAGATTCATTTTTGATTACTGCAAAAAACTTTACTAAATCATAACAAACATTATTTTATTATTCACAATTCGAGCACAGATCAGAAGAAGAGAAAGAGAGAGAGAACAAACAAGAACTCATGAAAATTGAGAAGATATTCGATTTTCATCTTTGATTTCTTCTCAATACTCCGGACAAAAACGATAAGACAATTGATTGATTTTTATTACGAAAAAAATATTCGAGCTCGTCGGAATCGATGAGCAACTACTACTTACAAAAAAGAAAAAACCATTTTTAAATGTCTTTTTTGTTATAAATCCTCATCCTCTTATTCTCGCGCGCGCACTCTCTCTCTCTCTCTTTCTCTTACAATCGACACGTACGTAAGCTCATTCACTTTCTTTTGCGGTTAAACAAAATGCCGACATCATCACTACCAGCGAAGAAAACGATTGATATTCAAGCCAATGCAACGGCACCTCGTGGTGCAACAATTAGATTAACTGTAGAATATCGAAGTAAGATCAATAGAGAAAAATCATAAAAAAAAACCCAGATGAATTTGTTATTTTTTTTGTATTTCGGACTGAGAAAAAAAGAAAATGTCGCTTCTCATTTTTATGGTCTCACTTGACAAAAAAAATATTTTGTTTTAGTTCGGCCTCCGAAAGCAAATGAACGTGGTCCTGTCCGGGAAAGTGTCGATATGGAACAGGATTCGAAGGTAAATATGGGCGAATATGGCCGATATGGTCGAAGATCCGAATATTCCTATGGAAATCTCATCGAACAACCATCGAAACCGTCGACAACAGTCGTTCGTGATGAGAAAACGAACGAACAATCGAGTGAAGACGAAAAATCAACATCGAGCGAAGAAGTTTTCTTCGAAGAATGGACCGAACAATTTCGTTGCCGACGAACCGATGAATATGATCAACAAACAAATAAACTTCTACGTACAACAATCGATGAAACAAGTGATCGTATTAAAGGCGATGTTATTAAAGAACAATATAAAGAAAAAAATACGCGAATTAAATCGCGAACTAACAAAGATAAACATCGAACATCGACAAATATTTACGAGGAGATTACTCAACCTCCTCGTCCATGGACTTCCCAAGAAACGTACACGACAGAAGTCACAGCCAGTGCTCCATCAGTACAACAACAACAACAACGTCAACAAGAACAAGTTGTCACCGAAGAATATCATGTTGAATTCGAAACACCGAATCAAACGCAAACAAATAAATCAACTGAACAATTTCAAATTCCAACTACACCTATTCGACAAAATACCGATTGGAAAAATGATTTAAAACAAAAGTACAGCCCATCATCCGATGAGGATGATAATCAGGTAAAAAAAAGCTCGAGTTTTTTTTTCGTTATTCGCCATTGAAATCTAAGTCTGACTTTAAAAAAACTAATCGCCTATTCCCCTATAGTATAAAACTTCAACCAACGGAAACTATCGTGCTCAACGTGTTTCCGTAATTCCATCGACTATTCAACAGCATCGTTTCAAAGAAGTACAAGTAAAAGTTCCCGGTCAGGAAAAAATCCTGCCGGAACGACGAATTTTTTCAAGTTCGATTCCGTCACGACATAGAGTTAAAGAGGTACTTGTTTGTGTATCACGAAATTCCTCGCCTGAAAAACAATTCCATGATGATAAACGTTCGAGAAGATTCGACGTAAGTCGATTGAGAATTTGAGAAATAACATTCTTCGTGTGCGTTTGTTCTCGCGTTGACACACTAACTCATCGGTTTGTGTTTTGTTTGTTGTCGTACTTTCGTTCGAAAAAGAGATTTAAACATATATAAATACTCGTTTTAGTCGCAAACACCAACAAGCGGCAATGAACCGACATACAGTCGTGTTGGAGAATTGAGAAATGCCTTTGAATCAACAACTGTGAAAGACGAACGAAATAAATTTCAAACACCAGTTAAAACTGGTTTTACCGAACAACGAAGACGAATATTTGAAGAACAAGAATGGACACCGAAAACAAACGAACGTCTTCTCAGTGAAACTCATACAGTTCCATCGACAGTCAACGAACGTGTGTCTCATATTGAAAATCGAACTGGTTTCGAAGTGACACCTCAAACATCGATTGACACTCGTTATCGAGCTAAACAAGTTATCTCATCAATCGATTCGGAAATCGGTGGACCAGCCGCTCGTCCAATCTATCAGAGCACGCCGAAATCCGTCAAACAAAAAGTCGACGACGATGCCGGTCACGAAAGTGAAGACGAATTAAGTGATTCCAATCAACCGAATAACTTTCGACGACATTCATCGAAAACACGTTATCGTGATTTTACTCAAACAACATCTCAACCAATTGAAAGTACACATTCCGTTCAACATATGGTTTCGAAATTCAATGAATCGAATGTTGAAAATGTTCTTTCACATCTACCATCGAGTAAAGGCAAAGGTATTCTTATTGAATTATCTCAAACACCATCGAAATCGAATCTAACATCGGATTCGGGCGTATTCAACAGTTCAACGTGGCGACAAAATGTTTCAACATCGATTGCTGATGATGTCACACGCTCTCGAGATACAGGTATCCATATGGATTCAACAAATACAACTGATTTAAATAAACATGAAATTCATTCGAATCAATATCAACAACCAACACGTATTGTTCGACGACAATTGACAAATACATCTCGACAACCACAAGATTATGAATATCTAAGAAATTATCAAAGTCAAATACCGATTACAACACAATCACGTACAATACAACCGTACGTTGTCGATGAAATCGAAACAATTGAAACTGAAACACAAGTCGAATGTAATATTCAACGAACAAATCAAACAAATGAAACCACGAAAACAGAACGAATAAAATCAACATCACCTACGACGACTCCTCATCGAAGTCCATTAAAAGCAACACTTCAAACAAACACAACAATTCAATCACCTCAAGAAACATTACATTCTCGACGTGTTTTATTAAATGAAAGACCACAATATTATCAACCAGCAACAGAATTTCAACCGATAAAACATGAATATTCAAATGAAGATAGCACACAAACAATGCGTGTCACATCACTAAGTCCAACACATCAATTTACCATCGGTAAAAGTTCGCCGAATGAAGTTACAGCGATTGTTAACATACCACAATTAGCTCAGCAATATGAACGACCAAAACTACATTATCAACGTGTCTATGCATCGAGTTATCGACCACCGATACAACAACAACAGCGAATAGGTCGATACGAATCGAGAAATGATTATTCAACACCAATACGTTCATCGTCGTGTCATCGAAATATTTACGATGAACAACGACAATCACCTCACTATCAATCCTATAATCCAATAACGCGATATCATTCGAATAGTTTAGGCAATCTTTTCGGTCCCAATCTTGAATTTGAAATCGAAATCGAAAAACGACCACCTCAACAGCCCGAACAACCAACGAGCATCGCAATCGATCAACCTTCTCGTGCAATTATTACAACATCCAAAGATGGCCGAGTATCGATTCAAAATGTAGCCGCCTATCCAGGTCATACGGTTATCATTAATAGTGATTATCATGCGTCGGATCGATCATTAAATCGTTCGTCAGGTTATTTCAGTTCGAGTGACGATCAAAGTAGTGCTTACAATAACTATTCACTTTCTCATCTCAATCAAATCAATGATATCGTTTCTCGACCGTCAGCAAATTTTCACGATACAATTGATCAAATCGATGCATTGTACAATAATCTCGATATTCAAACGAATAATCAACAACAACAACAACATGGTAAAATCAATCGTCGAAAGTTATTAGCACAAAATCCGAATGAATATTCGAAACGTTTTACATCGACTGGCTTTCAACAACAACCAACAAATTCTGATCATGATCAACAAACATTTACCAATTTAATTACGTCAACACCTATTCGACCATCGCATTCGTTATCATCCTCGGGTATTTTAACTGATTATGGTACGCCGGGTTCGATCAGTCCACCATCGCACTATTCGTCAAGACAAAATATCATTGTTCAACAAAATCGTCTCAATAATCAATCGCAAATTGTTCAACGTAATCGATCATCGATTAAACAAATGAAACAAAAAAGTGCATCGAACAAACGACGAAATGGAAATTATCAAGGGTATGACGAAATTTTCTTATCTTGGATAAAACAGAATTGATTTTTATGTTTTTCTAGACAATTCAGCGATGATGATGATGAAGACGATGACTACGATCATGATCATACATCACGCGTCTATCATTTTCAATAAATGAATGAAATGAATGATTGTCTTCCGTGTGCATATTTCATAATTTTCTCAGGAGAAACAAAAAAGATTTCACGTACAATCGAAGAAGATGATTTCAAAAGACAATTACAAAACTGAACATATTCATTACTTCTTCATATACACTAAATTTCTTTTTTTCTTCTTTTATTAGACTAGGTCTATCACTAGTTTTTCTACTTATAGAAGAAATTATTGTTTACATATTTCCCATTAGCTTAAAAAAATTCTTCTATTGTTAAATTTCTTTTCGTGTGGATTTCGTTTTTCATAACATTCAGCTTTCTCTTTCTTTCTCTTTCTTCTTCTTCTTCATTATCTATTATTCATTCGTAATTCAAACTATTTTTTACTATAATAATAAAGAATAAATTTCACTCATGTCAATGGAAAGTTTTGAGAGCCAATAGAAAAAAAAGAGGTACGAAAAAAAAATTTATCTACACATTTTTATATAATCATGTCGTTAAGTGATGATAGTGAAAACGAATGGTCGGTTTTAGCTCGATCTTATGAAGATAATCTTCGACCGAGATTTAAAGATTTATATAATTCGATTGCAAATATTGTCGTAAAACAGGTCGAATTACAAGAAAAAAATAAATCGAAAATACTCGATTATGGCACTGGACCTGGCGAACCGATTCTAACTATTTTAAACAAATCCAACAATAAACAACTAAATATTCAATTGTTTCCTCTTAATCTTTCGGTATCATCTGATACCTATGATATCATTACAATGTCATTGGTGCTTCCATATGCTTCATCGAAAGAAGAAATGTTACGTGAACGTTTCAATCAATTAAACCTCAATGGTGTACTTGTAAGTTCTCATTGGTATCGTTATGATCAAGTTCCGTTTTTAACGACGATCAAAGCTGTATTGAATTATATGGCCTCAGAAACTCATTTGGATTTATCAACATTAGAATTCGATAGTTCATATTCATGTTGGCCAGAAAAACAAACACGAGATGATTTTGAAAAAGTTGGATTTACTATTCAACAATGGAATGTTCTTTCTTTGCACATGTCTTTTCCAAATATTCGTGGATTCCTTAATTTTTGTGATATGTGTTCATGGTTTAATAATGAAACGCTTTATGCCAAAGCAGAAAAAGAAGCTAAACGTATTTTAGAAAATGATTTTCATATACAATTTGCATCCGATGGTTCGTTTGAATTGTTGAATACAGTTATCATTGTTGTCGCTTCAAAATCATCCTAAACGACACAATCAATGCGAATGTATCGCAACGGGACCCTATTCAACTCACCCACCCTTCTTTTTCTTTTTATGATTGGCGCATGCGAGTATATGGTAGAAATACCATGACATATCTTTTCAATAAAGTTATAAATAACAGCCTTGTACCGTTTTTGACACGATTATTTTCTTTTATTTTATCGTATTGAGTCGTAACATGATTGACAACATAGTTAGGTTCATTGACTACGGTTCGTTTGGCTGGTTTCACCTGTTTAGTCATGCATAACATTTTTAGATCAGTTTTTTTTTATAATCATATTAAAAGATAATGACTAGTGATGTTAATAGTTCAACTGAATTCATTCCAATTTCTCGGATTTGTTGTATTGGTAAGTGATAAAAACAACAAGAAAATGATTTTTTTTTCTCATGAATATTAGGCGCTGGATACGTCGGTGGACCGACATGTGCGATTATTGCAAGTAAATGTCCTGAAGTTCAAGTAACTGTGGTTGATGTCAGTGCAAATCGAATAGACGCTTGGAATTCCGATGATTTGCCTATTTTTGAAGCATGTTATCAATAGAAATATTCTATTGAATTTTATTCGTTTGTTTTCTTTAGCCTGGATTAGATGGCATTGTTCGACAAATTCGAAATCGAAATTTATTTTTTTCTACTGATATACATAAAGCCATTCAAGAAGCAGATCTGATTTTTATTAGTGTAAATACGCCAACCAAATCCTATGGTTTTGGTACTGTAAGTGAATGATCGGTTTGTTTTTCTTTTGATTCTTTTCCTATTTTTAAAACGAAAGGGACGTGCTGCTGATTTGCGATATGTTGAAGAAGCTGCTCGTGAAATCGCACAAATAGCAACAACGAATAAAATTGTCGTCGAAAAATCGACTGTACCCGTTAAAGCATGCGAATCGATTAAAACTATTTTAAAAACTAATAAACAACGTGGTGTTAACTATCAAGTGTTATCGAATCCGGAATTTCTTGCTGAAGGTTCAGCTATTAGAGATCTTCTCACACCGGATCGTGTACTTATCGGTGGCGATGAAACAGTCGAAGGTGCAGCAGCTATTGACAAACTCTCCTGGATCTATGAACATTGGGTTCCAAAAGAAAAAATTCTCAAAACCAATACATGGTCATCAGAATTATCGAAATTAGTTCGTTTCGAAAACAAAAAAAGACAAATCTCGATCTTTTTTGTTTTCTTAGGCAGCTAACGCATTTCTAGCTCAACGTATTTCCAGTATTAACAGTATATCAGCTGTTTGTGAAGCTACAGGTGCGTCGGTTAGTGAAGTTGCCAAAGCTGTCGGACTCGATTCACGTATTGGCAGTAAATTTCTCACGGCTAGCATTGGTAAATCGAGATCGACATTGAATTTCTTTACTACATCGAATCGATCTGTTCAGGTTTTGGTGGTAGTTGTTTTCAAAAGGATGTCTTCAATCTCATCTATCTTGCTGAATCATTAAAACTCGAACCTGTTGCTGAATATTGGCTACAAGTTATTAATATTAACGATTGGCAACGGGGGCGATTTGCTCAAATGATTGTGCAGAATTTGTTTGGTAGTGTTAGCGGAAAACAAATTGCTATTTTTGGTTTTGCTTTTAAAAAAGATACTGCTGATACACGGTAGAGAAAATCAAAGATAAGTTGAAAAAGAAACTGAGAAAATTTATTCATTAGTGAATCATCGAGTATTTATGTTTGCCGGTATTTAATTGCTGAAGGTGCTATTTTACGTATCTACGATCCGAAAGTGCCTGCCAAACGAATCTTTCTCGATCTATCCGAACAAACAGGCAAAACAGAAAAAGAACGTACGAATTGATGATTTTTCAAAAATCGGCATAACAATTATTTTCGTTTTCAGTAAGTGAAAACGTTCAAATTTCAACGAACGCATACGACGCTGCTAAAAACACCCACGCTATTGTGATTTGTACCGAATGGGATGAATTTAGGGTATGAATTTTGGCATTTATCATTAGTTAAAAACTATATCTTTTATTGTTGTATCTTAGACATTAAACTATGAATCAATTTATAGTACAATGCGTAAACCATCGTTTATCTTCGATGGACGTCTAATGCTGGATCATGACCATTTATTAGATTTAGGTTTCAATGTTTTTTGTATTGGAAAAAAACCGCCGATTAATCAATTTCTCAATCAAAGTCCACTTTAATCTACATTCCTTGGGATAACTTGTTTTGTTTTTTGTTCTCTATTATGCCATCGCTCTCTTTTAATCAATTTTTTTTTGATTCTCTAATAAAAATTAATCATAATAATAATACGTTGTACTTTTGTTTTCAATCATTTTAGAAAAATGATTACTAATAAAATTCGACCGTTAATCAATGAAATCTTTTCGTTGAATATGCGTAGTCCAATTTTAACATATAAAAAAGTCGGTGCACTTCTTCAACAATATACAACGAGTGATAAACAGGAGAAAATCGAAATACTTAAACATATTGCACAAACCTATCATCCTGATGAACAAACTGTTCGAGCACAAGTTTCTTTGAATCGAACAGAGAACTTATCAACTAAAGATTGGATTCAAACTTGTACGCAAATTCATGATTGTACAACTCCACAATATATGGAATTATTTCATTTGATCGGTCGGCAACCGAATGGCGTCAGTTCACTAGTACATCTTCGTGCCGATCTACTCAAATATCTATCGGACATTGGTAATTATGTACAAAAAGAAAATAATCTTGTTTATCTGAATCTAAAACAAAAATTCGATTGATTAGATTCTCCACAATATTTAAAACGAATGGGCGATTGTCTTCAAGATCTTCTTGCAACATGGTTCACAACTGGTCTACTTCGAGTCGAACGTGTCACATGGCAAAGTCCATGTGAACTTGTCGAACGAGTTTCACAGTACGAAGCTGTTCATCGAATTCGAACATGGCCTGATCTAAAACAACGTCTAGGACCTTATCGGTAGATCGAAAATTTGCGTATTCATTTCCTAAATTTGGCTTTTTCGTAGACGATGTTTTGCTTATACACATCATATGATGCCAAATGATCCTTTAGTTATTCTACATGTTGCATTGATGGATGATATATCAAATTCGATACAGAAGAGTTCGTTTATGATTTGTCAAAGCAAAATGAAAACAGATCAATTTTTCTTTTCGTTTTAGTTTTACATCGAGTGTCGGATCGACATGAAGAAGATCCAGCAAAGATTAATTCAGCGATTTTCTATTCGATTTCATCGACTCAGCCCGGTAAATTTCGAATAATTGTATGACAAAAACTTATTCATTTAAGTTGAATTCATAGGTTTACGAGGTATTGAACTCGGTAATTCTCTAATCAAACGTTGTGTTCGTTTACTCCAAGCTGAATATTCTCAACTAGAAAAATTTTCGTCCTTATCTCCAATACCAGGTCGCCAATTCTTTCTCTTCGTCTCATTTTCATCTTAGTTTTTTTTTTACTTCAGATTTTCGTAAATGGTTAACTGAAGAATTAAATTCACCATCATCATCGACTTTGATCTCTCCTGAAATTCGTACTTGGCTTCAATCACTGTTTGCAACGACTACTTGGCATTTAGATGAACCAACACTCGAACAACTTCGACCGATTGTTATACGTCTTTGTGCATACTATTTAACGCAAGTTAAACATTCGAAAACGGGCTATGCTCGTGATCCCGTTGCTAATTTTCATCTTCGAAATGGTGCCGTTGTTTGGCGTTTAAATTGGCTTGCTAATCGAAGTGAAAAAGGTTGGAAACAATCACTTTCGATGATGGTCAATTATCGTTATTATAACATCGAACAAATCAATCAGAATTGTCTTGATTACATCGACAAACGAACAATACATGTTGATGAACAAGTTTCTCGATTATTATTAGCATAGCTTCAAGCAAGATTTAATTCATCAAGCTAAACTGTCATGAAACAGATTATGTTCGGGTTTTTTTTCTCTTTCGTTAGCTAAGAAACACATTTATTTATTTATTTATTGATTTTATACGTATATGAAGAAGAAAAATAGAGCAAAAATAATTAATTTCGAGTTCAATTGAACAATTGTTGTATGATCATAATTACATAGATCTCGATCACCACAACAAGTCACACAACCCCAACTTCGACCTTCGTCATTGGGTCGGCAGGGTGTCGACGAATGTGTATGATTTATTTGACGTTCACAAGCTTGACGTTTCGTGCAAGATTTTGTTATTAATAATTGATTTAAAATAGCTTAAAAATACAACAAAAATAGTATTTGTTCGAATACAAATTTTCTTTTTTGTTACCAGGCTTAAGGACAATTGTCAGACAAGCATCGAATGTTGGCTGACATTCGGTTGCGTACGTTGAATTATTTGCATTGCATTCTTCATTTGAATATTTCATCGAACATTGATAACAAAGCAAACTTTCAATACCTTGTGAAAAAGAAAATAAATTCAATCGAGACGCTTGTTTTGTTCGTTGTTAAAATGACAAATTGTTTACTTTGGACGTTAAAAATCATCAAGAAAACAAATATTAAAGACCACATTCATTCTGTCTTTGATCAAAATCTTCTGTGATATAATAATACACACTTACAAAGAGAATGGCACTTGCTTGCTCGCTCGAATCGTATGAGATTTTTTCTTGCTTGTCTCTCTATTCTCGCTCTTCTCGAACACGCACACAGTCAACTTAATCCAATCTCTCGAGAGCGAAGCCAACGGGAAAAACTCGCTCGTCTTTGCTTTTCTTTCTTTCTCGACCGGAAGTCAATCATATTGCTGTATAGACGCACTCAGTGTCCTTTTCCTGTATCATTAGAGGTTTCGAAAGAAGAAAAAAAAGAAACAAGAAATCTTTCTTCTTAGTTTTCTTTTTTCTTCTTCGATACAAGAAGAACTGATTGATTGTCATATTTGCCGACGAATCTAATAGAATTAATCGTTCATGACTGAAAACTTATTACGATGTAATAATAAATATTTTATTTATCCATATATGTGATCATTGAGCAGAAAACACACACAAATATTAAGAGCGAGAGAGAGAGAGAGAGAGAAATGGTGAGAAATGTCTACAGATTGTCATCTAAATCGAAATGTGAGAATAAAAGAGAAGAATAATGGCACCGAGAGAAGCAAATGTCAAGAAGACAGGTTAGATATATGTATATATATATATATATAAATACGTATATACATATGTTGCCATTTTCGAAATTAATTCATATCGATTAACATTGCACAACACTTGGATAATCGCATCGATCGTTTAAGGTGTTAAACCAGAGACCTGGTGGACAACTACGACTATAGAGAATGCCATTTGGCAAATTTAGATCAACTGAAAAAAAAAATCTCCAAAAATAAATCAAATAGTTTTCGATTCGATTGACTTACATTGCCCGAAGTAGACACATTCGAAATAACGACCTTGTCGACAATTATGCGGATCAGCAAAACGACCATTGCCTTGACAATGAAAATATTCTTCAAAAACAGAATATGCACTCGTTTTTCTTATTTAGAAAATCAATAAAACAAAACCTGTTTCACATCGTTGACCAGTAAAACCTGGTTTACAGGCACAAACAGTGTTTGATCCTTGTTCTTGACAGGTCGCACCATTTTGACATGAAGCTGCGTTACAAAATGTCTGACCCGAACCCATACGATTCACTAAGAGAACAAAGATGAAAAAATAATCAATTGTTAGTCTTCAATTTCTTTCTTACAAATAGCTGTTTCACAAAACGTGCCACTAAAACCTTTTGGACATTGACAAACTTGTCCATTTGCTTGAGTTGAAGTGCATGTACCTCCATTACGGCACGGACATTGTTCTGCTGCATTATTATTATTCGAACTTTTAGCTACAAAATATAAATAATAGTTCTTAATCGAATTCTTTTCATTTAACTTACAATTACTACTCGTAATCAGAACAGGATTCGATGGTATATTTAATGTTGTTATTCCTGCTGCTGCTGTTGTATTACATTGTGGACGAAAGACACGATCCGGACATAAACATGCGTATGCATTAACAAGATCATAACATGTACCACCGCCCAAACTAAATTTTCAAAGATGTCTTTCAAAACAAAAATCAATTTCTACGGTCTTACCAAGGATTCGAAGCACATTCATTGATATCTAAATCAAACTCAACGATGTGGCATATTTTCATAAGATACGATTTCTACTCAACTGTTTTCACAATAAGCTCCTGTATAACCTTCTCGACAACGACAAGCGAAAACACCACCGTCAACTAGAACACATTGACCACCATTACAAGTATCTCGAGTCGTTGGACTACAAGTTGAAACTGCTGTAACAACATTCGAACTGCCACCTCCACGAAAACGAATATTATTTTCATCGTCATATTCATACGACAACAAATTAGCAGTGGCCGTTGGTTGAGGTGGAATAGTTGGCAAAGCAAACGGATTATCTGCTGAACCTAAAATAAACATAAAAGTCTTCCTTTTTCGTAAGATACGTATTTTTCAACATCATACCCGTTCCATTACACGAAAGATTCAATGTTCCATCTGGACAGATACATACATACGAAGGTCCATTTTGATTTAATTGATAACAAATACCAACAGTGCACGGATTAGATGCACAACCGGAACTAGGCACTTTGACTAGTGATTAACAATAAAATACGATAACCGGAAGTAAAACAAAAGGATTACCGTTGCAATTTTCGCCTATATAACCTTCGAAACATTCACATCGATAGCCTGATCGATCCGATAAACAACGGCCATTGCCTCGGCATGGATCTGATGAACAATAATCAACTTCTACAAAAAAAAAACATTTGACAATCTTCTTTCTGATTTTCATTCAAATTAACACAAACCTTGTTCACAGCGTAGGCCAGTAAAACCCGGTGGACCTAGAAACATGATCAGTTTTCTTCTTTTTTTTCGCAATCATTGTCTTCCATCTCTTACATTGACAACAAGTTGATGATATTTGACCGATATTACATGATGGTTCATTCAGTGAGAAAGGCACACATGTTCCGCCATTTTTACACGTCATTTGAGTACATATTGTATTCGATACTATTCATTCAAAAATGTCTCGTTAGCATAATTCGTCAAACAATACTTACGTGGACAAGTGTCAATTGTTGTATAAGCTACGCCATCGACTTGACACATGCACATATATCCTCTTGGCGCAGCTGTCAATGGTAGACATCGACCTTGCGGACCGCAGGGCAAAGTCACACATGGATCTGAAGTTTTTTGTTTTGTTTTTTCGAAAATAATAATAAAAAAAAAAGAAGAAGTCGAATTACTTTTCGGTGTTGAACAATTTGTCATTTGGATTGAACCGTCAAAACATCGGCAAATGTAACCATTGAGAATATTTGCAGTTATTTCACATTCACCTGGACCGCATGGATTCGGTAGACATGGATCTAAGAAATATTTTTCTCTCTCTCTTTCTATTTCTCTTTCTGAAATTCATTTACTCGGATCAGCGCATTTAAACATCGTATTTTGTCCGTCAGGGCATTGACAATAATAGGGAATTTGTACTTGATTCGTTGCAATGCATTTCCCAACTGGTCCACAAGGCGATGATTGACATGGATCTATCGATCACAGACACAATATATAATATTTTTCCTCTCTCTCTCTTTCAATATACTCTTAGCTTCTGTACACAATGTTCCATTCCATTCAGGTAAACATTGACAAAGAAAACCATTTTCTAAATCTGTACATGTACCATTATTCGCGCATGGTTGCGAGAGACATTCATCGATTTCTAGAAAAATCCATTTGTTCATCTTTGACGTTTGCTTTTTTGTTTTTGCTTACCTTGATTACATGTCGGTCCCGTAAAACCTGGATCACATTGGCATGTAAATGAGCCCGATGAATTCGGTTTACAAGTTCCATGTTTATTACAGACATCCGGTGTGCAAACTAGAAGAAGAAAAAAATC
>Ga0209963_1001056_pt1 | contig 18786 bp, 17 predicted proteins | sample ThiBio_1000_biof_2_FD_183957 | JGI IMG/M metagenome (GOLD analysis project Ga0209963, IMG submission 183957) | Wastewater bioreactor microbial communities from Cape Town, South Africa - Thiocy_cont_1000_biof (SPAdes) | ecosystem: Engineered > Bioreactor > Thiocyanate-remediating >...
AGAACTCCACCTGCTCGCCGAGATAAACGCGAGCCGGTGGATTCTCGCCTCGGAGATAGACGCGTCGTTCCTCGGTGACCCGATCGCTTTCAAGCCCGATACGGACCACGCGGCCGGTGAAGGTCTCAAGCGGTCTGGAGCGGATGCGTGCTTCGACGGGCTGTCCTTCTTCGATGAAACCGGCGCGCGCCTCATCGACATAGGCGAGTCCCCAATAGCTCCCTTCCGCTATGAGAGTAAAGATCGGATCTCCTGCCTTAACTACTGAACCCAATTCCTTGTGCCGCTCGATGACGACCGCGTCGAATGGCGCAACCAGCGTCCGATGGCGCAGCATGGTCTCTTCGTACTGAAGTTGAGCGTGGGCATCGACCAACTGTGCCCTTGCACTCTCGGCCTCACTCTCCGCTACCGTGACATCCGCCTTCGCCACGGCCTCATCGCGGATCGCTTCTTCCGCCGCCTGCTGGGACACCACGTCGCGGCCTGCCAGGGTCTGCTTGCGCCGATTTGTCTCCTGCTTCTGGATGAACACCGCGCGCGCCTTCTCTGTACTGGCCGCGCTCTTGGCGATATTGACCTCGGCAATTAGCAGCGCGGCACGCGCCTTGCCAACCTTGGCGTCCTGCTCACCGGTGTTAAGCCGAGCAAGCATTTGCCCTTTGCTGACGTGATCGCCGTGGTCGGCACGCAGTTCGGTGAGTGTGGCGCCGACCTCAAATCCAACCTTCGAGAGAACGCGGGCTTCGGTCGTACCCAAGCCGAACACCCGGACAGGAATGTTTCGCTCGATCGTCGCCAACTGAACATTGATCGGATGGTTGGAATAGATCAAGATAGCCACCACGGCGACGGCAAGGATTCCAACCGCCGTCAGCGCATATTTTGTGACCGGCTTGTGAAGAATGGCAAGAAGGTTCGCGCTTTTTCGTTTCCGCTCGGATGATGTTCCAGCGGCAGAATACTCGGCGGCGTTCATGCGACGACTCTTCTCAGAAATTCATGTCGGTTCATGAGTACTTTGTCAGACAGCTCGTCAACCTCGGAAGGCCTCAACTATATCCCACCGCTTGCTCGCGCGCCCAGGCGACAATGGCGGACGTATTCATTGCTCCTGAAGTGCGCGCGACCTCTCGTCCGTTTACAAACAACAGCATGGTCGGAATGCCCCGAATCCTGAGTTGACTCGCCATTTCAGGTTCGTCCTGTGAGTTCAGTTTGACGAGCCGCATGTCTGGCTCAAGTATGCTCGCAGCATTCGCAAAAGCCGGCCCCATCATATGACATGGCCCGCACCACGGCGCCCAGACGTCGATTAGCACTGGAATAGAGCTGCGCGTGACATGGCGTTTGAACATGACTTGATCGACATCCAGTGGTGCAGCGACAAACAAAGGTTGCTTGCACGCGCCGCAATTCGCGACGTCGGTAACGTGTTCCGCCGGCACTCGATTCACTGCGGTACACTGGGGGCACACAATTTGACGACTGGCGGTCATGATCAAAACCTCTTCATGACGGACGACTACTCGTTCTAGGTCTACGTTTGACATATATTCATAATTCTGTATATTCATACCTATGAATATACAAGTCAAGATCGACCCCGTCGTCATGCGCAACGCGGCGAATGATGCGAGTGAATTGCTGAGGGCACTATCAAATCACCACCGGTTGCTAATTCTTTGTCAGTTGATAGATGGCGAAAAATCCGTCGGCCAGCTCGCAGAATTTCTCGGCGTGCGGGACTCGACGACATCTCAACATCTCGCATTGTTACGCCGCGACCGCATCATTACCGGACGACGCGACGGACAGACCGTCTGGTATCGCATCTCAAGCCAGCCAGCCCAAGACATTGTGCAGGTTTTATATGGGGTGTATTGCGCTGGATCAAAACCGCGACGCACCAAGAGACGCGTGTGAACTGTCGGCACCACTGAACAAAGTGAGAGCGCTGGATTATCAGTTGTCGCCATGGCTCGCTCGCAACCGTTTCGTTTAGACAAATAAGACAATGCCGATCGATCGCGCGGTTGCGATGTTTTCCGGCTTTGTGGTTCTTCAGTCTCCGGAGCTATCGATCCAGTTACTTCAATGACTGTACAGAACCCGACATTGTATAAAATGGTACCACAGAAGGTGATTGACGTCTTGTAAGGTCACCTCGTTAGAAGTCGATGCCGCTGCACCGACAACAAACTTGAGAACTACGTCGTCTGACGTTCTCCCGGATCAGGCTGAATCCTGCTCGGAGGACATTATATTTTCAGACTTTCCAGCCTTCCGACCTTATATGCCTGCGCTGGCTTCCGTACCGCGGTCGATTATCGTCTCTCACCAAGTGCATTTTGACTGCTCAAGTCTGATCTGGATCAATCCGCTCCACCTAAGGCGCCGTACATTGCATCTCCGATAGATCTGTAAAGCAGACGAGCCTCGCTGACGTAGGTCAGTTGGAGCAGAGACGGAGCCACACTGGATAGCGACCACAGACTGCAAGAGTGCGTTTCGGTCGCGCCAGCCAGCTTTTCCGCATGAAATAGCGATCGGGTCGGCCCGTCAGTTCAGCGTGACCGTCCTGAGGATCAGGAGGAATGCATCATGAACGCCTACCGTGTTTCCTTCTACAAGGATCTGTTGAACTCCGACGGCCATAACTTCAAATGCCTTCAGCATCAGATCGACGTTCAATCGAACGATCCTTCGGAAGCGCTGGTCATGGCGGAACAACTGGTCGGTACTACGCCTATGGACATCGATCGTGTCGAGGTGACGCACTTGGCGAGCGACCATCGCCAACCTGAACAACCTTTCGTTCGGCCCGTCATCCCTTGCAAGTAGTCATCCGGCCCCCGATCGGATTCGTTCCCGCGAACGCGTGGCTGAGCGTAGGCATCATCCGCCGTAACCATTGGCTTGAACGATCATGGACATGAGAGTCGCCCCAACCGAAGTGGTCGGCACAACCGCGATGCCGCCGGCAGGAGCGCGCTCATATTCGTGGACGTCAGGCATCGCTGCCGTCGTGATCGTTCTCGGACTTGCCGCAGTCGGATGGTGGTGGTGGCGTGCGCCGGTAATCACCGTCGTTCAGGTGACCCGCGGCCCCGCCGCGGAAATCGTCTATGCGACCGGCGCGATCGAGCCGGAGACCTGGTCGCGTTCAACGCCGCTCGTTCGCGGGCGCATCGTCGAGCGCTGTCGATGCGAAGGCAAAATCGTCAGGAAAGGCGACGTGCTTGCCCGTCTCGATGACAAGGAGGCGCTCGCCACGCTCAACGACCTGCGTGCTCTCGAGGACTTCCAGCACCGCGAGTTCGACCGGCAAACGCAACTGCTGGCGCGCGGAGCAACCACGTCTCAAGCCTATCAGCGGGCCGAGAGCGACCTGGCACGTGTCCGCGCCCAGATCGCGGCGCAGGTGCAGCGACAGGACTATTATAAACTCGTAGCCCCCATGGACGGTCTCGTTCTGAAGGAGGACGGTGAAGTCGGAGACATGGTCGATCCCGGCACGATCCTTTATCGGATCGGCCTCGAGAAGCCGCTCTGGGTCGTCGCCGAGGTGAACGAGGAAGACATCCCTCGCGTTCAAGTCGGGCAAAAAGCCTTGCTGCGAACCGACGCTTTCGCCAACCGAGTCCTGCCCGGTTTCGTCAAGCAGATCACCCCTGCGGGCGATCCCGTTGCCAAGACATTCCGCGTCAGAATCGGACTGCCGGACGACACGCCGCTACATGTCGGGATGAGCGTCGAGGCGAACATCGTCAGCCGCGAAAAGCAGAACGTACTGCTCGTTCCGGCCAACGCCGTCATCAACAACAGTCTGTTTGTCGTCGAAGGCGGCCGCACCAGGCGCCGTAAGGCCGAGATCGGCATTCGCGGAACCGGCTTCGTGGAGATCGTCGACGGCGTTACTGAGAACGAGACGGTCGCCTCGCCCGCGACCGCCAACATTAAGGACAAGACGCGCGTCCGGCTACAGCTTGTGGAGGACGTGACACCGTGAACCTGATCCTGAGCATTGCCTGGACCCACGTCACCCATCGCGCCCGCCAGACGTTGGTGGCAATCGCCGGCGTGATGATGGGCGTCGGCTTCTCGATCATGATGGCGGCCATGATGGAGGGATCGCAGGACGATTTCATCAAAACACTGGTCGATGCCCTGCCGCACATCTCGGTGACGGACGAACTGCGCGAGCCGACGCGGCAGCCGGCCGAGATCGTCTACCAAGCCGCGGAATTCCATGGTCTGACGCCCGAAGCCCGTCGCCCCGGCATCAAGAACCCGATGGCGATCATTGCATCGTTGCAATCATGGGTTCCCGGCGCGTTGACGCCATCGGTGCAATCGAAAGCCGTTCTACGCTTCGCCGGCCGAAACCTGACGCTTTCGATCGTCGGCATCGACCCGCGCACAGAAGTCGGCGTATCGAATCTGGCGACGCATATGCGTCAGGGTACCTTGGTATCGCTCTATCGGGCATCGAACGCAATTCTGCTCGGCGACCGGCTGGCGACCAAGATCGGTGCGCGCGTCAATTCCAACGTAACCCTGACTTCCGCCCAAGGCGCCGTGATGACCGCGAGGGTTGTCGGCATGTTTCACTCCGGTTTCCGGGTCACCGACGAAACGACGGGGTATGTCCTGCTCAAGACCGCGCAGATTCTCGAAATGCAGACCGGAATCGTCAACGAAATTCGCGTGCGAGCGCGTGATCCGATGAACGCCCGGCTGATCAGCGAGCGTATCGGCGAGCAGACCGGCTATAAATCGATTTCGTGGCAGGAAGCACAGGAAGATCTGCTGTCGACGATCACGCTACGCAACGTGCTGATGTACACGATCGTCGGCGCTATTTTGCTGGTAGCGAGCTTTGGCACCTACAATATCATTTCCACCATTACGCATGAGAAAATACGCGACATCGCAATCCTGAAATCGCTCGGGTTCAGAAATCAGGCCATCCGGTCGATTTTTATCATCGAGGCAGGTTTGGTCGAGCTGGCCGGCGCTCTGCTTGGCTGGCTCCTTGGCTATCTTCTGACCTGGGGCGTGGCCTCGCTGGAATTCAAGACACCATTCTCCGATTACAATCACCTGCCCGTTCTCTACACGATGAAACACTATCTGCTCGCCACCGCGGTTGCGTTGGCGTCCAGTCTGATCGCCGGTTACTTTCCGGCGCACGCGGCGGCGCGGTTGCATCCAGTGGATATCATCAGAGGTGCAACGTGACCCCGCTTATCGAGGCACGCAACGTCACCAAAATCCTCGCGGGGACGGTGCCGGTGACCCTTGTGAAGGATATCAACCTCGCGATTATGCCGCGCGAATTCGTTGCCATTACCGGCCCCTCCGGTTCCGGCAAGTCATCGCTTCTGTACTTGCTTGGATTGCTCGACTTGCCCACGATCGGCGACGTTCTGATCGATGGCCGTTCAACGAATGTCATGCTGGAAGACGAGCGCGCCGAGGTTCGGCTAAGCCGGATAGGATTCGTCTTCCAGTTTCACTTTCTGCTGCCTGAGTTCAGCATCACCGAGAATGTCGCTTTGCCGATGCGCGCGCTGGGCGGATTGTCGGCGCGCGCCGCCGCCTCACGCGCCGAGGAACTGCTGTCATCGTTCGGGCTAAGCGATCATCTTCGCAAAACGCCCGATCAACTGTCGGGCGGGCAGCGCCAGCGCGTCGCCGTCGCCCGCGCGCTGGCCAACGACCCTCCGGTCATTCTTGCCGATGAACCGACCGGAAGCCTGGATACGCTCGCCACCTCTCAGGTCTTCGACATCCTTCGCGACCTTGTAACGCGCGGCGGCAAAACCGTCGTCGCGGTCACGCATGACCTCAACCTTGCCGCTCGAATGCATCGGCGCATTCATGTCGTTGACGGTCGGATCGCAAGCGATGAAGCCACGGCGCTGGCGGCAAATGCTCAATGAAGGCCAAGAACCCGCTGACCGAGAGCGGTGACGGTCCCGCTTGATCGGGATCAAGGTCGCACAAGGCAAATCTTGAAACTATTGCTCAGCATCGCAGTTGTCCGGGCTTCAAAAGACTTTCATGCCAGGACACCGGCTATTTCTTCTATCGACCGATCCGGATTTGTCATGGATGAATGCTCATCAGGCGATAAGCAAAGGTCGTCAGGTCTGACCGAGTCGGAGGCCAAGATTCGGCTCGCGCAAAACGGACCGAACGTCATTCGCACCGGACAAACCCGCGGCATTCTTCACATCCTAGGCGAAACGCTGCGCGAACCGACTTTCATTCTGCTGCTCGCCGCGGGCGGACTTTACCTCTTTCTGGGGAGCCTGGGGGAAGGCCTGTTTGTCTTTGCCGGCGCCGTGACCTCGCTCGGATTGGTGATCTTTCAGGAGGCGCGAAGCGAGCGCGCGTTACAAGCGTTGCAAGCTCTGGCAGAGCCAGAAGCGAGAGTCATTCGAGACGGCCGGGAACGGCGAATCCCCTCGCGTGACGTGGTGACCGGCGATCTCATGCTAATTGCGGCCGGCGACCGTATCGCCGCCGACGGACAGATCGCATCGGCGGGTGTCGTCACGATCGATGAATCACTCTTATCGGGCGAATCCGTACCGGTCTCGAAGTCGTCGCTTCAAAGCGAACGCTTCGACGAGGCGCAGACGCTGGCCTTTGCCGGCACGCTTGTCGTCGCCGGCGACACGACGATCCGGGTGACCGCGACCGGAGCGGCCACGCGTCTTGGGAAAATCGGCACATCGTTGCAATCCATTCAGCAGGAGCCAACCCCGTTGCAACGCTCCTCGGCGCGTCTCGTCGCGCGTCTCGGGATCGTCGGCCTGGTCATCTGCCTTGCCGTGGTCGCCGCTTACGGCTTTCTGCGCGACGACTGGATTGCCGGCCTGCTCGCCGGCATCACGCTGGCGATCGCCATGGTGCCGGAGGAGTTTCCGATGGTGCTCGCGATCTTCATGGCCGTCGGCGCCTGGCGGCTGGCTCAGCACAATGTCCTGGTCCGTCGTGCGGCGGCGGTCGAGACGCTGGGCGCGATCAACTTCCTGTGCGTCGACAAAACCGGAACGTTGACGGAAAACCGGATGACCGTTGCCGCCATCTGGACCGATGGCGCGATGCACTGGCCCGACGCCCGGAATCGCAATACGGACGTCGGCAACGTGCTCGCGATGGCGGCGCTGTCGTCTGCCGTCCATCCGGTCGATCCGATGGACGTCGCCCTTCGAGCCTTGGTCCCGAGCGCGTATGAGGACCACGCCATTGCCGACGAGATGCCATTGAAAACCCGCGGGCTCCAGCCGGATTTGCTGGCGGTCATCAATGTCTGGCGGACCGGCGAGAAGATGATTTTTGCCACCAAGGGCGCGCCGGAAGCCATCTTCCGGATCTGCCGGATGCCCGAGCAGACCCAGCGGGACATGCTCGCCACTGTCGCCGCAATGGCTGAACATGGCCTGCGCGTTCTCGGCGTCGCCTCCCATGTCCAAGCGGCACCATTGCCGCTGGACCTCGCGGAGGCTCCGTTTCAATTCGCAGGGTTGATCGGCTTTCGCGATCCCATCCGTGCCGGTGTTCCGGATGCGATCAGGATCGCCGATCAGGCGGGAATTTCAGTCGCCATGATCACCGGCGACTATCCGGCGACGGCGCTGGCGATCGCGCGCGAAGCGGGCATTTCCGTGGAGGCAGGCCTCCTCACCGGACGTGAAATCGCGGACATGGATTCAGCGACACTTCGCGAGCGCCTGAAGACCGTCCGCATCTTTGCCCGGGTGATGCCTGACCAGAAGCTGGCGCTGGTCGAAGCATTGAAGGAAAGTCAGATGATCGTTGCGATGACCGGCGACGGGATCAACGACGCTCCTGCCCTCAAGGCTGCCCAAGTTGGCGTGGCGATGGGTCAGCGAGGGACTGACGTGGCTCGGGAAGCAGCCGACATCGTTCTGTTGGACGACAGCTTCCCGTCGATCATCGGCGGGATCAAGCTTGGTCGTCGGATTTTCGCAAATCTGCGCAAGGCGCTGATTTTCATTACGGCAACTCACATTCCGATCGCCGGGCTGGCATTGCTGCCGGTTCTGTTTGCGCTGCCTCCACTCCTCTTTCCGATGCACGTCATCCTGCTTGAACTTGCGATCGATCCGGTATGCTCGCTTGTATTCGAAGCCGAGCCTCCTACGGCGAGGATCATGCAACAACCGCCGCGAAAGAATATCTCGCTGTTTGGGCGCCGTGAGCTGCTACTCAGCGTCGCGCAAGGATCGATGATCCTGCTTACGGCCTTTTCGATCTACTACAGCCTGCTTCATTTCGGATACGAAGTCACCGACGCGCGCGCGGCGGGGTTTATCGTTACAATCCTCGGTAACCTGACCCTGGCATTTGCCGATTCCGCCGAAGTCGGAACATCGTTCTTTGATCGCCGGCGGTATGCGTTCTGGAGCATTTTCATCTCGATGATCGTGGTCGTGACCGTCTTGCTGACAGTCGATGAAGTCGGCGCATTGTTCCAGATCACCACGCCGCCGCTTCCCGTTCTGATATTGACAATTGCTGCCGGGACCATGGCCGGCAGTTGGTATGGCGTCGGCAAGGTCATTGCAAATTCGCGGCTATTGACATCATGGACGGCCGACCAGGCTGACGCCGCGGATTATTCCAATTGAGTCGTCCTCGGTCAACGGTCGCTTCCGGCACCTTGATCTCGTCCACGGAATGCGCAGGATTCCGACGATGGCGTCAGCCGGCTGCCTCACTTGCGAGATGCTTTTCGATTTCGCCGACCGTGTGCCCGGTCAGATCCTTGCCTATCTCGGCGAGAACACACGTCCTCACGTCCGCGTCGAAGGCATTCCGCAAGTCTGCCAGTGTTCGCGGTGGCGCAACGACCACGAGAGCCTTGACCTTATTGGCTCGAACCATCTGCTCCATGGCGGACGCGACGGTCTGCGCGAATCGATGCTCCTCGAGGTCATGCCAATCGGTCGTCTCGACCGCGCTCTTGCGGCCCGGCAGCGCTGCCGCGCTCACACGCCCGGGCCGATCGCTGCCCTGTTCGCGCGTCATCGGATTGACATCTTCAAAGACCTTCTCGGTCGTCAAATGCAGCGATAGAGCATCGCCGGTGTTTCGCAGGAACAATGCCTTTCGACCGTCGCCGACAAACACCAACGCGTTCCGGGGAATTTTAAACATGCTGACATGCTCCTTGAGATAGTTGCGTTCTCTCCAGCGTCTTCGGAGAGCCGCGCCGTCACACGCCAAACGGATATGTATCCGGAAGGCCCTTGATCGCAGCCGTCTCCAGCGGCGTAACTGCCCGGCTGTCATCGAACCAGATATACTCATCGAACTGCCGCGGCAGACTGGCTCGGAAGTAATGGCTCGCCCGTTCGGTCTCGGGCCGGTAAATGACGCCGATCGCCCGTTCAAGACGCTGCCGGGCAAGGCCCGTCGGTCCGCACAGATCACTGCGATTGCGTATTCCAAGCATGAACCGCGCCAATCCGGTCGCGTGACATAACTGCTCGTAGCTGTTGGGGAGTGCCGGCCGCACGGCTTTGACCTCCATCGGCCCATTCCAATCGGAAGCTGCGGCCACCGTCCCGCTGTGGGTGCCGAATCCCACCAGATAGGCGTGAGCGCCGAATGCCTTGCGGCAGAGTTGACCCAGATTATGCTCCCCTCGTGCAGCCATCTCGGTCGCCTCGGCGTTGCCGACATGTGAGTTGTGCGCCCATACGATGGCTTTGCTGTCCGGTCCGTGAAATGCAAGCAGGTTCTTTAGCGTTTCGAACATATGGCTGTCGCGCAGATTCCATGATGCGCGCGAGCCGTAATACATGATCCGGTAGTAGCGTTCCGCATTGGCAATCAGGCGCGCATTCTGTTCGGCATCGAGAAATCGCTCGCCGTCATGTTCGGCATAGGCCTGGCGCTTCGCAAGAAGCTCGGTCAGCGCGCGAACGACGTCGGATTCGCATCTCGGATAGGATCCGGTGAGAGCCGCATGACCGTAGGTGGCCGGATCGTGCTGCCATGGCGTCAGGCATCCGTAGCGTTCGCGAGCGACCCGGGCCGATTCCGGATCGACCTCATCGGGATAGCTCAGAACAGACCTGATTGAATCATAAAGGCCGTAAAGGTCGAGGCCGTGGAACGCGACGCGCTTGTCGCGCGCGACCGTGCCGTTGTGCTTGCGCAGCCAGCTCACAAAATCGCGAACCTCGACGTTACGCCACATCCAGGTGGGGAACCGGGCAAACGCGGTCCATTCAGAGGGAGGATATTCGAAGTGGCGCACGTAATGGTCGACCCGCGCGGCATCGAGCCAGTCGGCTTCAATCGCGACAAAGCGGAAATTCTTCCTGACGATAAGATCCCGTGTGATGCGCGCGCGCATCCGGTAGAACTCCGAAGTGCCGTGAGTTGCTTCACCCAGCAGAACAATGCGCGCTGAACCGATACGATCCATCAGCGGGTCAAGATCGGCGGCTTCGATCGAAGCGAACGAATCCGCGGCATCCGCCAGATCGCGAACCAGAATTTCCTCGTCCGAGGAAGCCGGACGCGATGCGCGGTGCGCTCGGACCGATCGGCCTCCTCCGGGTGCCGCCCATCCCTCCTCCCCGATCAACGGAACGAAGCGGACATCGGCGATATCTTCACTGCGATACTCATCCTTCGAAAGCCGGGTGACTCGCACCAATTCTTGACTGCGCTGGTCCACCCCGATCGGAATCACCAGCCGACCGCCGATCTTCAACTGCTGCTTGAGAGCATCCGGAACCTGCGGCCCGCCAGCCGCCACGACAATTGCGTCATAGGGCGCATGTTCCGCCCACCCCTTGGTGCCGTCGCCATGGCGAACGCGGACGTTGTCATAGCCGGGTTCAGCAAGAAGGGTCGCGGCCTGTTCGGCCAGCGGGCCGAGCCGCTCTACGGTGTAGACGTCGGCCGCGATCTCCGACAGAACCGCCGCGGCATAGCCGGAGCCGGCGCCGATCTCCAGCACCTTCTCGCCGCCGCTCAGCATCAGCGCCTCTGCCATGAAGGCAACGATATAGGGCTGGGAGATCGTTTGCTCTCCCGCGATCGGCAGTGGCGCATCCTCGTAGGCGAACTCACGAAGGTTGTCTGGGAGAAACGGTTCGCGCGGCACCTTGCGCATGGCATCGAGGACCAGTTCGTCGCGAACGCCACGGGCTGCGATATGTCGTTCGACCATCTGCTTGCGTAGAGACTGGAAGTCCATCGCCGACCCCTCTGAACGATCAGCATATTCATCTCATCATGCGCGCGATTTGATCGATATCAAAAGGCGGCACATACGATCGTACTTGAGTGCGCACCTCATGACGTTTCAACTAAAAGCGATATGTTCCGCGTGATCTCGCAAAGGAACAGCATATGCCGTATGCATCCGTTAACGACCTACCTGCATCCGTCCGTGCCCATTTGCCTTTGCATGCGCAGGAGATTTATCTCGCCGCCTTCAACAACGCTTGGACGGAATACCAGGATCGCGGCACCGAACGTGGTGAGGAGATAGCTCATCGCGTGGCCTGGACGGCGGTGAAACGTAAATATCAGAAAGCCAGAGACCGCTGGATTCCGCTTCAGTCTGATTGACACAGTTACATCAGCAGAGGCTTCGCAAGATCGGACAATGCGCGGATATCAATTCCTTTGCTGCAATTCTTGCCCGCAACGCGCTTTTGTCTGCAAGTCGCTGAACAAGTAAAGAATGAGCACACGTCCAGCCGCGCTGGTCGCGGCCGACAGAGAGGCCGCGACCGTTCACGGTTGCGCGCCGCACGCTCCCAAAGTTCGCACGATTCACCATAGTATTTTGATCGGATGTTTTGCACGGCTTGTCTCGGCACACTTGGTTTGACGTAGATCAAGTAAACAACGGACATCGAGTCCGAGAATGAACATCGGAAAATTTACTGCGGGAGATTCTTATGAACAATCACATCGCTCTCCTCTTTTGCTCGATTTTGGCCATGCTCATCGGCCCCCAAACAGCGCGCGCTGATATTCTAGCGCGATATGAATGCAGCATGGTCGACTTTTTCACTCAAGAGCCTATGGGCGATCGCCCGGATCACAATCTTTCACTTCTGCAATACTCCTGTGTCGGCGTGGACGGCCTGTTGAAGGGTGTCTTGTACAGCGGCTCGAACACCGTTGAATGGGATGGCCTCAAGGGCAAGATTATTGTCGGCGGCGGAATTCACCGCATTCCCGGCGGTCGCCTCGTCACCGAACTCACCGAGGGCAACGTGGTCGCAGTCATGAAGGACGGCAAACTCATCGGCAACGAATCCTCGGGCAAGGGTATCGTGAAGCTTGCCGCCGGCCCCTTCGCCACGCTCAACGGCAAGACCGTCAAGTTCAACACCACGCCGATCAGCCCGATCCGATGGACGCTTGAGTTGACCGCGGAATGACCACACTTGGAAAAACAGACCGGCGCACCGATCACGCTGGCTATCCGCTTCTCGGACCAGCGAACGACAGAAGCCGCCCCTCGGCAGCAAGGCAACCGAGCCGGCGACGACCTTTCGGACGACCCTAATGGCAAGCATGAGTGCTGGCATTTTGATGTATCGCGGCAGCGGCAATGACATGGCCGTTCTTCTCGTGCACCCGGGCGGCCCCTATTGGTCCAGGCGTGACCTGGGCGCATGGTCGATCCCGAAAGGTGAAATCGACGACGGAGAGGATGCAGAAAACGCAGCCTGCCGCGAATTCTCGGAAGAACTCGGCGTGCCGGTTCACGGTCGGCTCCTGCTACTCGGCCGCATACGCCAGCACGCCGGCAAGATCGTTTACGGCTACGCGCTGGAAGGCGATCTCGACGTCCGCATCATCCGCAGCAACGACGTCACAATCACATGGCCTCCCCGCGGCGGCCGGATCATCTCATTTCCTGAAATCGACCGTGCCGACTGGTTTGCGATCCCCTTTGCCCGGCAGAAGATTCTCGCAAGCCAGCAGCCGTTCCTCGATCGTCCTGTAGATATCCGCAAGACGGCGCCACAGCCGAATCCGTCGGAGACCACGACATGACCTCACATCAAGCGTTATCGAAGCTCGCCGATGTCGAGGCTGCTATGGTCCACCGCTCCAATGACTTCGTGCGTGAGTTTGATCGTCGGCGTCACGGCCGCTTCGGTTTGCTTCTCGGGGGGCAATCACCTTGGGCGGCCTTGCAGGCGTGGGAGGATTGGGCGTTCCACCTGATGATTTCGAGCGGCAAGCAATTGGAACTGAGCGAACTCGTTGCGGAAACGATTCTCTCGCTCTCCCGCACCGCTCTGGCAAGCGAACCGCCGGGCAGCGACGACAAATCAGGCTATGATGATCGCCGCTTCCGTGATCAGAGCTGGAGATATCCACCATTCAATCTGCTTGCCCACGCCCAACTCGCCACCGAAGCGTTTTGGCACGCCGCCACGCGCGATATTTCTGGCATGGAGCGTCATCACGCCAAGCGCGTCGATTTTCTCGGCAGCCTCGTGCTGAATGCGTTCGCACCGGTCAATTTCGCCTGGACCAACCCGCTGGTTCTACAGGCCGCGTGGCGGACAGGCGGCGCCAACTTCACCGCCGGCGCATCGCTGCTGGCCGAAGATATCGTCCGGCTCGCGCGCGGCGAAAAACTGAAGGGTCTCGACGAGTTCAAGATCGGCCAGAACATTGCCCTGACCGAAGGCACGGTGGTGTTTCGCAACGAACTGATGGAACTGATCCAGTATACGCCGACGACAACGGACGTGCGCGAGGAGCCCCTGCTGATCGTGCCAGCCTGGATCATGAAATACTACATTCTCGATCTAAGCCCGGAAAATTCGCTGGTTCGCTATCTGGTCGATCAGGGCTTTACCGTGTTCATGATTTCCTGGAAAAATCCCGGTGTGGAGCTGAGAGATACGTCCTTCGATGACTATCGCAGCAAGGGCGTCATGACCGCGATCGACACCATCAATCGTGTCGTTCCCGGACGAAAGCTCCACGCCGTGGGTTACTGTCTCGGCGGGACCATTCTCGCGATCGCCGCCGCCGCAATGGATCGCGATCACGACGACAGGCTTGCCAGCCTCAGCCTGCTCGCAGCCCAGACCGATTTCACCGAGGCCGGAGAGCTGATGCTTTTCATCGACGAAAGCCAGCTTGCCCTGCTCGACGACATCATGCATGTCCAGGGCTTTCTCGACACCAAGCAGATGGCGGGGGCGTTCTACGTGCTGCGCGCCAACGAGATGATCTTTTCGCAGTTTGTCGAAAGATATCTGCTGAGCTCGCCGCGAACGCCGACCGATCTCGATGCATGGCTCGCCGATCCCACGCGGATGCCGGCGCGAATGCATAGCGAGTATCTGCGTCAGTTGTTCCTCAACAACAGTTTTGCCCACGGCAACTATCTGGTCCACGGACGGGCCGTGGCGCTGAAGGACATCAAGACGTCCATTTTCGCGCTCGGCGCCGAACGCGACCACATCGCGCCGTGGCGATCAGTCTACAATATCGAGCTTTACGGCTCGGCGGACACCGAGTTCGTGCTCACCGGGGGCGGGCACAACAGTTCGGTCGTCAGTCCGCCCGGCAAGGCCGGCGCATACTATCGCATCAGCACATGCGATCCGTCCGGAAAATATGTCGATCCCGATACATGGCTGGCTTCGACCGCGCAAAAGCAAGGATCGTGGTGGCCGGAATGGATCCGCTGGCTGGATGCCCATTCTTCGGCTGTGCGCGTGGCGCCGCCCCCCGTGGGGTTCGCCCGTGAAGCGTCTTACGGTCCGGCCCCGGGATCGTATGTGTTTGAAACCTGAACACCAGAGCGCGTATCGTGACAAGCCGCGCTGGATAACGGCACGGCATCGTCGACCCTGGTGGTCCGCAACGAACCGGCTTGATCGAAATCAACGCGCGGCTCGATAAACCAGCCTCTACTGCGATCCCTCTGGAGAACCGATAGCAACCGCAACGTCCTCCAACGACCGATCGGAGCGTTCCATGAAAGCACTCGTCTACTATGGACCCGGACTTAAAGCGCTCGAAGATCGTCCCAAGCCTGAACTGCGCGAGGCCGGAGACGCGATCGTCAAGCTGGTGAAAACCACCATCTGCGGCACGGACCTGCATATTCTGAAAGGCGACGTCCCGACCTGTACGCCCGGCCGCATCCTCGGGCATGAGGGCGTGGGCATCGTCGATTCAGTCGGCGCCAGCGTCACGACATTCGAGCCGGGCGATCATGTTCTGATCTCCTGCATATCCTCCTGCGGCAAATGCGAATACTGCCGTCGGGGCATGTATTCCCACTGCGCGACCGGTGGCTGGATTCTTGGCAACCAGATCGACGGCACCCAGGCCGAATACGTCCGGACCCCGCATGCCGACACCAGCCTCTATCGTATTCCGGCCGGCGCCGACGAAGAGACGCTGGTCATGCTCAGCGACATTCTGCCGACAGGCTTCGAATGCGGCGTGCTGAACGGGAAGGTCGCGCCGGGGTCAACCGTCGCCATCGTCGGCTGCGGGCCGATCGGTCTTGCCGCCCTGCTGACGGCGCAGTTCTACTCTCCTGCCGAACTGATCATGATCGATCTTGACGACAAACGTCTCGATATCGCGAGAACGTTCGGCGCCACGCATACGATCAACAGCGCGTCCGGTCGGGTCATCGACAAGGTGAAAGAACTGACCGGCGGCAAAGGCGTCGACACGGCGGTCGAGGCGGTCGGCGTTCCCGCCACTTTCGAGCTTTGCGAAGATATCGTCGCTCCCGGTGGCACGATCGCCAACATCGGCGTCCACGGCAGCAAAGTCGATCTTCATCTGGAGCGATTGTGGTCGCAGAATATCTCGATTACCACCCGTCTGGTGGACACGGTCACGACACCCATGCTGCTCAAGACGGTACAATCACGAAAGATCAACCCCGGTCAATTGATTACGCACCGCTTTCCTCTCGATCGCATTCTCGACGCCTATGATACATTCAGCCGTGCCACCGATACGGGAGCTTTGAAGGTGATTATTACGGCCTGAAAGCGAGATCTGGCACGCGAGCAGTCGCCCGGGGGAGGATGCGTCCTCACATGGCTGCATCACGACTCACTTCAAAGACCCTCCGTCACGAGATACACCTCGGTGATACTCCCGCGAGCATAGCCGGCATGCTGAGCGGAAGCGCGACACAGTCGGCGAATCCGCCAAGTAGTGTCGGCGTCAGAACTAATTCGTCTCCGAGCGTCTCACTTCCCGTCTAGTGCGACATGAAAACGGGGACCGTCATCGTTGCTAAAATTCCGCGCGTCGCCCCACCCAATACGAATTCACGCAGACGGGAATGTCCGTAGCCGCCCATTACAAGCAGACTCGCCGAACAGTCCGCGACGTGTGACAAAATGACATTTGCCACGTCAACATCGGCTGCTGGTGTTGTTTCCACTTCCACCTTGACATCGTGTCGGGCCAGATGTCGGGCAATGTCGGCACCGCGAAGCACCTGTTCGTCTGCGGTTTTCTCATTCGCAACGATGAACAGCTCGACGCCGTTGGCTTTTCTCAGCAGCGGCAATGCATCATTGATGGCGCGTGCCGCAGCACGGCTCCCATCCCAGCAGCAAACGATCCGATCTAGCTTCAGGCCGCTCCTCTCAGTGTAGGGGACGACGATCAGCGGTCGACCTGAGTCGAACAAAGTCGCCTCGATAAGGAGGTCATTGTTGACCCTCCGGTCATCATCCGATTGCATAATGACGCTGAGATCGAAATGCCGGGCTGCTTCCGAGAAAGTCCTCGGCGGCCCGAAGTCACTCTGCAAGATGAGGCGCGCCTCGGCCGAAACACCGCTGCGTTTCGCGGCGGCCTCAAACCGTTCAATGGCACTGCGGGCCGCTGTTTCACTTTCGGCGAGCAAATCCGCCAGAATATTGGCGGGGAAGTCTGGCAAGATGTAATTTGGAACCATAGCCGTGAAGGCTTCGGAAACTCCTGTCAAATGTGCGGCGAACGTCTCGGCTGTAGAGATTGCGAAATCGCGTACGGCATCCCGCGAGGCGTCACGTTCCAGATGAAGAATAATATCTTTGATCATAAAATTGACTCCCGACTAGCGTGCTTCGCGAAAGTGTAAATCATCGGCATTCTCCCAGGTTGACGCATATCAAAAGCAGGTTGCGGCTTCCCGATCTGATCGGTTTCCATACGGAATGGCGACGAATACCTGCTATCTATCAGCATCTTCTGCGCGATCATTGCTCATTCAGGTGGTCCCAACAACGGAGGCTTGAGCTAGATCAATCGGGCCGAGTGTTCTCATGATAGATGTCCACCTCAACTTTCCATCTCAAGAAAAACGATGCGCACTGGTCGATTTCTATTCTGGACACTGCTTTTGCTTGTCGCCTCGAGCGCGATGCACCGTGTTCAAGCTGCAAACATCGAGCAAGGCCGACGCTTGGCGCAGCTTTATTGCGCAGGATGCCATGCGATCGACAAAGTCAGCCCAAGCCCGCTTCGGATAGCTCCACCGTTCCGCACCCTGCATGAACGCTATCCCGTGGAGATGCTTGAGGAGGCACTCGGCGAAGGAATTTCGACCGGCCATCCCAGCATGCCGCAATTCCAGTTCGAACCCGATCAGATCGGCGACTTCATCAAGTTCCTTAAATCCCTCGAGTAATCTGCATCGTAGGCTCGCGTCCACCTGCTGCAAGCTATCCTTCGCTTTACTAGCTAGGTCATATACTGGCCGCCGTTTATCGATAGGGTCGCACCGGTAATGAAGCCGGCAGCATCGGCTGCCAGAAATACCACGGCTCGCGCGATATCCTGCGGTTCACCCAGGCGTCCTACGGGAATCAATGGGAGGATGTCTTTCTCCATCACTTCATGAGGAATCGCTTCCAACATACTGGTACGGATGTAACCGGGGCAAATTGCATTGACGGTGATTCCGGCGCGAGCGGACTCCAGTGCAAGTGCACGGGTGAAGCCAAGATCACCGGCTTTGGCAGCCGAATAATTCGTCTGTCCGAATTGCCCCTTCTGGCCGTTGATAGATGAGATGTTGATGATGCGGCCGAATTTTCGGCTCCGCATACGTTCGATCACGGAGCGACACATATTGAAGAGCGCCCCGAGATCGGTGGCGATCACGATATCCCACTCGTCTTTCGTCATTTTATGCAAAGCATTGTCACGAATGATGCCTGCATTATTGACAAGAATGTCAACCGGTCCGAGAGCAGCCTCGACGGCTTTGATTCCAGCTACGCAGGCGTCAAAATCGGCGACATCCCAACGATAGATGTCGATTCCGGTCTCGACGTGGAATGCGTCGGCGGATATGTGGTCCTCTCTGTAAGTTGCCGCCACCGCATAACCAGCGTCCTTGAGCGCTTTGCTGATGGCGGCCCCGATACCTCGCGTTCCGCCAGTTACAAGCGCCACCTGCTTCATACCGAATCTCCCGTTGCCTTAGCTTCATCTGATTCTCTCTAAGCCATCCTTTCGAACACCGATTGATGTGCATCAATCGCTGCGGCATCAGAGATCAAACGGCAACATGAGCTATGTCAATGTGCACTTGGCCATTTCAGGACCTGATAGGTATTCGCAGTCGCGAACCGACCTATTTCCTGGAACGGAGGCAACCGTGTTCAAGAATCTTCTCGTTCACATCCCTTCGGAACGATCATTACGAGCAATCGTCGATGGCGCGGTATCGCTCGCCATGAGCTCAAGTTCCCATATCGACGC
>Ga0209963_1001069_pt1 | contig 18288 bp, 13 predicted proteins | sample ThiBio_1000_biof_2_FD_183957 | JGI IMG/M metagenome (GOLD analysis project Ga0209963, IMG submission 183957) | Wastewater bioreactor microbial communities from Cape Town, South Africa - Thiocy_cont_1000_biof (SPAdes) | ecosystem: Engineered > Bioreactor > Thiocyanate-remediating >...
TCAGGGTCGCCATCATGCAGCGAAGGACCATTCGCGACCTGCTCGATCTGCCGGAGCCAATACCAAGATCCCGAGACCAGGATCAGGCCCAATTCCAATGGGCGTGACGAACCGGACAGCCGTGGGCTCGACCCGGCGATCCCCACGGGCACGAGCGATGCGGGCATAGGACACCGCACCCCACCGTCATCGCCGGGCTCGACCCGGCGACCCCCATGGGCACGAGCGATGCGGGGAGGGCGGAGGACGCGTGTCTTCGTGCCACCGGGGACGGCCGGGTCTCGCCCGGCCTGCCGGTGAGGCGGGTGCGGTCCCGCTGCCCACCGCCCCCGGCCGTTACCGCGCCAGCGGGCGGTACTTGATCCGGTGCGGCTCCGTGGCCTCGGCGCCCAGACGGCGGCGCTTGTCTTCCTCATACGCCTGGAAGTTGCCCTCGAACCACTCGACGTGACTGTCGCCCTCGAAGGCCAGGATGTGCGTCGCCAGGCGGTCGAGGAACCAGCGATCGTGGGAGATGATCACGGCGCAGCCCGCGAACTCGGCCAAAGCCTCCTCCAGCGCGCGCAACGTATCCACGTCCAGGTCGTTGGTCGGCTCGTCGAGCAGGATCACGTTGTGCTCGGTCCGCAGCATCTTCGCGAGATGCACGCGGTTGCGCTCACCGCCCGAGAGGATGCCGACCTTCTTCTGCTGGTCGGAGCCCTTGAAGTTGAACGCCCCCACATAGGCGCGGGACTGCACCGCCCGCTTGCCCAGGTAGATCACGTCGTCGCCGTTGCTGATCTCCTGCCAGACCGTCTTGTCCGGGTCGAGCGCGTCGCGCGACTGATCGACATAGCCCAGCTTCACCGTCTCGCCGATGCGCAGGCTGCCGGAATCCGGCGTCTCCTGGCCCACGATCATGCGGAACAGCGTGGTCTTGCCGGCGCCGTTCGGCCCGATCACGCCGACGATGCCGCCCGGCGGCAGCTTGAAGTTCAGGTTCTCGATCAGCTCGCGGTCGGCGTAGCCCTTGCAGAGGTTCTCCGCCTCGATCACCACGCCGCCGAGCCGCGGGCCGGGCGGGATGACGATCTCGGCGACGCCGGCGGCCTGTTCCTGGGAGGCGGCCAGCATCTCCTCGTAGCGCTGGATGCGGGCGCGGCTCTTGGTCTGGCGCGCGCGGGGCGATGCGGCGATCCACTCCTGTTCGGCGGCGAGGGCGCGCTGGCGGGCGCTCTCCTCCTTCTCCTCCTGCGCGAGGCGCTTGCGCTTCTGCGCGAGCCAGGAGGAGTAGTTGCCCTCGAACGGGTAGCCGCGGCCGCGCTCGACCTCGAGGATCCAGTTCGTGACGTTGTCGAGGAAGTAGCGGTCGTGGGTGACCACCATCACGGTGCCGCTGTAGTCGCGCAGCGTCTTCTCGAGCCAGGCGACGCTCTCGGCGTCCAGGTGGTTGGTCGGTTCGTCGAGCAGCAGCAGGTCGGGCTTCTCGAGCAGCAGCTTGCACAGCGCGACGCGCCGCCGCTCCCCGCCCGAGAGGCTGGTGACGGGCGCATCGGCCGGCGGGCAGCGCAGCGCATCGAGCGCGATCTCGATGCGGCGGTCGAGTTCCCAGCCGTCCTCGGCGTCGATCTTCTCCTGCAGGTCCGCCTGTTCGGCCAGCAGGGTGTTCATCTCCTCGTCGCTCATCGGTTCGGCGAACGCGGCGGAGATCTCGTTGAAGCGCACGAGGGCTGCCTTGAGGTCGGCGAACGCCTCCTCGACGTTCTCGCCCACGGTCTTGTCCGGGTTGAGGTGCGGTTCCTGCGACAGATACCCGACGGTCGCGCCGGGCGCCGCCCAGGCCTCGCCGCCGAACTCGGTCTCGATCCCGGCCATGATCTTGAGCAGCGTCGACTTGCCGGCGCCGTTCACGCCGAGCACGCCGATCTTCACGCCCGGCAGGAAGGACAGGGTGATGCCCTTGAAGACCTCTCGGCCGCCGGGGAAGGCCTTGGTCAGGTCCTTCATCACGTAAACGTACTGGTAACTCGCCATGATCCCCTGCGCGTCGAATTTCCGGGGTTCTAAAGCAGAACGCCCGGCGACGGAACGCCGTCGCGGGCCGGAGGTGGCATGTGGGCGGGCATGCCCGTCATGGTGGCGGCAACGGCAGGCAGCGGTGGGGAGGGGGAGCGGAGGGCTGGCGGCGCGGCGCGGTGGCGCGACCCTTCCCATCGTCGTCGCCGGGCGCCGACCCGGCGAACCTCGCCCCGAGGACCGCGCGCGTGGGGATTTGCGGGTCGAGCCCGCTCATGACGGGGGAGTGCGCGGGGACGCCCCCCCTCGGCCAGTCGCGTCGGCTCCCCGCCTCGGCTACGCCGGCCCCGCCGGCACGCCGCCCATGCTGCCCAGCGGGCGCTGGCCGCCATTCGCCAGCTGGTCGATCATGTTCGCCACCAGCGCGGTCCAGCCGGTCTGGTGGCTCGCGCCCAGGCCGCGGCCCGTGTCGCCGTCGAAATACTCGTGGAACAGCAGCAGGTCGCGGAAATGCGGGTCCGTCTGCATCTTCTCGCACCCACCGAAGACAGGCCGGCGCCCGTCCGCATCTCGCAGGAACAGGCTGACCAGCCGCTCGCACAGATGGTCCGCGACCTGGTCCAGCGTCATCTGCTGGTGGGAGCCGGTCGGGCATTCGATCGTGAAGTCCGGGCCGTAATAGCTGTGGAAGCGGCGCAGGCTCTCGATCAACAGGTAGTTCACCGGCATCCAGACCGGCCCGCGCCAGTTGGAGTTGCCGCCGAACATCCCGGAATCCGACTCCGCCGGCTGGTACTGCATCCGGTAGCGCACGCCATCGAACGCGACCTCGAACGGGCTGTCCCGATACACCTGCGACAGGGCGCGCACGCCGTGCGGGGAGAGGAACTCCGCCTCGTCCAGCATCCGCTCCAGCAGCTTGGTCATGCGGTAGACGCGGGCCAGCGACAGCAGGTGCCGCCCGTGCGAGCCGGGGTCGTTCCAGCGGGAGACGAGGGTCGCGAGGTCGCTCCGCTCCTCCCGCAGGAAGCGTAGGCGGTCGAGGAAGCCCGGCAGCCGCCGCAGCACGGACCCGTCCACCACCGCCACCGCGAAGAGCGGGATCAGCCCGACCATGGAGCGGATGCGCAGCGGCTGCGACGTGCCGTCCGGCAGCATCAGCCGGTCGTAATAGAACGCGTCCGTATCGTCCCACAGCCCGCCGCCCGCCTGCCCCCGCCCGGTCATCGCCTGGGCGATGTAGAGCAGGTGCTCGAAGAACTTCGTCGCCATGTCCTCGTAGACCCGGTCGTGCTGGCCGAGCTCGAGGGCGATGTGGAGCATGGTGATGCAGTACATCGCCATCCAGGCGGTGGCGTCGGATTGCTGCAGGCGCCCGCCATTGGGCAGGCCGGCGGAGCGGTCGAACAGGCCGATGTTGTCGAGGCCGAGGAACCCGCCCTCGAAAATGTTCAGCCCCTGCGCGTCCTTGCGGTTCACCCACCAGGTGAAGTTCAGCAGCAGCTTGTGGAAGATGCGCTGCAGGAAGTCGAAATCGCCCTGGCCGTCGTTCCAGCGCCGGTCGTTGTCGTAGACGTTCAGCGCGGCCCAGGCCTGCACCGGCGGATTGACGTCGCCGAACGCCCATTCGTAGGCCGGCAACTGCCCGTTCGGGTGCATCATCCAGCACTGGCTCAGCAGCAGAAGCTGCGACTTGGCGAATTCCGGATCGACCAGCGACAGGCTGACGCAGTGGAAGCCCAAATCCCAGGCGGCGAACCACGGGTATTCCCAGGTGTCGGGCATGGCGATGATGTCGGCCGCGCTCAGATGCCGCCAGGCGGCGTTGCGGCCCTCGCGCCGGTTCGGCGGGGGCGGGGGCTGGCGCGGGTCGCCGTCCAGCCACTCGGCCACGTCGAAATGGTAGAACTGCTTGCTCCATAGCAGCCCTGCGAAGGCCTGCCGCTGCACGAGGCGCATGTCGGCGTCGGTCACGCCCGCCTGCAGCGCCTCGTAGAACGCATCGGCCTCCGCCTTGCGCTCCGCGAACACGGCATCGAAGGCCGTGAAATCCGGCATGTCGGTGCTGCCGGCGGCCAGGCGCACGCGGACCGTCACGCTGCCGCCGGGGGGCACGTGACGGCGATACAGGCCGGCCACCTTGGTGCCCTGCACCTCGGGGTTGACCGCGCTCCGGTCGCCGTGGACGACGAAGGCGTCGATCCCGTCCTTGAAGTAGGCGCCCGGCGGATTGGGCACGCCGAACAGGCGATTTCCGTTCGTGTCGTTGTCGCAGAACAGCAGCCGGTCCGGGTCCTCGAACGCCAGCGCGAAGGGGCCCAGCACGTCGTGATCGCCCACCACCTCGCCCCGCCGGTCCTCGCGCATCGTCGGCCGCGCGTAGCTGTCCGACCAGCTCCAGACGTTCCGGAACCAGGCCTGCGGCAGCAGCGTCAGCGGCGCGGCGTCTGGCCCGCGATTATGCGCGGTGATCCGCATCAGGATGTCGCCGGGCGCGGCCTTGGCATATTCGATCTCGATGTCGAAGTAGCGGTCGTCCTCGAAGATGCCGGTGTCGATCAGCTCGAACTCGGGCTGCGTGCGGTCGCGCCTCGCGTTCTCCTCGAGCAGGCGTTCATACGGGAACGCCGCCTGCGGCAACTTGTACAGCATCCGCTGATATGCGTGGCTCGGCACCGCATCGAGGAAGTAGTACAGTTCCTTCACGTCCTCGCCGTGATTGCCCTGCGCATTGGTCAGGCCGAACAGCCGCTCCTTCAGGATCGGGTCCTTGCCGTTCCACAGGGCGAGCGACAGGCACAGAAGCTGGCGATCGTCGCAGAACCCGCCGATCCCATCCTCCCCCCAGCGATAGGCACGGCTGCGCGCGTGGTCGTGCGGGAAATACGCCCAGGCATCGCCGTCGGCGCTGTAGTCCTCCCGCACCGTGCCCCATTGCCGCTCGCTGACATACGGGCCCCAGCCACGCCAATCCTCGGTGCCCGCCCGCATCGCGGCGAGGCGCCGACGCTCCGGGTCGGGCGCCGCCATCAGCCGGCCGCGATCCGCTGGAGGAGGGACCGGCTGTCGTCGGGAATGGGCACCGGACGCTGGCTGCCGCGTTCCACGAAGACGTGGACGAAATGCCCTTCCGCCGCGGCGATGTCCTCGTCGTTGCGGAACACGCCGATCTCGTACCGGACGGAGCTGCGGCCCACATGGGCGACGCGCAGGCCGACCGTGACGCGGTCGGGAAAGGAGAGCGAGCTGTGATACCGGCAGGTGACCTCGGCGACCACGCAGTGGATCGGCCCCTCGAACAGGCCGACCACCTTCTCGGTCATCTCGTAATAGGTCACCGCCGTGTCGAAATAGGAGAAGTAGTTGACGTTGTTCACATGCTGGAACACGTCGTTGTCCATCCAGCGGGTCGTGATGGCGTGGAACCAGCGGTAGTCGGATCGTCGGCCGGGCGGGGTTCGGCTCATGGTCGATTCATGCTCCTCGGATCACGTCCCAGAGTGCGGAGAGGCGGCGCGGCGGGCAAGCCCGACGGTTTGGGATTGCAAGCCCGCCCGCGCTGGCTCACCTTCCCGTGAGCCCTGGCCTGCCATGAGCCCGTCGTTTCCGGAGTGTATCGCGTCCCATGCGCATCGCCTGCCCTTCTTGCGCAGCGGCGTACGAGGTGCCCGACCAGCTCATCTCGCCCGGCCGCCTGACGCGCTGCGCCCGGTGCGGACACCAGTGGGTGGCCGTGCCGGTCGGGTCCGACCTTCCCCCGCCGGTGCCGCTGGATCCGAACCCGCCCGACGAGCCGGAGGGGGCGGCCGCGGACGACCCTCCACCGCCCCGGCCCCGCTCGGCCGCGGCGCCACGGGTGCCGCCGCTGCAACCGCGGCCGAGTGGCGGGACGGGGCTGCGCCTTGCCTGGGCGGCGAGCGTGGCGCTGCTGCTTGGGCTGGTGGTGGCGGGGATCCTGGGACGCCACGCGGTCATGACCGCGTGGCCGCCCTCGGCGCGGCTCTACACGGCGCTCGGGCTGGCGGGCGACGTCCCTCCAGTCCCGCCAGGCCCCGGCACGGAGCGTCAGGCCGAATCGCGCACACCGGCGCGGACTGCGCCCGATGCGGGGGCGGGCTCTGGACCTCGACCGGCAGGGGATGCATCCTCGGCCGGGACACATGGAGCCGCCGCGCCCGCGCCGGCGGGGCACTGAGGCAAAGGCGCAACGCCGCATGCCGGTCATGCGGCAGTGCGGGAAGAATTGTCTTCATTTTGCCATGCCGGAGGTGGACTATCCCATTATTCCAGAGAGGTTCGGGGTCGAACCCCGGGTGATGTAGCCGCCGTGATGAAGCCACTCGTTGGGATCAGTTGCTGCACCAAGCAGTTCGGCGTGTTCGGCATGGCCAACCACGCCGCATCCGACACCTATGTCCGCGCGAGCGATCTCGTGATCGGCGCCGTGCCGGTGCTGATCCCCGCCAACGGTCCCACGGCGGATATCGAGACGCTGCTGGACAGGCTGGACGGCATCATCCTGACCGGCAGCCGCTCGAACGTGCAGCCCAGCCTGTATGGCGGCCCGCCGCACGCGGAAGGCACGCCGGAGGATCCGGCGCGCGACGCGGCGACGCTGCCGCTGATCCGCGCGGCCGTGCAGCGGGGCGTGCCGGTGCTGGCGATCTGCCGCGGCTTCCAGGAACTCAACGTCGCCCTGGGCGGCTCCCTGCACCAGCGGCTGCAGGACCTGCCGGACCGGATCGACCATTCCACGCCGATGCAGCCCTCCGCCAAGGTGCGCCAGGGCAAGGCCCACACCGTGCGGATCACCCAGGGGAGCTGGCTGCACCGGCTCGCGGGCGCGACCGAGATCGCGGTGAACTCGCTGCACAACCAGGGTATCGACCGGCTCGCCCCCGGATTGGCGGTGGACGCGGTCGCCCCGGACGGCACGATCGAGGCGGTGCACGTGGTCGCCACCGGCGCCAGCGCCGCGCGGGGCTTCACGATCGGGGTGCAGTGGCACCCGGAATACGACTGGGCCGAGGACACCGTGTCACGCCGCATCTTCGAGGTCTTCGGGGAAGCGGTCCGCGCCTATGTCGAGGAGAGCCGCTTCGGGATCGGCGTCGCACGGGCCGCTTCCGCCGACTGACGGGCTGGGCGCCGGGCTTCCCTGGACAGGGTAGCTGCCGGCCGTCGGTGAGGGGGACGTCATGGATGGCCGCGCTGCGGCGGCCATGACACGAGGGCCGGGGCTGACGGTTCAGCGCCGCGGTGGGGCGGGGTGGCCGATCGGGGGAACCTCCTGCGTCATGCCGGCCAGGACCTCCGCCACGTGGCGCACGCCGATGGCGCTGCCTTCGCGGCCCAGCCGGCCGGCGATGTTGAGGAGGCAGCCGAGGTCGCCCGCGAGGACCGTACCGGCGCCCGTCGCGGCGATGTCGCGGGTCTTGTTCTCGACCATCCGCATCGAGATGTCGGGATACTTCACGCAGAACGTGCCGCCGAAGCCGCAGCAGATCTCGGGCTCCGTCATCTCCCGCACCGGGACGCCAGCCGAGGCGAGCAGCGCGCGCGGCTGCGCCTTGATGCCGAGTTCCCGCAGGCCGGCGCAGCTGTCGTGATACGTCACCGGCTCCGCCGTCACCGCGCGCGGGGTGAAGTGCATCACGTCGGCGAGGAAGCTCACCAGCTCATGCGTCTTCGCCGCCAGGGCGTCGGCACGGCTGCGCAGGTTCGGGTCGTCGTCGAACAGATGCGGCATGTGGTGCTTCAGCATGCCCCCGCAGGAGCCGGAGGGCACCACGACGTAATCGTAGCCCGCGAACGCCTCAAGGATGCCGCTGGCGAGGGCGCGGGTGGTGGCGCGATCGCCAGAATTGTAGGCGGGCTGGCCGCAGCAGGTCTGCTGCCGGGGCACTTCGACCTGGCAGCCCGCTTCCTCGAGCAGGCGGATCGCGGCAAACCCGACGGTGGGGCGATGCAGATCGACCAGGCAGGTGACGAAGAGCGCGACGCGCGGCTTGGCTTGGGGCATGGCGCAGGATTAGCCGCTTTCGGGCCGCCGGAAAACGCCCGAACTGCGCGTGGGGGCTGGGGGTCCCGGGGGCGGCGGTGGTCGCTGTATGGCGCGCGCCGTTGGGCGTTGGCCGTGGGGCAGGGGGGATGGGACGTCGTGGATGGCCGGCCTGCGCCGGCCATGACACGGAGGGGGCGGTTGTCCGGCGCCGGGTCAGGCGCTCTGGGCGGACACCAGGCGCCAGGTGGGGTCGCGGCTGGAGAGGTCGCGCTCGAAGGTCCAGACGTCGGTGATCTCGGTGACCGCGTCGGTGCCGGCGACCGGCTGGCCCTTCTGGTCGCGGGTCAGGCTGACCTGGTCGGAGACGAAGCGCACCGTGACGGACCCGACCGAACCACGCAGATCCGCGCCCTCGATCACGCTCGCCTCGATGCTGCGGATCTCGCTCTCCTGCACCTGGCCCGCCTGCTCGCGCGCCGTGATCGCGCCCTCGAACGCGGCGTAGGTGTCGGTGCCCAGCAAGCTGCGCAGCGTCTGCCGGTCACCCGCCGCGAAGGCGGCGACGATCATGCGGAACGCCTTCTCCGCGCCGTCCAGGAACCCGGCGGGATCGAAGCTGCGATCCACCTCCCGCATGCGGGCGAGGGTCTGGCCGGTCGGGGTCGACGCATCCGGCACCGTCCGGCGCGCGGCGGGCGCCGTCGGTTCGGCGCGACCCTCGATCACCGGCGCGGCGGTGACGGGCTGGGCAGGCGCCTGATAGGGCTGCTGCGGGCGCTCGAATCCCGTCCGCCGCCCCAGGATGCTGCGCAGCCGCAGGACCAGGAATGCCGCGATCATCCCGAACAGAACGAGATCGATCGGAAAACCGCTACTCGCGCCCATGAGAGCCCTCCTATGCGGTTACAGATAGGGACGTCCGGCCCGTCGCACAAACGAATCCGGGACTTGCTGGCCGCATGAGCGCCTTGTAAGGCGCGGGGCATGATCCTGCTGCGCCACGGCCAGAGCGAATTCAACGTCCACATGGCCGCGACGCGGCGCGATCCGGGCATCGTGGACCCGCGCCTCACGGAATATGGGCATTACCAGGCCACCCTGGCGGCCGAACGGCTGGCGGGCGAGCCCATCCGGCGCATCATCGCCTCGCCCTATACCCGCGCGCTGCAGACGGCGGAGCCGATCGCCCGGCGGCTGCACATCCCGGTCTTCGTCAATCCGATCGTGCGGGAGCGCTATGCCTTCGTCTGCGATATCGGGACGCCGCGCTCGACGCTGGAGCGGGGGTGGCCCGAGCACGATTTTTCGACGATCGCGGAGGTGTGGTGGCCGGCGATCGAGGAGCCGGCCGAGTCCGTCGTGGCCCGTGCCACGCTGTTCCGCGCCGAGATGGCGGCGCTGCCCGACTGGCAGGACACGCTGGTGATCAGCCACTGGGGGTTCATCCTGTCGATGACCGGGCAGAGCGTGGGGAATTGCGAGACGCTGCGCTGCGACCCACATGCCCCGGCACCCACGACGGTGCCCTGGCACGGCTGAGCCGATCGGGCCGACCGGCCCGCCATCCCCCGGCGGTCGGATCGGTCGCAATACGGTTGGCGCGCGCCGCGCAACCGTGCTAACCGCCGGCCGCCGTCGTGCCGCGTCCCCGGCGCGCCGGTCCGGTGACGCCGGAAGCGGCGTGCCGGCCGCATTGCGTCACCGACAGCGCGCAGTCAGCCGACGCGTCCGTCATCGCGTCAGTCACTTGTCGCGTTTGTCACACCCATCGCGTTTGTCACACACGGAGAGCGACATGTCCGAAACCAGCCACATCCCGCCGGCCGGCGCCCAGCCGCAGGGCCAGCAGCCGCTGGTTGTGAACATCCAGTATGTGAAGGACCTGTCGTTCGAAGTGCCCGGCGCGCCGCAGGTCTTCACCCAGATCCGCACGCAGCCGCAGGTGAACATCAATCTCGACGTGCAGGCCCGCCGCATCACCGAGGGCCAGAACGCGTTCGAGGTTTCGATCGTGATCCGCGCCGAGGCGCACGACACCTCCCACCAGGGCAACGGCCAGGCCGCCGCCGTGCCGCCCACCGTGTTCGTGGCCGAACTCACCTATGCCGGCGTGTTCACCCTGAACGGCCTGCCCGAGAACGCGATCGAGCCGGTGCTGCTGGTCGAGTGCCCGCGCATCCTGTTCCCCTTCGCGCGCAACATCCTGGCCGACGTGACCCGCGACGGCGGTTTCCCGCCGGTGCTGCTGCAGCCGATCGACTTCGTCGCGCTGTGGCAGGCGCGGCGCCAGCAGGCCCAGCCGGCCCCCGTCGCCAACGCCTGACCACCGACGCGGGCGGCGGCCCCCGTCGCCCGCGTCCGGCCACCCGGGCCGCCGATCGCCCGCGATCTGCAACCCGGGCCCGCGTCGCCCGCGGCCTGCCGCCCGGGGCGCCGATCCCGCCCTACCAACGGACGAGCGACGGGAGTACGCTCCCCTCCAAGCAGACGGAGGGAACCATGTCCTTGCACGAATCGGGCGCCGTCACCGGCGTCGGCGAGACGAAATACCTGCGGGGCACCGATCGTTCGGCACTGTCCCTGCAGCTCGAGGCAGCCCTGAACGCGGTGCGCGACGCGGGCCTGAAACCATCCGACATCGACGGGCTGATCCCCTACGGCGCGGGCGCGGTCGCCGAGGACTTCATCACGAATTTCGGCATCAAGGATCTCCGTTTCTCGGCCACCACGCCGATGGGCGGCGCCTCCGCCGTCGCCGCCATCCAGTGCGCGCTCGCCGTGATCCAGGCGGGGATCTGCCGCCACGTCCTGCTCTCGATCGGCCGCACCGGCTATTCCGGCGGGCGCATCGGCACCCGCGTGCAGCAGATGCCGCAGTTCCGCACCATCGGGGAGTTCGAGATGCCGTCGGGCGCCATCGCCCCCGCGCAGCTCTACGCGCCCATGGCGCGCCGGCACATGGAGCTCTACGGCACGACCTCCCGCCAGTTCGCCGAGATCGCGGTGACCACGCGCTACCATGCCTCGCTGCAGCCGAACGCCACGATGAAGAACCCGATCACCGTCGAGGACCACCAGGCGAGCCGCATGATCTCCGATCCGCTGCGCCTGCTCGACTGCTCGCTCGAGAGCGATGGCGGCGCCGCCGTGGTGATCAGCGCACCCGACGTGTCGCGCGACCTCGCCAAGCGGCCGGTCATGGTGATGGGCGTGGCGGAAGGCCATCCCGACTCGCCCTCGGCGATCACGCAGCGGCCCGACCTCACCACGCTGGGGCTCGCCAAGGCGGCACCCAAGGCTTTTGCCATGGCGGGCGTCACGCATGACGACATCGACGTGGCCGAGATCTACGACTGCTTCACCTACATGGTCATGTGCCAGATCGAGGACCTCGGCTTCTGCAAGAAGGGCGAGGGCGGCGGCTTCGTCGAGAACGGCGCGCTCGGACTGAACGGCCGCCTGCCGGTGAACACGCATGGCGGGCTGCTGTCGCAGGCTCACATGGCGGGGATGAACCACATCGTCGAGCTCACCCGCCAGCTCCGCGGCGAATCGGCGGCGCAGGTGCCGGAGGCCGAGATCGGCCTGGTCACCGGCTATGGCGACATGGGCGACGGCGCACTCGCGATCATGCGGAGGAGCTGACCATGGACGGCTACGACAAGCTGGTCCCGTCGCCGACGCCCGATACGCAGCCGTACTGGGATGGGCTTTCACAGGGCAAGCTCATGCTGCAGCGCTGCGCGAATTGCGGGAAGGTGCGGCACTACCCGCGGCCGGTCTGCGATGCCTGCTTCTCCATGGATGTGACCTGGTTCCAGGCTTCGGGCCGCGGAACGGTGCATAGCTGGACGATCACCCACTATGCGTTTCATCCAGGCTACAAGGGCGAACTTCCCTACATCCTGCTGACCGTCGACCTCGAGGAGGGCGTGCGCATGAACGCCCAGGCGCGCGGCATCGCCGAATCCGACCTGCGCCTCGGCCTGCCGGTGAAGGTCGGGTTCGAGCGGGTGAAGTCGGACCTGACGCTTCCCGTGTTCGAGCCGGCCTGAGCCGCGCGGGGCGCCGGACTCCCCGGCGCCCTCGGGCCGCTCCGCCGCCGCCGCGGGCCGCTCCGCCACTTGCTACGGGCCCCCACGACGCATCACCCCCGCCCGCATTCCAGGCCTTTCTGTGGCATGACTGAAGCTTAATCGAGATGAAGGGCGTTTAACCGCTCCGCCCGGCGAACGTTCACTTCCTCCCTGCCAAGTATTGCACGTGATCGGCGCCACCGCCGCGCCGGACCCGCGTTCAGACCCATCAGGTTTTCCCGAGGAGGAAGCATGACCCCCGACCCGAAGGCCCCGCAGGCCCGCACCTCCCTGCGCAAGATCGGCCTCACCGCCGTGCTGCTGGCCGGCACCGCGCTCGGCGGCTACGCCGCAGGCCATGCCAGCTTCGCCGCCGTCGACGCCCAAGGGACCACGCCCAACGCCGCGCAGTCCACCCAGACCACGTCGGTCAACCCGCCCGGGACGCAACTCGCGCCGCACGCGCTGCCCGACTTCAGTGCACTCGTTTCTCAGGTGAAACCCGCCGTCGTTTCGATCACGACCAAGCTGAAGCCGACCGCCGCGGTCGACGATCAGGTCGGGCCGATGCAGGGCATGCCGTTCCCGTTCAACCAGATGGTGCCGCAGCAGCCGAAGGCCCGCGCCGTCGAGGCCCGCGGCTCCGGCTTCATCATCGACGCCAACGGCACGATCGTGACCAACAACCACGTGGTGAAGGACGCCTCCAGCGTCTCCGTCACGCTCGACGACGGGCGCCAGCTCGACGCCAAGGTGGTGGGCCGCGACCCGCGCACCGACATCGCCGTGCTGAAGGTCGATGCCGGCGGCAAGCTGCCCTTCATCCAGCTGGGCAATTCCCGCGACGTGAAGCCCGGCGAATGGGTGGTCGCGATGGGCAACCCGTTCGGCCTCGGCGGCACGGTGACCGCCGGCATCGTCTCGGCGGTCAGCCGCGACATCGGCGCCGGCCCGTACGACCAGTTCATCCAGATCGACGCGCCGATCAACCAGGGGAACTCCGGCGGCCCGCTGTTCACCCAGGACGGCAAGGTGATCGGCATGAACACCGCCATCCTCTCGCCCTCCGGCGGATCGGTCGGCATCGGCTTCGCCGTGCCCTCCGACATGATCCGCACGATCGCGTCGCAGATCGAGAAGGACGGCCACGTGACCCGCGGCTTCGTGGGCGTCGAGGCGCAGTCGATCACCGCGACCACGGCGAAGGCGCTGCACCTGTCCGAGAATTCGGGCGCGCTGCTGGCCGGCGTGCAGCCGGACAGCCCCGCGGCCAAGGCCGGGCTGCAGCCGGGTGACGTGATCCAGTCGGTGAACGGCACGACCATCAAGAACCCGCGCGACCTCGCGCTCAACGTCGCCAACGTGAAGCCCGGCGACGAGGCGCAGTTCACCGTGCTGCGGGACGGCAAGACCCAGCAGGTGTCGGTGAAGGTCGGCGAGATGCCGAACGAGCGCCTCGCCTCCGCCGGGAGCGGCCAGCACGAGCGGCACGGCCAGGTGGGGCTCGCCCTCGCGCCGCTCTCGCCCGAGATGCGCAACCAGCTCGACCTGCCGGACGGCACGAAGGGCGCGGTGGTGCAGGGCGTGCGGCCGGGCTCGCCGGCCGAACAGGCCGGGCTGCAGCCGGGTGACGTGATCGTCGGCGTGAACACGAAGCCGGTCTCCAACCCGGCCGAGGCGGCCGCCGCGATGCGCCACTCGCTCGAGGGCAAGGGCGGTGCGATCGCGCTGCGGGTGATCCGTGACGGCCAGCCGGTGTTCGTGGGCGTCAACACCGACCAGGCGCAGAACGCGGGCTGATCCGATCGCTCCGGCGGTCGTGATCGATCCGGCAGGACGTGGCGGCCATCCCGGCCGCCACGTTTCTGCATGTGAACGACAGGGCCGGACCGGCCGCACCGGGCCGACCCGCCGCAGCCCCGCCGGCCGGCCCGGTCAGTTGGCGGGAATGTTCCGTGTGCAAGCGGCACCGCTGACCTATCATGGCGCGGCATGACGGATTTTGATCGCCTCCCGTCGCGGGACACGTCCGCTCCCCACGCCCTCTCGGCCGCAGAGGAGCAGGGTGTCATGGCCGGTGCCATCCGCGCTCACGACTGGGCTTCCACCCCGCTCGGTTCCCCCGAGACCTGGCCGCGCGCGCTGCATACCGTGCTGCGCATCATGCTGGGCTCCCGCTATGCCATGTGGCTGGCCTGGGGGCCGGAGCTGACCTTCTTCTGCAACGACGCCTACCGCCCGACCCTCGGCCACAAGCAGGGCTGGGCGCTGGGCGCGCCCGCGAACCGGGTCTGGGCGGAGATCTGGCCGGATATCGGCCCGCGGATCGCCCACGTATTGAAGACCGGGGAGGCGACCTGGGACGAAGGATTGCTGCTGTTCCTCGAACGAAGCGGCTACCCGGAAGAGACCTACCACACCTTCTCCTACAGCCCCGCCCCGGACGACGCGGGCGGGATCGGCGGCATGCTCTGCGTCGTCGCCGAGGAGACCGAACGCGTGATCGGCGCCCGCCGGGTCGGCACGCTGCGCGACATGGCGTCGGCACTCGCCGGCGCGCGGGGGGAGGCGGAGGTCTGCCGCGCCATCGTGCAGGGCCTGGGCACGAACCTGCGCGACCTCCCGTTCACCCTCACCTATCTGCTGGGCCCCGACGATGCGGGGCGCGCGCGCCGTGTCGCCACCACGGGCCTGGACGACGACCACCCGCTCGCCCCGGCCGTGCTGGATCTCGACGCGGCGGACCCGATCTGGCCGATCCGTCCCGAGGCCGGCCTGCAGGAACTGCCGCTGGCCCGCATCCTGGCGCGATGCGGCGGGACGGCCCCGCTCGGCGCCTGGGACCGCGCGCCGGAAAGCGCCGTCGTGGTGCCCATCGTGGCGCAGGGCGCAACCCGCGCCGCCGGGTTCCTGATCGCAGGGGAGAACCCGTTCCGCCCGCTCGACGACGCCTATGTCGGGTTCCTGCGGCTCGCGGTCGCGCAGGTCGCCGCCGGCCTGTCCGCCGCCTGGGCCTTCGAGGAGGAGCGGCGCCGCGCCGAGGCGCTGGCCGAACTCGACCGCGCCAAGACCACGTTCTTCAGCAATGTCAGCCACGAGTTCCGCACCCCGCTCACGCTGATGCTGGGGCCGCTCGAGGACACGCTGAACGACCCCGCCGCGGTGCTGCCGCCCGACCAGCGCCGCCGCCTGGAACTCGCGCACCGCAACGCGCTCCGCCTGCTCCGCCTGGTGAACACGCTGCTCGACTTCTCGCGGATCGAGGCAGGGCGGGTCCAGGCGGCGTTCCGTCCGACCGACCTCGCCGCGCTCACCGCCGATCTCGTCGCCGGCTTCCGGTCCGCGATGGAGCGTGCCGGGCTGCGGCTGGAGACGGACCTGCCGCCGATCGGCACCCCGGTCCATGTCGATCGCGACATGTGGGAGAAGATCGTCCTCAACCTCCTGTCCAACGCCTTCAAGTTCACCTTCGCGGGGGCGATCACGGTCCGCCTGGCGGCGAGCCCGACGGAGGTTGTGCTCACCGTCACCGACACCGGCGTCGGCGTGCCGCCCGAGGAGCTGCCCCGCCTGTTCGAGCGGTTCCACCGTGTCGCCGGCCAACAGAGCCGCAGCTTCGAGGGCAGCGGGATCGGGCTCGCGCTGGTGCAGGAACTGGTGCGGCTGCATGGCGGGCGAATCGACGCGCGCAGCGCGGTGGGGCAGGGGACCACCTTCATCGTCACCCTCCCGCGTGGAACGGCGCACCTGCCGGCCGCCCAGCTCGCGGAGGCGGAGGGGAGCGTGTCGACCGCGACCCGGGTGGAGGCGTTCGTCGCCGAGGCGCTGCGCTGGCTGCCCGAGGATGCAGGCGCCGGGAGCCCAGCCGCGCCGGATGCGCTGGCCCCTGCGGCCGGCTCGCTGGACGAGCTCGTCCCGCCCGAACGGGACCCGTCCAAGCCGGCGGCGCGGTTGCTGGTCGCGGACGACAATGCCGACATGCGCGACTACGTCCGTCGGCTGCTGTCCGGCCATTACGTGGTCGAGGCCGTGCCGGATGGCGCCGCGGCGCTCGACGCGATCCGCCGCGCGCCCCCGGACCTCGTGCTCTCCGACGTGATGATGCCGCGGCTCGACGGGTTCGGGCTGCTCGCCGCGATCCGCGCCGACCGGGCATTGCGGGACCTGCCGGTCATCCTGCTCTCGGCGCGGGCGGGGGAGGAGGCGCGCGTCGAGGGGCTCGATGCCGGCGCGGACGACTATCTCACCAAGCCGTTCGCCGCACGCGAGCTGCAGGCCCGCGTGGCGGCGACGCTGTCGATGGCGCGGCTCAGGCGCGAGGCGGCGGAGGCCGTGCGGGCGCGCACGGTCGAGTTGGAGATGCTGCTCGACACGGTCCCGGTCGGTGTCTGGTTCACCTACGATCCGGAGGCGCGGCACGTGCAGGCGAACCAGACCGCCGCGCGTCTGTTCCGGATGCCGGCGGGCGCCAACCCGTCGCTCTCGGCGCCGGAGGACGAGCGCCCCGAACATTTCCAGGTCCTGCGCGAGGGGGTGGTGCTGCCCGCCCACCTGCAGCCGATGCAGCGCGCGGCGCGCGGCGAGCACGTGCCCGCCGAGGAACTCGAAATCCGCTTCCAGGACGAGACGGGCCTGTTCCTGCTGGTGCAGGCGCGGCCGATCCTCCGGCCGGACGGGAGCGTGGCCGGGGCATTGTGCGTCGGGACCGACGTGACCGGCCAGAAGCGCCACGCCCAGGCCCTGCGTGCGCTGAACGACGCGCTGGAGCTGCGGGTGCTCGAGCGCACGCGCGCCCTGTCGGAGGCGAACGAGCAGTTGCTCGCGGCGATGGAGGAGCGGGAACGCGCCGAGGAGAGCCTGCGGCACAGCCAGAAGATGGAGGCCGTGGGCCAGCTCACTGGTGGGATTGCGCATGATTTCAACAACCTGCTCACCGGGATCGCCGGCAGCCTGGAGCTGCTGCAGGCCCGCGCGGCGCAGGGCCGGTTCGGGGAGATCGACCGCTACGTCGCCGCGGCGCGGGGCGCGGCCGACCGAGCGGCGGCGCTGACGCACCGGTTGCTGGCGTTCTCCCGCCGGCAGACGCTGGCGCCGAAGCCAGTCAACGCCAATCGCCTGGTGGCCGGGATGGAGGAACTGATCCGGCGCAGCATCGGGCCGGCCATCACGCTGGAGGTGGTCAAGGCGGGCGGATTGTGGACCACGCTGTGCGACCCGAACCAACTCGAGAACGCGCTGCTCAACCTTGCCATCAACGCGCGGGACGCGATGCCCGAGGGCGGGCGGCTGACGATCGAGACGGAAAACGCCTATCTCGACCAGCGCGCCGCGGCGGAGCGCGACGTGTCGCCCGGCCAGTATGTGGGCGTGCACGTCACGGATACCGGGGTCGGCATGCCGCCCGACGTGATCGCCCGCGCCTTCGACCCGTTCTTCACCACCAAGCCGCTGGGTCAGGGCACCGGCCTCGGCCTGTCGATGATCTACGGCTTCGTGCGCCAGAGCGGCGGGCAGGTGCGGATCTATTCCGAACCGGGGCAGGGGACCTCGGTGAAGCTGTATCTGCCGCGGCATTTCGGCGAGGTGGCCCTGGAGCCGGAGCCCGCTCCGCCGCAGAACGAGGCGCCCCGCATGCCGTCGAACGAGACGGTGCTGGTGGTGGACGACGAGCCGACGATCCGCATGCTGGTGATCGAGGTGCTGGATGCGCTGGGCTATGTCGCGCTGGAGGCGGCCGATGGTCCGTCGGGCATGCGGCACCTGCTCTCCGACGCGCGGATCGACCTGCTGGTGACGGATGTCGGGTTGCCGGGCGGGATGAACGGCCGGCAGCTCGCCGACGCGGCGCGGGTGCGCCGGCCGGACCTGAAGGTGCTGTTCATCACCGGCTATGCCGAGAATGCGGTGATGGGCAACGGGCTGCTGGAGCCGGGGATGCAGGTGATCGCGAAGCCCTTCGCGATGGAGGTCCTGGCGACCCGCATCCGCGCCATCATCGGGGGGAGTTGACGGCGAAGGCGCCCTCCCGCCCCCCGCTCCGTCATGGCCGGCCCGTCCCCCACGTCGTCATGGCCGGGCTTGACCCACGGCTGTCCGGTTCGATTTTGCTGTACTTCTACCACGGCGTTGATTCTACTGGCTTCGGTTCGGGTGACAGCGAATCGAGGCATCAGCGAGGAGCAACGCCGTGGCGCACCAGAATAGCGTGTT
>Ga0209963_1001070_pt1 | contig 18288 bp, 27 predicted proteins | sample ThiBio_1000_biof_2_FD_183957 | JGI IMG/M metagenome (GOLD analysis project Ga0209963, IMG submission 183957) | Wastewater bioreactor microbial communities from Cape Town, South Africa - Thiocy_cont_1000_biof (SPAdes) | ecosystem: Engineered > Bioreactor > Thiocyanate-remediating >...
TATTGATGATGAAGTATGTGGAGTTAAAGTCCGAAAATTTTGTAAATGAAGTAAACAATCGAAGAATTGTAGAAGAACATGATAAGTGTTATCAGTCGATGCGAATTATGGAAACGGGAAAATTGGAACCGATTTAGTTTCTTATATAAGTGGGTCGTTTAATTTGGAGGATAATGGTTTTGTGTGGATTAGAATGTCGAGATATCTGAAAGAACGAATCAATATAAGTATATATGTATAGATGTATTATCAGTAGAGTGTTCAAAAGAAAGAGTAACAAATTTAGAGGAGTTGAAGAAATCTATGAAGTGGAGAATAGTTTGAAACTATCGAAACAGTTTACTATCTTCAATGCTTGAAGCAAAATTAATTAGTTCTGCAGCACGTTGACTAATATTAACGAGACGTTGATGAATAATACTACGCATCGATGGATGAAATAAATCGAATGACAACGAATCATTTTGTTGTTCTCGATTGGTCTGAGTTGGTTGAATTGTTTCCATAGTTGTTGTTGTCGATGATGGAGTTTTGGCTTTTTTTTGATGAATCAGTTGTTTACAGTCTTTTACTCGTGTACGCCAAATTTTTTGAGCCATATGTATCTAGAAAACGATAATGACGGAATAATTAAATCAGTATATCAATGACGAACTTGTTCATCTGTTGGATTTAAGTTGTAGAAAGATTTGACAAGACATATATCATTGATATCCAATTGCCATAAAATTTTCTTCTGTTCAAAATTTGTATGCAAATATTGAATGTTATGTTGTACGAGTGAAGCCAAAGCAGTGGATAGAATATGCATACAATGATCGATTGTATTTATGTTTTCCATTTGATGATAGAATGGAAGTGTTTCTTGTGAATGACTGTCGAAATTATGTTTAGCCTCTTGTAACTTGTGTTCAATGAGATTTTTTCGATGTTCAATATATTCTTCCGTTCGACTGTGATCCAAATTAATGGAATTTTTGTTTGTGAATTCTTTGGAGATTTCGGACAGGTGCACCTTTGTAATTGTTATCATATCAGTAAGAAAATTCCAGTAATTTTGTTCGATTTTCAATTGAGACACAATCGATATGAATTCAGCGTGTTCGTGAAGAAATTGTAATATGGAAAAGTTGTTTAACCATTCGATGATGGTACAATTGATATCACGAGATGAAATAAATTCAAGTATTAAACTTCTGAATTGATCATTAGATATTTTGTGATATTTAGGTAAGATCTTCAGAATTTGTTGCCAATGATCAGTTGATAAGTTGCACCGACGAAGCTTTTTTGCACGTGGTAAAATGAAATTTGCAGATTGTTCTTCGGTAGTTGCCAATGTTTCTTCTTGATTTGCATATTCCTCCGTATGAATCTATGAGCATGAAAAGAAGAACAGACAGCATCACTGGTAATATTCTGTATGTCTTGAAATTCCGATTTTACTTGTGTTCTTGATGAGTTGGTATTGTCGCTGTCGAGATCGTAATGAAAAGACTTGTTTGCTTGTTGATGCACTATGAAACTTTGAATAGTATCAAGATTCATTCCTTGCTTGCGACATTTTCGTCGAAAACGTTGCAATCTTCGATTACCATGGCGTTTTTTCACTTTACTTATATGCTGTTGTTGCTGTTGTTGCTGTTGTTGTTGTTCATCCGTAGAAATCTGATCATTTGTCAACGACATTTGATGCGTAGATGAAGGAAACATAGTATAGATAAGTATTGTGTAGTTTAGTACACTGTTATAGAAGAAGTATTCAATCTACAAGATATCAGAAAAAATGTTTTCCATGTTATTGAACTATGATAGAAAATTTCGAGAATATAAACTAAATAACAAGAGTTTTTGAAACTAGTGAAAAATGTTAATTAACCAAGAATATTGATGTTCATTGTTATAATTAACGCATATAGGATCAAAATTCGTTGCGAAACTGTGGTCAGATTTAAGATGATTATGTCGTCGTGTTTATTAATAAAGCCTTCTGTGGTTTCTTGTGTATGAAATATTGTTCCAATGTACGATTAGTATTGGCCACTATTTTCACTTTGACATTTTCGACTGGTGACCGATGAAAAGCGTAATGTGTCTTCCACCAGATTTGAAATTGACCGGAAAAATATTGTGAAATGCTACTGTCGAATGTATATCGAGGATATAGTATTGATCGATCCCATATTTTTGGTTGCAATACAAGAGGATTTCTAATTGGATCTTGTGTCATTTTTGCCAAATATTTTTCTCTTCGTGATGGTTGATGTAGTAAGCTTTGGTGTAGTTGTTGATACATAGATGGATCGAGTTTGTTTACGACTGACATTGCGTTATTAACTTCGAAGAATCGATGGACTTGTTTCGTGATGAACTTTAGTGGATAGTGATTAAGAAGTAATGACAGGTCAATACGGATACGCTCATGATTGAAGTCTTCGACATGTGAACAGATGCGAGCTGCTCGTAACAAAGCTGCATAAGGAATATTGCGGCAGACATGTTTCGGATGATCAGATGTATATGGCAATATATATGGTTCAGTAGTTGGCTTGTGAAAAATCGATGTTCGTAAATTGCCAAATTCGTTCTGAATTGTAACATCAAGAAAGTCGACAGATACATCAATAGTACTGGTGATTTTGATATTGACATCTTTTTTCTGCATTCGATCGAGTATACAAGTGATGTCTTCTACTGTTTGATTCGTTGTCAAGAAGATATCATCAATATATCTAGTGTATACATATAGGTAGGAAGAAGAAAATAATAATTTTTCTATTGTGCATAGAAAAATGAAACTAACCGGCCATATATTTCAGAATGATCTCGTTGATGTTGAATCAGTTCTTGTTCCCATTCTAGCATGTAGATATTGGCTAACACTTGTGTGAATGCTGAGCCCATCGCTCCACCACGTATTTGTTTGTAATATTTATTGTTAAATACAAAGCAGTTCGTATCCAAGATGAGACGTGCCATCTTCATAATATGATCGATAGTGAATGTACCAATTTTACCTTGATATGAATGTTTGATGCAGAAACGAGCTAATGCTTGCAAAGATCCTTCTCGTGGTATCATTGTATACAAATCAGTAACATCGATAGTAATAAACTTGGTTATGGACTTGAAATATCCATCATTACGATACTGCTCTAATCGTCGAATAACATCGATATCATTGACAAATGTTGATTCGCGAGCAACTGTTAAGAATATTGGTGCCAGCACATCATTCAGTAATTTCGAAGTTAATGTCACTGGTGCATGTATACTGGCAATAATCGGTCGTAATGGTGTTCCAGTCTAGACAAAAATAACAATAGATCTCATATATGAAGACAATCAGCAGAATAGTTATAGTAAAATATTTACTTTGTGTGGTTTAGGTAAACCATGATAGTGACCTAATTCTAATTTGTTCACATTAGGAGATAACTTTTTGTATAGTTCTTTGGATAGAACATTTTTTTTGTGGCGAAGATAATCGAGTAAAGATTGAACAGCAGACAAATTTTCAGCGAGAGGAGAACGGCCAGATGTTATTTCTTCATAGGCTGAAGTCTTCAGCATATATTCTTCTGATTTACGTGTAAAATCAGCTGCTCTACCAATGTAAAACACTTTACTCTTATCCGTTCGACGTATGACAATATCAGAACGTTGTTTGAGAAGATGTTGAATACTACGAACTGTTTTATATTCGTAATGAGCTCGATATCGTAATTGTTTTGGTATTTTTTCAGTTTGTAAATTCTTGAAAAATAACTGTTCTAATGTTGAAAATGCTTGCTTGGCTCGTTCGTCAGCTGTTAACACGGCATTGTCTCGCAAACAATTCTTTACGGTTGTGGATAGTTGTTCGTATTGTTTTTTAAGAGTTTCATTAATGGATTCACGTTGAAATCGACTTTGACATGGTATAACATATTTGAGACCATTATTGAGCATTGATATTTGTTTTGCTGTCAAATTCAAATTAACTTCGATGAATGGTAATGATGCAGTGATCGTTTTATAAATGAGAGCTGCTTTGCTCCGATGACAACGTTGATGTTTATTCTTCATTCGTTTGTTGCTGCCATCGGAGCTTGATCGAAAAAAGTATTCAATTTATGTTGAAGATAAGTTTGATGACGGTCTCTCATGGCCTGTTCACGACTGTTAACAATCTGTTTCAATGAGAAATGCATTTCAGTGGTGAACTGTGATAATTTTTCTTGAAGATAATGAAGTTTCGTTCGATGAGTACGATTTTTCAATTGAATTGCATTGATATAATGAGCCATGAGATCAAATTTAAATTGTGTTACTGTTTTAGCACACGATGATGCTGCACTTGTACAATGGTCAGGGTCAAGATCAGGAGTAGATAGTAAACATTCGATTGGATCTAGACAACGATTAATTTCTTGATCTAATTTAATGGGCAATCGTCGTAAGAAGATTCGTTTTCGAAGTATTTCCTCATGTTCTTTAGCACGGAGCTCATCAGCTACTTCCGTCCATATCATTTGTGCAAGTTGTATCTAAAAGTATCACATAGATAATTATGTGAATTGTATCATAGCAACATACCTGTTCTTCATTTGGTTGTAAATTGTAAAACTTCGTGATGAGATTACGATCGTTTGCATCAAGTTCTAACATTTTCCTTCGATAAGCAAACTCCTGACGCAGACGTTTTTGACGATTTTTAACACACTGATCGATTGCAGTTGATAATAGATTAGGATCCATTCGTGGTTGCCACTGTTCGGCTAATGTGTACAATTGAGAAACATGCTGACTTAATTCGGTTACTGTACGTTCGATCTGATGTTGAATTGTCCGTTGACGTTTGTCAACAATGTGTTGTGGATAACCGTAAGTAACACATGTATGTAGTTGTTTAGCAAGTGACTTTGATAAACGTGGTGCCCATCCATTGTCGTTTTTAAAACCAATATCATAGTAATCTTGCCAGATATCTCGTTGTAAACCGAAATAATACACATTATGTGTTAGTTCAGTGATTTGTCGAACTAATTGCAGCTTTTCAGGTGTATCTAATGATTGAACAATTTGATTCTCGTCTTCGATAGCTTGTGATAACATTTTCTTGAACACTTTGTCAGACAACTTGTGATACTGTGATTTGTAGCCACGTAGATCTGATGTCACTATTTCATCAGTATGTTCAAGCTCGTTGTGAGTTTGACCGATGTTACTGGCGACATTTGGCAACGGTTCGTTCATTAAAACTTCTGTGGTGGTGGTCGTTGGTGGTGTTATCTTTGTTTTCTTCGTATTTCGTTGTGATATGGATAATTCGTTTAGTGACTGATCAATGTTCACACCAGCATGATCTGATTCTCGATGTCTTCGTTTATTTTCTATGATTTGACAAGCATTCTATAACAAAATAGAACTTACAATCATTTGAAACTGATTAAAAAGAAAAGTATCATACTTCGGATCGTTGCACTGAATTTTTCATATTAGCAGCAGCTAATTTTGCTTGTTGATGGCGAATTCTTCGTCTTCGATGTTGTTCTTTCCGATTACCACGACATTTCTTCTTTTTCTTTGTGTCTGGTTGATCCATTGACTGACTATTCGACGCTATAAGAAGAGGAACTAGAAAGCTGAAAGAATACGAATTAAATGTATCTATCTTAATGTGCGCACCATCACAAGACAAATAGAATGGACTTAATGAAAAGTATTCATCATACGGATGCAAATATTTGGTACTATGTGATTGTAATTTGGACTAAGTACAGTTGGTGATGTGATAATATCTAAAAAAGAAATGAATTTAATGGAATATTTACAGCTCTTTATATAGCTCTCCCTCTGCAACAGACGACAGACGACAGACAACAGACAACAGAGGTCACACAACAGACCACTATGACGTCACGACAGACGACAGACAACAGACAACAGAGGTCACACAACAGACCACTATGACGTCACGACAGACGACAGACAACAGACAACAGAGGTCACGCAACAGACCACTATGACGTCACGACAGACGACAGAGGTTCGACCGTTGATCCAGGGTTTGACCTTGAGGGTGTTGAGAAGAGAAATTTGAGGGTCGTACTGATCAGTCTATTTTGAACACTAGACGTTGAATTTCAGTATTGCAAGTGCACTGGATAAATTCGAAAAGAAATCTAAAATATGAAAAAAAAATCATTTCATAGAGGAGAAAAAACAGTTTTCACAGAGCTAATTAGCTAGGCGCAGTATTTCAGAAACATTTGCAATATGTAGCAAACAAAAAAGAAACTATCTAAGGGATGATTTTGACGAACGATGTTACAACAAAGCATGAGAAAGTGCTTTCAATCGTTGGTCAACATTGTACTGTGCACGTTGGATCATATTGACTTGTCGAGCTCCAATTCGTTTGAGGATGTCATCGATTAACCATGGATTGGGACAGCGATCATGCATATTCAATAATTTTTCTTTTTCATGCAAGATTTTATCCATCTGACATGTAATAAGTTGTTGTGTTGCAGCTAGCGTTCGATGAGCTACACTTTGAATGAACTCATCCATTGTAAAAACTATTCCGTTATTTGTACTACTGCCAACAACAGCGAAATCTTGAGGACTATCCCAAATGAGATTTGCAATGAGATTGCTGATTTTAGTAAGACCTAAATCTTTGAATGTATACGGGCATGTTGCTGTATTTTGTCGATGAGTTAACCAGTATTGAAATATAGCTACTTCATAACGGATATCGTGTTCATCTTGTGTAGCTTTCCATATAATTTTTGCGCAACGAGCCTAAACGAACGCTTACAGTAATTAGTGTTCGATTGAAACTTTCTGTACGTACTTCCCAATGTCTTGGTTTTAATTTATAAAACGAATCAACAAGTTCATGATCCCTGGCATCATATACAAGTACATGTTGTCGACGTTCCAATTCGTTACGCAATTGATATTGATCTTTTTGAATGAAATCATCGACAATAGCCATAACATGATCCATAACGACCTGTAAACTCGACGACTCTTCCTTATGTCGTTCGAGTTCATCCGTGAGTTTCTTTTGTTGTTCTTCAAAATGTTTTCGACGATGTTCGATAAAACTTTTGTGTTGACCATATTGTGAAGGCATTGAATTCGCGCGAGCCATTGATTTAGATACGCGACCACGCCATATATCTGTATTAAGCCCAAGGTTATAGTAATGAGTCCATTGTTGATGTTGTAAATTCGTATAGTTCAATTTATTGATCAAATGGAAGAGCTGACGAGTGAAGCCGATCTTTTCTTTCAAAGAGAAAAAATCATGTAGACGACTTCGTTGTATAGCATCATCCAAAGACGATGAACGTAATAGTTGTTGAAATTGAAGATCAGTCATTGTCGAGAAATCAAGTAACAATTCGTATGGATCCATTTGTGATACGATCTGTAACGGATAGAATCGTGTACTGATCATTAATGGTGTTAAAATATCGACGATAGAAGAATCGACGGTAGTTGGTACTCGACGCATATGAAATTTCAATGAAATCAATAATCTAAAATACCGAAAAGAAATTCTTCACACAAAGAGATAGACATCTATGTAAACATAAATTTCAAAAAGAAAAATGTTGCCTCTTTCACTTTGCATATAAATGCAATCATTCACTTGTCGATGATGAGACACGTTTACGTTTACGTTGATGTCTTGAAGTGCTCGAGATATCATTGTTGGTCACATGCGTTTGTTTCTTAGCAGCACGTTTATCACGATAATATGCCATAGACAACTGTTTGATTTCGTTGCTTGTTTTTGCTGCTGTAAGCCATTTTTTTCTCAAACGTCGTAGCTTATGATCGCTAAAGTAGGGCTTTACTGTCTGACGTAACTTCTTCGACATTGAGCTCATCGTTGGTTGCTGTTGTTGTGTATCTTCGATAACTACGATGACTGAAAATGCTTGTGAAAGACAATCCATCATAATACAATGACTATAGGATGAATGTGTTTGTGTTTGTATAAATTGAATATCTACCATAGAATAGTTTTATCAAAATAGATCTGAAAAGAAAAAAACAAACAAACAAACAAAAAAATCTTTGTAGTATTTCACATATATGTTCGAATCATTTCTGTAGTATAGGTCTATCATTGGTAGACGTGAAATCACAACGACAGTTTGACTGTTTGAAATATCTATGTATTGAACAGAAAATAAACATATTGTTACCAGAAAGAAAAAGAATAAACTTACTTTGATCTGTAGTTAACACACGGTGATTATCATCAGGTAAATTGTCGTTCGAATGTGAAATAATAGATGGAATGTCTTCAAAGAAAGAAATATTATATCGATCTACAATATAGAACAAATATCAATGAGAATGTATAGTTCAAAACAAAACAAAACAAAACAAAACAGAAAGACAAATAACATGAACACAAAATAGAACTGAATATGTTTACTGATCGTATTGACGACGACTGATACCAAGTGAGATGTTGTAGTTAACATTGGGTCTTAAATTTAATGTCCATTCGAATTCTTCATCGTACAAATGATGTTGATTTATGCGAGTCAGAAAATTTCGTATGATTTCAGTAATAGCACCAGTAAGAATATCTTCATATGACGGTCCATCGGTTGTACTTGGTTCAAGTATTGGTATTGTTGGTGATGATGGTGGTGGTGGTGGTGGTGGTAATGAAGACATAATACTTTAATCTAGAAAGAACATACTGTAGATAGCAAAAAAAATTCAAAGAGTGATGTTATTTTCATTAATCAATGGATGATTTGGTTTCTGTTCAGTCAGTAGAGCATTTAATGAGTACTGTTGTTTTGAAAGAAGTACAACTTTTAATTTTTTCGAATTGCTACTATACGATAACGATGATGATGCTGACGACGGTGTTGTTGTTGTGGTCGTATTTGTTGGTTGCAAGTGTTTCACCAGAATAGCACGTAATTGTTTCTCGAATTTATTTTTTGGACCATATTCGTATGCATAGGTTAGTGTAATTCGACGGTTGCTATTTTCTGAGTCATTTTTAATTCTTGAGAATTCATGTTGTTCACTTATAAAATTAAATAGACGATGACGAAGTTTATCATAGATAGTCTGATCTAATGAAGTTCGTAAGGATTCAACATCGAAATGGTTGTAGAAATGTTGAAGACGTTCTTCAATGAATTCCAATGGATATCCATATGCAAGACAAGCTACTTCTAAATGTATTCGTTCACGATTAAAATCGCTTACGTATGTACAGTAACGAACAGCTCGAATTAAAGCTGAACGAAGCCAATGACTGTGTGCATCCTTTGGATTTACAGTAACATATGGTAATACATATTGAAAGTCATCACCATCATGATAGACACTTGTATGAAATGTTCGATTGAAGTTTTCGATGAAAACATCAAAGAAATGAGTTTGTGGACCGAATGTAACGTCCAATCGTAGGTCAGGATATTTGCTTGCTAATTTCGATACGAAATCGTCAAATTTATCTTGTGTATCATTCCATGTGAAGAATATTCGGTTTTTACATCTACATCAATGGATTGATTCAAAAATTCGAAACTATTAGCAAACAAACATTGAAAAATAAGTACCTGCCATAGAATTCACGATTGATTAAAGGTTCTTGTAGAAGATTCTTTTGCCATTGAAATGCTGATATGTTCAACAATGTGTCGGTAAATGGTAGACTACTTGGACTACCTTTGAGGAAACGATAAATTTTATGATCATAGTAGACACGTGTATGATGTAGAAACATTGATGTTAATCGAATAATTTCATTGATTGAAAAATTCTCGATGAATGGTAGTGCCAAATTTTCATTTAAGTATTCTTGAAGTGTAAGCAACAGTTCACCGTGTGTAAGCATAGTTTCTAGATATTTAATGGTTATAGTAGCAAATTTAGTTGATGGATGAAAACGTTTTTTATCTGTCGTAAATTCATTGAGTTTATAGATAAAATCAGTTCCATTGGTAAATGTTGTTCCTTGACTATGTCGTTGAACAATTGGTCGAAGTAGTTGATCAAGGAAATGTGCCAGTCGACTTGTTGCACTTTTTCTTGCCACTACAATCGGTTTCAATGTACAGCCATCTCTCTATGTATTGAAGAATATTCAAACAAAAACAAAAACATGAATACATATTATTTTGATCGTTACTCTTGTTATTTCAGGCAGAAAGTACAAGTAAGGTAAACGAACTTTACTGTGATCAATATGTAATTTTCTAATTAAATCTTTAGAATTTTTCTTCTTCTTCTTCTTCTTCTCCAATATGTCACTGATGTGTTCATTTGTCGTTGCAATGATTTGATTCAGGTAGTCATGTGTTGATTGAAGTTGTTTGTCATCGATAAGTTCACACATTTCGAATACGTTCATTCGAATAAGATAATCATTGACTTTGTCTTGAAAGTCAACACTGTGGCCAAGATAGAAGATATTACTATTATTTGCTAATCGTTTTAAAATTAACTTGTTCACTTGACAATGTGTACGAATAGAATTCACAAGTTGATTCTCGTAGACAGCACGTTGATAGAATTTGTTCGGTAATGTTACTGAAAACGAATTCATATAAAGATCTTTAATATCTTTATTGATAAACATTGAACGTGCAGGATTAATATTAAATCGAGCATAAAGTTGAGTGAGATGCTGTTGTAAATATTTGTATTGCTTGTGAAGATGTCCATCTGTTGATTGAATATACATTTGAAACGGTGGAACATATGTTGGACCACGATTTAACAATTGAATCTGTTCATGTGCGAGTCCATGCGAGTTGAGAGCTGTATCAATAATAAATGAAGGTAAACATGGTATACTGAATTGTTTACTACTAAATGTACGCTTCATTTTAAAATCATGCATGTGATGCAATTTCTTATCGATAATTTTTAAAGATTGATGAATTAAATAGATTAATTTACTGTTTATATCTCGATTTCGATGAATTTCTTCGTCAAATACTCGTTGATAATCATGAATGGCTTTTTCTGTTCGTAGAATTAATTCGACTAGGCCACTGTGTGCTCGATTGATTTCTGTAATATCGATGTAAGGATCAGGAACTTTACTGCATCTCGGTGGTAGTTGTTGTTGTCGAAGAATATGTTGTTTGATTTCAAGCAATTCTAATTTTGGTTCAGTATATTTAATTTTGAGAGCAAATATGTATTGAGCAAGTTCTATCTGTTCGGCAGTTGGTTTCTGTTCCTGATATTCACGTAGCAAAAGTTCAATGTCATAATCATATTCGTATAGAGCAATTTTGTGATTGAATTCTTCTTCAAGTATTGGAAGATCATGCTGTTCGATGAAAACGGTAAGTTGTTGCTCGATATCAATGTTTAATTGACGTTGTCGTTGTTCGAATTCTTTTCGATATTGTCCTATAGTTTGTTCAGATGATTCGAACTTTTTTAGATCATCGAACCAGACTCGTCGATCGACCGTAGTTCGTTTGCTTACAGTTGTTGTTTTCCATTGGCCGGCACCAAATTTTAAATATGCATTGTATAATTCTTGGTCGAGTTGTAGTGCTGCTATTTTATGTTTCAATAGAAGTAATTCTTCTAAGTGTTGTGTGCTGATTGGAACTGTAATTTGATCGCGTAACGAATTTTTTATTTGTAAGTAAGCTGGTAATGTTTCGAGTTGATCATCATCTGTACGAAATCGTTTAACAACATATTCTTGAGAGGGTGTCGATGGTTCATCTTCATTTGAACATGATGTAGTAGTAGTAGTTGTTGTTGTTGTACTGATAATAATTGGTCTGTCCTCTTCGTCGACAATTGTATTAATATAATCGAAATCGAAATCTTCGTTGTATTCTTCGAGAATAGTTTCAAGTTTAGCTTGATTATCACTACCATTATCATTGTCGGCGTCGGTATCCAATACAATATCAAAAATACTTTCGATTTCAACAGTTGACATCTATACTTTGTGTTTTTTTTTTGTAAATCTAAAACAGAACAAGAAGAAGAAGAAGAACAACAACAACAAAAACAAATTTCATATGTGTTCAATAACTAGGAAAAAACTGTTGGACGATTTATTATCACAGTAACAAAATGTTCTACGTCGTTCGTTGTCCAACGCATAACACGATAGTATGGAAATAAACAATTTGGTCGTTGGACAAATGCACGTACGAGCTGTTCAATAGTTTGAAAAAAGTCATTTACAATGTCTTGATCGGCGGATCGAAACATATTTACAATTGTAGATATGTTTGATATTGGCGTTGATGCATTTACTTGAGAATGATTGCTACTTTCGATTGTTTTCAATGTGATATCTTCTTTGTCTGTTGAAGCTTGATCGTCGAGTAGAGTAATTGATGTTAGTGAAGTGTTCATCGAATTGGAATGATGACTAAATAATTCGAATGTTTCTTCGTCTTTGTTGCTGCTAGTATGACCCATTTTATATCTAGAATAATAATAGACAAAATTTCATAATGAGGAGAGAAAAAGATTGACAAAGAGTATGGCTTTCATATGGAGAAACAAACAAAAAGACATGAGGATTGAATAGAAACTTAGATGGACCAATTTGAGCCAGTATTTGGCATTGCTGTTGCTGTTGCTGGTAAACGATCTGAAATCACTACAGTAGCATGAGGAAGATCATGTAATGATTGATGATGTTGATGTGTTGTTGGAATTTTGATTGAAAGATTCTGATTTGAATGTAACGAACAACATTCTAAAAATTTACGATTTAATTCCATGTTGAGACATTTCATACACTCGACACTAGCCGATAATTTGTTTGGTTGCGATGACATCTCAAAAACAAAAAAAAATTAATCTAGAAAACAAAAAAAAAGAAACAGTAACACGAAAAAAAAACAAACAAATATGAACAAATGTCAATGTCCAGTAGCAGCATCATCCATTGGCGGATTGATAACAACAATAGCTGTAAATACTTTGGAAGGATCACCTTCATGAGCCCATCGAAGAATACGAAATTGTAAATAATGTCGAAGAGGATCACGCATGTATTCACAGAGCATATCTTCGATTTGATCAAATATTTTATCTTCTTGTCTTGTTTGTGAACATGTTGATCCTGACGCTGATGATGGTAACGAGAACGTTGATAAGCCAGAATGTATCATTGACATAGTTTCATTATGATTCGATGGTTCGTCTTCTTTTTCTTGTATATGCTCATCATTATTAGCACTTGAAGGAGGTGTTAATAAATGAGTTAAATTGGTTTGATTTGGTTGCTGTTGACTCATAGGGAGCTGACAAGTTATAATCTAAAAGAAGAAGAAGAAGAACAAGAAGAACAAGAAACAAAACACATGGAAATTTGATGAAAACAAAACAGTAATCGTCTATTCTTTGGTGTCACATTCATCACTACTTGTTGGCGGTGTTCTAAAACTACTATCCTCATCAACACTTTCGTCATTTGTAATTGTTTTCTCATCATCATCATCAACATCATCATCGTCATCATCATCATCATCATCATCATCACTATCGTCGTCATCTTCATTGTTTTCATCGGCTGTATTTGTGTCCACAACTGGTCGATGAATATGTGTTTCAGTCGATACTTGTTGTGCAACTGAATAAAAATTAATATGATTGTTAACATTAACAGTTATATCAGGAACGATTTGTCGAAGACGTAAGTCTGGACTAACAACTAAGAGAAAAAAATAAATCATCAAGCGAATATATTCAATTAAACTTACAAATATTTGATGACGAGATTGGAATCGAATTACTGAATGTGTTCATGTTGCTAGAATTCATGTTACTAATCTAAAAACAAAAAGAAAAATCAATCATAATCGTTCTATTGAGTTCGTAAATGTTCGAAGTGTGTCATAAATTTTCTAGGATCAATGTTTTTCAATTTTGAATCAGTTTGTGTCTCATTAGAATGTTGTTGATGAATACGAATGGTCGATGATAATGAATAACCAAATAGTCGATCGGCTATCTATGTGTATATGTTGTACATAGATTGAATTCAATGATGAAATATGAAACATGTCGTATACGTACTCGTTGTAGTTTCTCTTGACAATTTTTTTGTGAACAGTCCATTTTGTGAATATATTCAGAAAATCTAGAATGAAATGAAGAATCAATAGAATTTTTAATTCTTCTTCCTCTTCTTCTTCTTCTTGTTCTTCATTTTTGCCAATTTAATGCGTCGAAGCTCTGAAAATTTTAACAACAACACTATACGATACATCAGGTTCATTATATATAGTCCATCGATATAAGCAACGAACTGGTGGAGGTCGATTGATTCGTTTTAAGTAAATACGAATTAATGCATCGATTGACTCAGTTAATATATCGTCATAATCAATGGTTCTTGTTGTTGATGCTGCTGTTGTTGTTGTTGTTGTTGATGCCATTTGAAAATAGTAATAATTCGATCTAGAAACTACGAAAAAAAACTTCTCTATTTATATGGATGATGATCACGACAGACGACAGACGACAGACGACAGGCAACAGACGACAGAGGTCACGATTATTGACCCCTGTTGTAAGGGCAATTCTACATGTATATAAATATACGTGCTTACGACACTGGAGTAAAAATAAATTCAATGGCACGCAATAATGAAGTTCGTCGTCATCTTCTACCTATCTATCCACATATCGAAGAAAAAGATGATTCATGTTTACTATTAACGAATGTTCCACGTACGTACAACACACTTCGCTACGATTGTGTTCATTGTTTGAATTTAGAATCATATCTCAATGAAGAACAAGTAAATGTTCGAAAAACGTATGGTTATTATCAACCATTAGCACCTGTACAAGCAACGAATGGTGTTGAAAGGAGATTGGCTTTCTTAAGTCGTCTCTGGAATATTGATTATAACATTTTGAAGTTTAATCTACGACGTTTGATTAAAATAGCCAATTTGTTTGGTGCTAATCGAATACATCGATTTTCCATGGCACACAATGAAGTCTATTTGTATGAATATGATTATTATCTTGCATTAGAATTCTACCTTCAAATTGATCGGCATCTTTTCCATATGAAAACATGCACGTATAATAATGCTACACGATCATACAATGAAATAAGTCTTCTTTCAATGTGTGAACCACAAGTACGTTACGGTATGAATCGATGTGGGCAAACATACTGTCGTTTGTGTCATCCATTATATAAGTTAACATACCGTTTGGATACACCTGTGGTTCAATTTGGTCCATATCAACAACATCAATTTCCCAACAATTATTGCACCATTCTAAATTGTCCAACTACATGTGCAACACGCAATATCATCTATGTGCTTACATGTCCATGCCAACAAGTTCATTATATTGGTGAAACACATATGTGTTTATCTCAACGTCTCGTTTGTAAGAAATATACGCTCTAGAATGAATGACGAGAGAGAAAAAACAACAACAACAACATTCTATTCGTTTTTAGTTCATCAACGACATGGTAATCGTATTATGCAAGAAGCTTTACTTGGCCAAACGAATATTCAACGTATTCGAGGAGAAATCAAAACGAATGAGTAATCCATATCTATGCGATTGATTGAAATGTATTTTCGTTATTCTCTTCTTCTATTCAAATAGAACTTTAACTAAAGATAGCATGGCACTTTATCAGCATTCAACTCAATGTGTACATGCTTTGCAATGGTTCGTCGATGAAAATCCAGAATATTGGCCATTTATTCCTACAAGAAATAATGCAGAAAATTTAGACAAACAATCAACGGAAAATGTCCAATTTAATTATGCAGATGATGTACCACAGCCACCTGCTAATTATCATTTCACATGTGAACAGATGATGGACATGGAAAATTTCTTTCATGAAAAGAAATACTTAGGTTCACCTAATCTTCATCTTGATCTTTATCAAGCGGCAATTATTGCTGTTTGTAAGTTGTTTGTTTGTGTGCATGTATGCTGATTCTATATGGATGTCTTTTTTTTTTAGTGCCAAATTTTGGATCGGATGCTGTACGACGATTCATTGAAGCATTGTTCATAACGCATACGGATGCAAAATTAAATCGTGATGGTCATCTTGATGAGCTTCTCTATCCCGATTGCATCACACATGTCAATGAGGAACATCATTGTGCGTATGAAAATCTCATTCGTCGTTGATATCTTGAGATGCATATAAAATTAGGATTTTTGTTGTTTTTGTTGTTGTTTCTTTGATCTGAAATAAATTGAAGTTTAAAAACTACGTTCAATTTTTTCTTTCAAATGGAAAATGAAAAATATAAAAAGCTATATGAAAAAAAAAACATGATCAGTGTTATGATGCATTTTGTGAACGAACAAAAGGACTCAATGCCCATAAATTCGAATAGACTCGAGTTCGTTTCGATCGAAATTGACCAAATTCGTAAAATGAACGATCTAGATCAAATGAAATGAAATGAAATGAAACATTCCCAATTACATAAATAAACATAGCGCATACTTTTCTTAATAAATTCATTCCATGCAAGATCATTGTTGGTGACAAGATAGTTACAGTCATCAGTACCTGTAATTTTGTCAAGAAACCAACCAATCTTATTAATAACCTTTGTTAAAACAATTTGTATATAGATCTGTGGTGGATCAATTGTCGGTACATCAACATTATCCATCGATATGCAAATATATTGGATGGTACCTCGAGGAAATTGTTGTTGAATTTCATGCATAATAATTTGAACTATGTAGAAGGCAAAATTAGTATATATCATGAGAAAACTATTGTTCGTATACGAACTATGTGTGTTTGTATGACATGTAATTGCATACATTTGTCGTGATAAACGATGTTTGTTTGCATGTCGACGTTCGATTGTTTTGGTACCAATTAAATCGAAATGATGTCGATGAGCAATAGTATCATTATCTACAACGATCAATTACAAAAACAAATGACTCTATACACAAACACAAACATACCTAAATGTCCATACAATGAATAAGGTCGATCATGATCATCGATTTCACCATCGATTACAACAGGTGGATATGGACGAGAAACAAAGTGAACCATATTTGCAGTTAGATCTAATCATATTTTGAATAAAAACACAACAGCAACACCCTCAATCTGTAAATTGTTTACCATTTATTAATGAATCGATCGTTATATCGTCCTGTACGGAGGAATCATCATGTATATCGGGCATAGAAATATTTGATTCATTTGATTCTACTATCTAAATATGAGTTTACAATAAGTATAGGTAAATAAAAATTATTTTAACATACTTGTGTCGATGGAATTGGAATATCCAAATTGTTGTATGCTTCAGACAGACAGACAGATTAAAGAAAGTCAACGTTTTCTATTCAATTATAGGTTTATTACTTAGTTCAAGAATTGAATTAATCTCATAAGTTTCATCGAATAAATCGAAATATTCTTCATGATCATCATCAAATGGAAAAGACATGTTTGTGATTATGTGTATATTAATTAAGAAAAGTATGTACACATATATAGCTTTGATTTGCACTTAGATTCGTAGACTACTACTATCGGACAAAGGTCAACGACGAGTCACACGTGCATTTCAAAAAATTTGTTCTCGGCTAAACCGTTAGAAAAGCCGTTAAGTAATATAAATTTGATTTTCTCATTCTTTTCTTATTCTGACGACGTGAACACATGGTTTCTGGTCATATATTTCGTATGTATTCTTTTGAAATGTTCAACAATTTCTACCTATTCAGTATATTTAGATCGTCGTTATGAGCAATGGTATCGTCGTCGTCGTCGTCTTTACCAAAGACAACAACAACAACAGCTAAATAAGTATGTTCGTCATTTCGAAATGAAAACAAAGCAAACATTTTTTTATTTAGTTCACCGATTACTATCGATATTAATCTAGCAATTGCAACGGATATTATGTTATGGTGGTCATTAGTTATGGTGTTTGTTTTGGTTTTGGTTTTTGTTTTGTTTTTGTAAATAGTTTAGTGTGTGTGTGTGTGTGTGTATGTGTTTAAAAAAGAATAAAGCGTTAAGTTCAATAAGAGCAAAAGAAAAACTTTTGAATAATAACGTCTAACGATTTGAACCGTCTAGTGCCTGGATAAATAAAATGGGTATTTTTCGTTTCTCTCTCTCTCTCTCTCTCTCTTTCTTTTCCCTGGATATATAAAACCGTTAGAGTCATTTGTTTGATTCCATTTATCTTCGTATTCACATTCATATTCATATTTTCAATTAAAACATGACTCGTAATGACTTCTATTCATATGAATATA
>Ga0209963_1001079_pt1 | contig 18160 bp, 16 predicted proteins | sample ThiBio_1000_biof_2_FD_183957 | JGI IMG/M metagenome (GOLD analysis project Ga0209963, IMG submission 183957) | Wastewater bioreactor microbial communities from Cape Town, South Africa - Thiocy_cont_1000_biof (SPAdes) | ecosystem: Engineered > Bioreactor > Thiocyanate-remediating >...
GGGGAGACCCCTCCGATCGAGAAGCCGGTGGACGCCTTGACGAAGTCCGCGTCCGCGCCTCCGATGTCGCCGACAAGGGCGGCTACCTTCTTCTCGTCGACGCGCTGGTCGCCGGAGGTGACGACCAGCACGGCCCCGTCGTCGCTCAACCGCCGGAACACAATGCTCTTGGCAATCTGGCCGAGTTCGACGCCGAGGGCGGCGGCTGCGTCCGCCGCGGTCCGACCGGTCACCGGCAGCATCACGACATCGTGGGGATGGCCGAACTCGGCCAGCTTCGCGGCGACGCGGCGGACACCGTCCGACATTGGGGCTTCGGTCATGCGGGCCATCCTGCCAGCGGTCGTCCTCGACGATCGGAATTGCGCGCTCGATTGAGATCTGGGCCCGGAAACCCCTTGATGCGGCCATCGACAGTGCAAATCCGCTCGGGACTGGTGGGCATCGACGGTGACGGTCGTGCCGCGCGGAGGCGGTGGGAGAAGTGCGCGGGCTCAACCCGAATCCCAGGCAGCCGCCGGCAGTGCCGATAAGGGAAGGCTAGCCTAAGTAACCTGACCGAAGAGAGGAACCCCATGACCTCGACCCAGACGGCCGGCTTCGAGACCGTCGCGCTCGACACCGCCCTGCGTCCTGCCGAGCTGGTCGGCCGCGAGTGGCTGACGGACGGCTACGTACGCATCCGGGTTGCGGGCGAGGCACTGGTCGGATTCAGCGCCCCCGGCGCGGACGACCACGTCCGGCTGTTCTTCGCTCCCGCCGGCGCCGGCGTGCCTGGGACAGCGGAGGAGTGGCGGGAATTCCCCAGTCGCGAGTACACACCGCTGAACGCAGACGCCAGAGCCGGCTGGGTCGAGTTCGACTTCGTGATCCACGGGGACGGTCCGGGTTCGGCCTGGGCGGCGCAGGCTCCGATCGGTGCTGGTGTCGCCGTCGCCGGGCCACGGCGAAGCAACGCCGTCGCGGGTGAGCCGGACGCCTGGTTCCTCGCCGGTGACGAGACCGCCGTCCCTGCGATCACCCGGTTCCTGCGCGCCCGGCGTCCGGGTACGCCGGCTCGAGTGATCGTGGAGGTGGCTCCGGAGAACGAGCTTATTCCGATCCCGGCCGATCCGGCGTCCGAGGTGACGGTGGTCGTCCGCGGCGACCGTTCTCTCGCGGACGCCCTGGCCGCACTCGGCGCGGACGATCGTCCGGCCGGGGCAGTGCTCGGCTACGTCGCCGCCGAAGCCGGCGTCGTCCCGGTCGCCCGTGACCTGCTGCTGGATCGCTGGGGACTCCCGGCCGAGGCCGTGATCACCAAGGGCTACTGGCGTCGCGACTGAACTCCCGCTCACGAACAGCCTCCCGTCCGCTGAACGCCTCCGTTTCCGTCGAATGCCTCTGCCCAGGAGGAGGCGAATGACCGGAAGGGAGGCGCTCGGCGTCGATGCGGCACTGAGACGTTCGACGCGAGACGCGGGTCAGGGTCAGGGTCAGGGACAGTCCCGCTGCTCGTGGTTCCCCTAGGATCAGCGGGTGATCACCCGCATGTCGCAGCTGTTCTTCCGCACGCTCCGAGAGGACCCGGCGGACGCCGAGGTGCCCAGCCACCGCTGGCTGGTCCGGGCCGGCTACATCCGGCGAGCCGCGCCCGGCATCTACTCCTGGCTGCCGCTGGGCCTGCGGGTGCTGGCGAACGTCGAGCAGGTCGTCCGCGAGGAGATGGACGCGATCGGTGCGCAGGAGGTGCGCTTCCCCGCGCTGCTGCCGCGTGAGCCCTACGAGGCCACGAACCGCTGGACGGAGTACGGTCCCAATCTGTTCCGACTGAAGGACCGCAAGGGCGGCGACTACCTGCTGGGGCCCACCCACGAGGAGATGTTCACCCTGGTGGTGAAGGACCTGTACTCCTCCTACAAGGATCTGCCGCTGGCGCTGTACCAGATCCAGACCAAGTACCGGGACGAGGCCCGTCCCCGCGCGGGCCTGCTGCGCGGCCGCGAGTTCGTGATGAAGGACTCCTACTCCTTCGACGTGGACGACGCCGGGCTCGACGCCTCCTACGAGGCCCATCGGCAGGCCTACATCAGGATCTTCGACCGGCTCGGCTTCGAGTACGTCATCGTCAAGGCCACGTCGGGGGCGATGGGTGGCTCGGCATCCGAGGAGTTCCTCGCGATCGCCCCCAACGGCGAGGACACCTTCGTCCGTTCGCCCGGCGGCTACGCGGCCAACGTCGAAGCCGTCCAGGTGGCGCCGCCGCCCGAGCAGGACGCGAGCGGCATCGGGCCTGTCCGCAACGTCGACACGCCGCGGACGGGGACCATCGCCGAGCTGGTCGATGCCGCGAACGCGAAGTTCCCCCGTCCGGACCGGGCGTGGACGGCCGCCGACACGCTGAAGAACGTGGTCTTCAAGCTCACCAACCCCGACGGCACCACCGACCTGCTCGTCGTCGGACTGCCCGGCGACCGGGACGTCGATCTCAAGCGCCTGGACGCAGCGGTCGCCCCGGCCGAGGCCACCCCGGTGACCGACGACGACTTCGCCGCCAATCCGGGCCTGGTGAAGGGCTACATCGGCCCGGTCCGGGTCACCGACGCCGGCCCGGTCCAGTACCTCGGGGTCGACGGCGAGGCGAAGATCCGCTACCTGCTCGACCCGCGGGTCGTGTCCGGGACCTCCTGGATCACCGGCGCCAACGTCGTCGACACCCACCAGGTCGACGTGGTGGCCGGACGGGACTTCGCCGGCGACGGCGTCCTCGACGTCGCCGAGATCCGGGAGGGCGACCCGGCACCCGACGGCTCCGGCCCGCTCACGCTCGCCCGCGGGATCGAGATGGGCCACATCTTCCAGCTCGGACGCAAGTACGCCGAAGCGCTCGGGCTGAAGGTGCTCGACGAGAACGGGAAGCTGGTCACGGTGACCATGGGCTCCTACGGCATCGGGGTCTCCCGGGCCGTCGCCGCGGTCGCCGAGGGCACCTGCGACGAGCGCGGCCTCGCGTGGCCGCGCGAACTGGCCCCCTTCGACATCCAGGTGCTGGCCACCGGCAAGGGCGTCGAGATCGAGGAGGCCGCCGTGCAACTGGCCGAGGACCTGGACGCCGCCGGTCTGAAGGTCCTGCTGGACGACCGCAAGGCGAGTCCCGGGGTGAAGTTCACCGACGCCGAGGTGATGGGCATGCCCACGTCCGTCGTGGTCGGACGGGGGCTGGCCGACGGTCTCGTCGAGGTACGCGACCGCGCCAGCGGCGAGCGGGAGGAAGTACCCCTCGCCGACGCGGTGGCCCACCTTCTGGCTGTCGTGCACAACCGTTAGGCTGGGGGCCGCAACCGGACGCGAGTCCGGACAACCGCACGTCACAACTGGATCGGGGCAGTCATGGACGCCACACAGCTCGGCAGGCTGGTCGCGCCGGTGGCGACCGCCCACGGCCTGGAACTCGACCGCTGCGAGGTGCAGGCGGCTGGCAAGCGGTCGATCGTCCGGGTGTTCCTGGACGGCGACGGACCGGACGGGCGCGGACCATCGCTCGACCAGATCGCCGAAGCCACCCGCAGTATCTCCGCAGCCCTGGACGACGCCGACGTGACCAACGGGCGTCCCTACACCCTCGAGGTCTCCTCGCGCGGCGTCGGGCGACCCCTGGTCGAGGCGAAGCACTTCCGCCGCAACATCGGCCGGCTGGTGCGCCTGGACCTGGCCGACGGAGCGGTCACCGGACGGATCGTCGCCCAGGCCGGTGACACCGTCGAACTGGACGTGGACGGCACCCGGCGCGTGATCCTGTTGGACGGGATCGGCAAGGCCCTGGTGCAGGTGGAGTTGAACCGGCCTGTGGCTGGCGAGGATGAGGACGAGGAGGCCTGAGATGGACGTCGACCTGAGCGCACTCAAGGCGCTGGAGCGCGACAAGGAGATCAGCATGGAGGTGCTGCTCGGTGCGCTCAGCGATGCCCTGCTGAACGCATACGAGAAGACCCCCGGTGCTGTCGAAGGCGCCCGCGTCGAGATCGACCGGCGCAGCGGAAAGGTCAGCGTCCTCGCCCCGGAGCTCGACGCCGAGGGGAATCGGATCGGCGAGTACGACGACACCCCCGAGGGCTTCGGACGGGTCGCCGCCGCGACCGCCCGCCAGGTCATCTTCCAACGGCTCCGTGAGGCCGAGGACGAACAGAAGTACGGGCACTTCGCCGGCTCGGAGGGCGACATCCTGCTCGGCGTCGTCCAGCAGGACCGGGACCCGCGCGTGGTCCGGGTCGACCTCGGCAGCATCGAGGCGATCATGCCCGCGGCCGAGCAGGTGCCCGGCGAGGACTACAGCCACGGCAAGCGGCTGCGGGTGTTCGTGGTCAGCGTCCGGCGCGAGCTGCGCGGCCCCCAGGTGGTCGTGTCGCGGACGCACCCGAACCTGGTGGCGAAGCTGTTCGCCCTGGAGGTGCCCGAGATCGAGCAGGGCGTGGTCGAGATCAAGGCGATCGCCCGCGAGGCCGGGCACCGGACCAAGATCGCGGTGGTGAGCCACAACCCCGACGTGTCCGCCAAGGGTGCCTGCATCGGCCCGATGGGTCAGCGGGTGCGCGCGGTCATGCACGAACTGAACGAGGAGAAGATCGACATCGTCGACTACTCCGACTCGCCCGAGGAGTTCGTCGCCCAGGCACTGAGCCCGGCCAAGGTCACGTCGGTCACCGTCGTCGACCCGGCAGCCCGAGCCGCCCGGGTCGTCGTCCCCGACTACCAGCTCTCCCTGGCGATCGGCCGCGAAGGCCAGAACGCCCGGCTGGCCGCCCGACTGACCGGCTGGCGGATCGACATCCGTTCAGACACCGCGCCGGACTGAGGACGGGTGGGTGCCGGCGGCTACGAGGTCGGCTGCGAACGCGGCTGGGCACCACCCCGGCCACCACCCATGCTGGACATGACCTCCTGCAGAGCAGTGAGCACCTTCGACTCGTCGAGGTTCAGTTCGGTCGCGATCGACTTCGCCATGGCCTCCAGCCGCTGGCTCCCACCGAAGCCGCCGGACGGACGGCTGCCACTGGGCATGGCGCCGCTGGGCATCGCGCCGCTGGGCATCGCGCCGCTGGGTCGTGAGCCGGGAGTGAAGCCGCCCGAGGGCGCGCCCGATGGACGGTTGGCCTTCACGGCGTTGTCGAGGGCGGTCTTCATCTTCGCCTCGTCCACGCCCAGCTTGCTCGCGAGCTGCGTCGACACGGCGGTGGTGTCGAACCCCTGGCCACCCCGTCCGAATCCGCCGCCAGCCTGACCGTAGCCGGGCATTCCCGCGGGGTTCGACTGGTCCGCGCTGCCGTTGGCGAGGTTCGCCGCGTAGGCGCCGACCCCCACCGCCGCGGCGACCGCGATGACGCCACCGCCGACGGCCAGGCCGATCCTCTGCTTGCTGTTCATCCGACTCCTCAACTCTGCTCGGCCACGATCCAAGCCCTGACGACTGTGCCGATCCCCGGTCATGCCTGTCAGGCGGCTGTGGGTGCGGCCGGCAGCACCCGGCGCTCGGTAGGCTGACCCCCCGTGGAACCCCAGCGCACCTGTATCGGCTGTCGCGTGACCGAGGGCAAGTCCGGGCTCGTCCGGCTCGCCTGGGTGGACGGCGTCGGGGTTGCGGTCGACCCGGAACAACGGCTGCCTGGACGCGGTTGTTATCTGCATCCGGCGTGCGTCGAGACCGCGTTGCGGCGCGGCGCCGTCGGACGGGCGTTGCGGCGGGTGGTCGACCGTGGCCAGCTCGCGGACGCCGTCATGGACCTCACAACCTCGATTGAGTGATCGGCCGCCCGGCGGGATATGCTTCTCGCTGCGCGTTCGTCGTTCCGAGGCGAGCACAACCAGAAAGTGGGCTAGCGCTCATGACCACTCGATGAGTACCTCGAAATGAGCATCACAAACTAACTGGTCCGGCGCACCCCGCGCGGACCGCACGAAGGAGAGTAGTGGCTGTCCGCGTCTACGAGCTCGCGAAAGAGCTCGGACTCGAGAGCAAGGAAGTCTTGCAGACCCTCAAGGACATGGGGGAGTTCGTACGATCCGCCTCGTCAACCATCGAGGCCCCGGTCGCACGCAAGCTGAAGCAGCGGGTGGTGGCCGACGAACCGGCTCCGTCCGCCCCGGCCAAGGCCGAGCCGGCCAAGCCGGCCGCGGCCAAACCAGCAGCGGCCAAGCCGGCCGCGCCCGTCGAGGCCGCGCCCGTCGAGAGCAAGCCCGCCGCAGCTGCGGTGACGGAGGCTCCGGCGCAGCCGAAGCCCGTCGAGGAGCAGCCGGTGGCCAAGCCCGCGGCGGCTCAGCCTCCGGCCCCGGTGGAAGCGGACGCCGCGTCCGCGCCACGCCCCAGCGCCGTCCCGAAGCCGCCGGTTCCCCGGCCGGGCGGCACGGCTGGTCTTCCCGGTGCCGGCGCCCGGCGTCCGGGCACCCCCCGGCCGGGCAACAACCCGTTCGCCTCCCGCCAGGGCATGGGCGTGCAGCGCCCCCGTCCCGAAGGGGCACCGGTCCGGCCGGGTCCCTACGGCGACCGGACACCCGGCCAGCGGACGGATCGTCCGCCGCGTCCCGGTGGTGGCGTGGCCGGCATGCCGAGGCCCAATCCCGCGATGATGCCGAAGACCTCGGCGCCTGGTCTCGGGGCCCGGCCCGGCCAGGCCGGACGACCCGGCGCAGGCGCGGGCCGCGGACGTCCCGGCGGCGTCGGTGCGCCCGGACGCGGTGGCGTCGGTGGCCCGCCAGGAGGCGGTGGCCCCGGCGGCGGTCGTGGCGGCCGTGGTGGTCGTGGCGGCTCCGGCACCCAGGGTGCCTTCGGCCGTCCCGGCGGCCCCAGCAGGCGCGGACGCAAGTCGAAGAAGCAGCGCAGGCAGGAATTCGACCAGATGGAGGCGCCGTCGATCGGTGGCGTGCGGATCCGTCAGGGCGACGGCCAGACCGTCCGGCTGCGCCGTGGATCCTCGCTGACCGACCTCGCCGAGAAGATCGGCGTCGAGCCGGCGACCCTCGTGCAGGTGCTGTTCAACCTGGGTGAGATGGTCAACGCCACCCAGTCGGTGGCCGACGACACCCTGCAGGTGCTGGGTGCCGAGCTCAACTACAACATCGAGGTCGTCTCGCCCGAGGACGAGGACCGCGAGCTGCTGGAGAGCTTCGACATCGAGTTCGGCGAGAACGAGGGCGACGAGGACGACCTCGAGGCGCGTCCGCCGGTCGTGACCGTGATGGGCCACGTCGACCACGGCAAGACCAAACTGCTGGACGCCCTGCGGCACACCGACGTGGTGGCCGGCGAGGCCGGTGGCATCACCCAGGCCATCGGTGCCTACCAGGTGGCCACCGAGGTCGACGACATCCCGCGGAAGATCACCTTCATCGACACCCCGGGCCACGAGGCGTTCACCGCCATGCGTGCCCGCGGTGCCAAGTCGACCGACATCGCCGTGCTGGTGGTGGCCGCCGACGACGGTGTGATGCCGCAGACGATCGAGGCGCTGAACCACGCCAGGGCGGCCGACGTGCCGATCGTGGTCGCCGTCAACAAGATCGACAAGGAGGGCGCCGACCCGGTCAAGGTCCGTGGCCAGCTCACCGAGTACGGCCTGGTGCCCGAGGAATACGGCGGCGACACCATGTTCGTCGACGTGTCGGCGAAGGCGTCGCTCGGCCTGGACGCGCTGCTGGAGGCGATCGTCCTCACCGCGGACGCCGCGCTCGACCTGCGCGCCAACCCGGACATGCCCGCGCAGGGTGTGGCCATCGAGGCGCACCTCGACCGCGGTCGTGGCCCGGTGGCGACCGTCCTGGTGCACCGCGGGACGCTGCACACCGGCGACTCGATCGTGGCCGGCTCGGCCTACGGGCGGGTGCGCGCGCTGATCAACGACCAGGGCGAGACGGTGGACGAGGCTCCGCCGTCGATGCCGGTGCAGGTGCTCGGCCTCACCTCGGTTCCCGGTGCCGGCGACAACTTCCTGGTCGTCGAGGACGACCGGATGGCTCGCCAGATCGCCGAGAAGCGCGAGTCCCGGCAGCGGGCGGCGATGCTGGCCAAGACCACCCGGCGCAAGACCCTCGACCAGCTGTTCGAGCAGCTCGCGAAGGGCGAGACGCAGGAGCTGCGGCTCATCCTCAAGGGCGATTCGGCCGGTGCCGTCGAAGCCCTGGAGGATTCGCTGCTGCAGATCGACGTCGGCGACGAGGTCTCGCTGCGGGTCATCGACCGTGGTGTCGGCGCGATCACCGAGACGAACGTCTCGCTGGCCGCGGCGTCCGACGCGGTGATCATCGGGTTCAACGTCCGCGCGCAGGGCAAGGCCACCCAGATGGCCGACGCCGAGGGCGTGGACATCCGGTACTACTCGGTGATCTACGCGGCGATCGACGAGGTCGAGGCAGCGCTGAAGGGCATGCTGAAGCCGATCTACGAGGAGAAGGTGATGGGCCAGGCGGAGATCCGCGAGATCTTCCGCTCGTCCAAGTTCGGCATCATCGCCGGCTGCATGGTGCTGGACGGACTCATCCGCCGCAACGCCAAGGCCCGGCTGCTCCGGGACGGAGTGGTGGTCACCGAGACCTCCATCGCGTCCCTGCGGCGGGAGAAGGACGACGTCACCGAGGTCCGCGAGGGCTACGAGTGCGGCACCACGCTGGCGGGATACTCCGACATCCACACCGGCGACATCATCGAGACCTACGAGATGGTGGAGAAGCCGCGCGACTGATTCCCGGCGTCCGCCCGGTACCCGATCCGGGGCCGGGCGGACGCATCGTCGGACGCGTTTGAAAGGAAGCACCCGATGGCCAGCGTTCACTTCGGCAAGGTCGCCGAGCAGATCAAGTTCATCATCGCCGAGATGCTGCAGCGGCGGATCAAGGACCCCCGGCTCGGTTTCGTCACGGTGACCGACGTCCGGCTCAGCGGGGACGGCCACGAGGCGACCGTGTTCTACACCGTCCTCGGTGACGCGGAAGCGCGGGCGGAGACCGCGATCGCGCTGCAGTCCGCCAGCGGGCTGCTGCGATCCACGGTCGGCAAGCAACTGGGGATGAAGTTCACGCCGACCCTCGCGTTCGTGCTGGACGCCGTGGAGGAGGACGCCGCCCACCTGGAGGACGTCCTCGCCCGAGCCAAGGCCCAGGACGCGGCGGTCGCCGAGCGGGCTCAGGGCGCCAGCTACGCCGGCGACCCCGACCCCTACCGCAAGCCCGGCGAGGAAACCGACGACGACCTTGGCTGAGCTCCCCGACGAGATCCGGGATGACCTCCTGGATGACAACCGGGGTGACGCACGGGATCGGGCCCGGGGTGAGGTCTCCGGCCTGGTCGTGGTCGACAAGCCGGGGGGCTGGACGTCGCACCAGGTCGTCGGGCGGTGCCGACGGCTCTACGGCACCCGGAAGGTCGGCCACGCCGGCACCCTGGATCCGATGGCCACCGGCGTCCTGCTGGTCGGGGTCGGGCGGGCGACCCGTCTGCTCGGCCATCTCGCCGGGCACGACAAGACCTATCTGGCCACCATCCAGCTGGGGGCCACGACGACAACCGACGACGCCGACGGCGAGCTGCTGGAGTGGCGGGGTGCGGCAGGCCTGACCGAGGCCGACATCCGTGCGGCCGTTCCGCAGTTCACCGGGGTGATCAGCCAGGTTCCGTCGTCGGTCTCCGCGATCAAGGTGGACGGCAGGCGCGCGTACGCCCGGGTCCGTGCCGGTGAGACGGTCACCCTGGCTCCCCGTGAGGTGACGGTCAGCCGCTTCGAGGTGACCGCGGTCCGTCCGTCCGCCTCGTTCGGGTGGGTCGACGGCAGCCCGGCCACCGGCCCGCTCCTCGATGTCGACGTCGAGGTGGACTGCTCGTCCGGCACCTACATCAGGGCGCTGGCCCGCGATCTCGGCGCACGCCTCGGCACCGGCGGCCACCTGACCGCGCTCCGGCGCACCCGGGTGGGCGCCTTCGACCTGTCGCTGGTCGGGCTCGATCAGGACGCGCTGGACGCGGGCCGGCCCGCCCCCCTGCTCGGCCTCGCCGACGTCGCCCGCCGCGCTTTCGCCGTGGTCGAGGTGGACGCCGGCCAGGCAGCGGACGTCAGCCATGGCCGGGCCCTCGCCCTGACGGTGCCCGCCGAGCCGACGGCGCTGTTGTCCGGAGACCGGCTGCTGGCGCTGTACCGGCCCGGGCCGGCCGGCGGCTCCGTCCCGATGGCCGTGCTGGCCTGAGGCCGGTTGCTAGGGTTCTTAGTCGGATATCGCAAGTCGGGAGAGGATGTCGTGGGGTCTTCGGTCGTCGTCATCGGCAACTTCGACGGGGTGCACCCCGGGCATCGTGAAGTGCTCGCCGAGGCCCGGCGCCGGCGTCCCCACCTGCCGCTGGTGGTGGTGACGTTCTGGCCGCACCCGGTGTCGGTGCTGCGTCCGGACGCGCCGCCGATGCTGCTGACGAGCCTGGAGGGACGCATCGAGCTGCTCACCGCCGCCGGTGCCGACCGGGTGGAGGTGATCCCGTTCACCCGCGAGTTCGCTGCCTGGAGCCCTGCCGAGTTCGTCGAGCGGGTCATCGTCCCGCTGGATCCGGCGCTGGTCGTGGTGGGGGAGAACTTCCGGTTCGGGCACCTGGCGTCCGGCAACGTCGACACCCTGCGGGAGCTCTCCCGGGGACGGTTCGACGTCGACGGCCTGCCGCTGGTGAGGTTCGGCGACGAGGAGACCTGCTCCACCCGGATCCGGGACGCCCTCGCCGCCGGCGACGTCGCCCACGCCGCCGAGCACCTCGGCCGCCGGTTCCGGTTCCGGGGCGTGGTGGCCCACGGCGACCGGCGCGGACGCCAGCTGGGCTTCCCGACGGCCAATCTGCCCGTCCCCGAGTACCGGGCCTGCCCCGCCGACGGCGTCTACGCCGGCTGGGTGATCCGCCGGGACGGCCACGACGCCCACGGCCGGCCCCTGCCGGAGGGCCAGGAGCCGGAGCGGTGGCCGGCCGCGATCTCGGTCGGCACGAACCCCACGTTCGACGGGCCCGATCGCCGGGTGGAGTCCTATGTCCTCGACCGGGACGACCTGGAGCTGTACGGTGCCGAGATCGTCGTCGAGTTCGTCGCCCGGATTCGCGGCCAGGTGAAGTTCGGCGACATCGACGCGCTGGTCGCGCAGATGTACGCAGACGTCGCCGAATGCCGGCGACTGCTTGCCGACCAGGCGTAGTCAGCCCGCGATCCCGCGGCCGCCCCGTATCGCCGATGCGGTGGCAGGGAGCACAATGGTGGTGTGCTGGTGCCGAGTTGGTTGCGGCTCCGTTTGCGGCCGCGCAGGGACGTCCCCTCGTCCGGGGACGACCTCGGCCTTGACCCGGCAGACATCCTCGAACTCGCCGAGATCGAGCGTCGGTGCTGGCTCGAGGAGCGGGCGGCCAGTACTGCTCTGGTGGCCGCCGCCGTCCATCGTCTGGTGGTCCGCAGGGTGCCCGCACGGACGCTGCAGCCGGGACCGCTGAAGTCGCTCGCCGTGCTGGGTTTCGCTGACGGCACCCGGCTGCTGGTGCGGTCGGTCCGCACGGGAGATCTGAGCAAGGTGGCGCTGGCGGTGCCCAACGGCCACGTGACCGTCCATGACTGCCTCCGCTCGACCGATGCCATCGTGCTCGAACTCGACGGTTGCCGCCCGGCGAGGCTGGCCGCGGCAGGCATTGCGCCGTAGGGGTACGTGATCAGCCGTCCCGGCGCTGTCGCAGCCAGTCGAGCGTGGCCGCGCCCTGGTCGCGCTGGAAGGCGCGCAGGGTCGGCAGGCCGGGTGGCGGCGGTTCCAGGCTCGTCGGGATGAAGAAGCCCGCCATGCCGGCCAGCACCGCGTCCACGGCGTCGGGAGGCAGGTCGGTGAACACCGGATGGGTCGCAAGCACGGCCTCAACGTCGTAGCCGGGGTCGTAGAGCCGGACGTTGATCAGCAGTGTGACCGCGTCGAACCAGCCCGCACCGACGGCGGCCCACGGCCAGTCCACGACGACGACCCGGCCGTCCGGCCCGAGCAACAGGTTGTCGGCGCGGGCGTCCAGGTGCACCAGCCGGTCGCCGGGGACCAGTTCCAGGGCTTCGGCCGCCAGGCGGCGCAGGTCGTCCAGGTGGTCGGCGCACCATCCGGCCAGGCTCGGCTCGAGCGGGAGGACGGTCGCGTCGTCCACCCGGTTCCAGCCGTCGAACAGGCCGGCGAGTTCATCGCGCAACGGTGGCAGCGACCCGGCCAACTCGGCGGCGACCGGCCGGTCGGAGAGCCGCGCGAGCGCGTCGAGCACCGCGTCCAGTTGGCCGGGACGCCAGGGCAGGTGCGGGTGATGGCCGTCCACGTCGTCCAGGACGAGCGCGATCCAGTCGCCGTGCTCGACCACCCCGACCAGGCGTGCCACCGGCAGCCCGTCCGGCAGCGAGTCCAGGACCGCTGCCTCCCGGGCATGGATCCGCCGACTGTCCGCGTTGAGCTGTGCCGATGCGCTCTTCACGAACGCCCGGCGTCCGCCGGCGGTGATCACCCGATCGGCGCTGCCGGGGGAGAACCCGCCCGGTTGTGACATGGCGGTCACCACCGGTCCGCCAAGGATCTCCTCGACCTGCGCCCGTACCGGGTGGGGCAGGTCCGCCCAGGCCAGCCGCGCGCCGCCGCCCAGCCGCGGCTGCCCGTCCCCGCTGTCGGCAGTCACACGATGCGCAGGGACTTGCGGAAGACGGCGTCGAGCCGCCCGGCGTCGGGCTCGGCGCTGCCGTCGGGCAGGGCGGGCAGGTGGTCCCCGGTCGGGCTGTAGTCCAGGCCGATGAAGACCGGGATCGCGGTCTCGTTCTCCGGGTCGACGCGCAGGAACACCTCGGCGAAGCCCGCCTCGGCTGCGCGGGACTCCAGGAAGCGGCTGATCTCCGTCGCGACTCCGTGGCCTCGCGCCTCCGGGTAGACCAGGAGACCGCGAAGCTCGGGGCACAGCCGGCCCGGGCGGGCGTCGAGGGCGCCGACGCCGAGCGGGACGCCGGAGCCGTCCACCGCAACGGCGAAGAAGTAGCCGCCTTCGGTCTGGCGGTCGAGGTGGGCCTGGGCGAGGTGGGCCTCGGGTTGGGGCTCGCGGTCGTGCAGTGCCGGGACGTCCGCCTGCTCAACGAGCCTCACCGTGATCGAGTCCACTGCCATGCCTGCCTCCAATCCCTGCGAGGTCACCCTAGCCCCCGTGTGTTACATCCGATGAGGTCGGAGTCTGCCACACGGTGACCGGCAGGGGTCGCGAGGAATCAGGCGAGGTTGCCCAGATCCTTGATGATGTCCTCGACCCGATCCTTCGCGTCGCCGAACAGCATCTGGGTGTTCTCCTTGAAGAACAGCGGGTTCTGGACGCCGGCGTAGCCGGTCGCCATCGACCGCTTGAACACGATCACGTTGTCGGCCTTCCACACTTCCAGCACCGGCATGCCGGCGATCGGGGAGGTGGGGTCGTCGAGCGCGGCCGGGTTGACGGTGTCGTTCGCGCCGATCACCAGGACGACGTCGGTCCCGGCGAAGTCGTCGTTGATCTCGTCCATCTCCAGCACGATGTCGTAGGGGACGTGGGCCTCCGCGAGCAGGACGTTCATGTGTCCCGGCAGGCGTCCGGCGACCGGGTGGACGCCGAAGCGGACGTCGACACCGTGGGCGCGAAGCTTCGCGGTGAGGTCGGCGACCGGGTACTGCGCCTTGGCGACGGCCATGCCGTAGCCGGGGGTGATGATCACGGACTTGGCGTTCCACAGCAGTTCGGCAGCGCCGGCGGCATCGATCTCGCGGTGCTCGCCCTGCTCGGCGTCCGATGCGGCCACCGTGCCGGTGTCCACGCCGAAGCCGCCGAGGATGACGGAGATGAACGAGCGGTTCATCGCCCGGCACATGATGTAGCTCAGGATCGCACCGGACGAGCCGACCAGCGAGCCGGTGATGATCAGCAGGTTGTTGTCCAGCATGAAGCCGGCAGCGGCGGCCGCCCAGCCGGAGTAGGAGTTCAGCATCGACACCACAACCGGCATGTCACCGCCGCCGATGGCCGCCACCATGTGCAGGCCGAGCAGGAAGCCGATCACGGCGATCGCGATGATCAGGATCCAGCCCAGCGTCGGGTTCTGCTCGCCGGCCAGGACGAACCAGATCATCAGCGCGAAGAAGAGCACGAACCCGAACAGGTTGATCCAGTTGCGTCCCGGCAGCGTCAGCGGTTTGGAGCCCATCTTGGCCGACAGCTTCAGGTAGGCGATCACCGAGCCGGTGAACGTGTAGGCGCCGATCAGGACGCCGAGCGCCACCTCGACCAGGTGGACGGCGCCGCCGGCCGACTCTCCGGGAACGGCGAAGGAGTTGAAGCCGACCAGGACGGCGGCCATGCCGACGAAGGAGTGGAAGGCGGCGATCAGCTCCGGCATCTGGGTCATCTCGACCTTGCGGGCGATCGGGATGCCGATGGCCGCGCCGATGGCGAGCACGGCCACGATCAGGCCGAGGGTCAGCCACACCGACAGCCGCGCGCCGCTGGCCTCGCCTTCTGCGGACAGGTAGACCGAGTGGACGATGGTCGCGACGAGGGCGAGGCCCATGCCGACCATGCCGGCGATGTTGCCCAGCCGCGCGGTCGTCTGCTTCGACAGGCCGGCCAGCGACAGGATGAACAGGACGCCGGCGATGATGTAGGTGCCCTGGATGAACTGCAGCAGCATGCTCATGCCTCCTTCTTGAACATGCCGAGCATCCGGTAGGAGACCAGGAACCCGCCGAAGATGTTGATCGATGCGATCGCGGCGGCGATGAAGCTCATCACCAGCACCGCGACGTTGGTCGAGCCGAGCTGGAGGAGCGCGCCGACCAGGATGATGCCGGAGATGGCGTTGGTCTGGGCCATCAGCGGTGTGTGCAGCGAGTGCGACACCCCGCTGATCACGTAGAAGCCGACCACCACCGCCAGGGCGAACACGGTGAACGCGCCGACGAAGCTCGCCGGGGAGAACGCCACCGCCAGCACGACCAGGACCGCGGCCACGCCGGACAGCACCAGGTTCCGCTGGTTCTTCGCCTTCGCCTCGGCGGCGAGCCGCACAGCCTTGGCCTCCGGGTCCTCCTGGGGCACCAGGGCCGCAGTTGCGGCGGCCGGTGCCGCCGAGACCTGCACCGGTGGTGGTGGCCACAACACTTCGCCGGCATTGGTGACGGTCATGCCGCGGATCACCACGTCGTCCAGGTCGAGGGTGACGGCGCCGTCCGCTTTCGGGGTGAGCAGCTTGAACAGGTTCACCACATTGGTGCCGTACAGCTGCGATGCCTGCGTCGGCAGCCGGCCGGCCAGGTCGGTGTAGCCGATGATCTTCACGCCGTTGGCGGTGACGACCAGTTCGTCGGGCTTGGAGCCCTCGACGTTGCCGCCGCTGGCCGCGGCCATGTCGACGATCACCGAGCCCGGCTTCATCGTGGCGACCATGTCGGCGGTGATCAGCCGCGGCGCTGGCCGTCCCGGGATGAGCGCCGTCGTGATGATGATGTCGACGTCCTTGCACTGCTCGGCGTACAGCCGGGCGGCTGCCGCTGCGTAGTCGGCCGACGCCTCCTTGGCGTAGCCGTCTGTGGACACCTGCTGCTCGGCCTGGACGGCCAGGAACTCCCCGCCCATCGAGGCCACCTGCTCGGCGACCTCGGCGCGCAGGTCGGTTGCCCGGACGATCGCGCCTAGCGACTTCGCGGTCCCGATCGCGGCCAGGCCGGCCACTCCGGCTCCGGAGACGAAGACCTTGGCCGGCGGTACCTTGCCCGCGGCGGTGACCTGGCCGGTGAAGAACGAGCCGAACTCGTTCGCCGCCTCGATCACCGCCCGGTAGCCGGCGATGTTGGCCATCGAGCTCAGCACGTCCAGCGCCTGTGCCCGGGAGATCCGGGGGACGGCGTCCATCGCGAGGGCGGTGAGCCCGCGCTTGTTGAGCTTCTCCACCAGTTCGGGGTTGCGGGCTGGGGCGATCAGCGAGATCAGCGTCCCGCCGATCGGCAGCCGGGTGATCTCCGTCCCGGTCGGCGCGTTGATCTTCGCCACCACCGGCGACTTCCAGACCGCCGCCCGGTCGGCGATCGTCGCGCCCGCCGCCGCGTACTCACTGTCGGGGTAGGACGACTTCGTCCCCGCACCGGTCTCCACGACCACGCTGTGGCCGAGCTTGATCAGCTGAGCGACGGTCTTCGGCGTAGCCGCGACGCGCGTCTCGCCCTTCTGGGTCTCGAGGGGAATCCCGATCTGCATGCCGGTGAACGTCCTTCCGCTGTGCTGGGCTGCGGGCCAACCTGTCGTAGCGTAATGGGTACTGATACCCAATTGGCATTCGGCTCCCGAGAGCGGCCGGGCCGCCCTCGAACCCGATTCGCCGCCCCCGTCCCGACCCGGTAGACTCGTGACGCCGTCAAGACGGCCGCGGACGCCGAAGAGCTCCCAGCGACTCTCGATTCTGATCAATCGTTGCCACCTGGCAGGGGAGCGCCGCGCAACGGGAGACCGAGAGGAGAGCAGCGACACCGATGGATGCTGACACCAAGAAGAAGATCATCGAAGAGTACGCCCTGACCCCGGGGGACACCGGTTCCCCCGATGTGCAGATCGCGCTGCTCACCAAGCGGATCGCCCACCTGACCGAGCATCTCAAGGAGCACAAGGGCGACCACCACAGCCGTCGCGGCCTGATGCTCATGGTCGGCCAGCGCCGCCGCCTGCTCAACTACGTGATGAAGAACGACGTTGAGCATTACCGCTCGCTGATCGCACGCCTCGGCCTGCGTCGGTGACACCAGCTCCATGACCAGCCGGTGACGGGGATCCCGTCACCGGCTGGTCGTGCTACAACCACACAAGTGCCCCACACCGCCTGGTTTGGTCCTCGGTAGTGACTTTCGGGCCCGGTCCGCCGGTCTCCCGCGAGCCTCGATCGAAGACCGGGGCAGGCAGGGGCGGGGCGGATGAGAAAGGAATCCCGAATGGAAGGTCCTGACCTTCGCTACACCGAGGCCGTGATCGACAACGGTCCTCTGGGCAAGCACGTCGTCCGGTTCGAGTCCGGACTGCTGGCCCGCCAGGCCAACGGCTCCGCCGCCGTCTACCTGGACGGCGACACCATGCTGCTGTCGGCCACCACCGCGGCCAAGAACCCGCGTGACGCCGTCGACTTCTTCCCGCTCACCGTGGACGTGGAGGAGCGGATGTACGCCGCCGGCCGCATTCCCGGCTCGTTCTTCCGCCGCGAGGGCCGCCCGTCCGAGGGCGCCATCCTCGCGTGCCGGCTCACCGACCGTCCGCTGCGTCCCTGCTTCGTGAAGGGGCTGCGCAACGAGGTCCAGGTCGTCATCACCGTGATGGCGCTGAACCCGAACGTCCGCTACGACGTGCTGGCGATCAACGCCGGTTCGGCGTCCACCACGCTCGCCGGGCTGCCGTTCTCCGGTCCGGTCGGTGGCCTGCGGGTCGCCCTGATCGGCGACCAGTGGGTCGGCTTCCCGACCGTCGAGCAGTCCGAGCAGGCCTCCTTCGAGATGGCCATCGCCGGTCGCGTCCTGGCCGACGGTGACGTCGCGATCATGATGGTCGAGGCCGAGTCCACTCCCGCCACCTGGGACCTCGTCCGGTCCGGACGCACCGCGCCGACCGAGGAGGTCGTCGCCCAGGGCATCGAGGCGGCCAAGCCGTTCATCAAGGCTCTGTGTGACGCTCAGGCCGAGCTGGCCGCGATGCTGCCCAAGGCCGTCACCCAGTTCCCGGTCTTCCTCGACTACCAGCCCGATGTGTACGAGGCTGTCTCCGCGGCAGCGTCCGAGCGGCTGACGTCGGTGATGAGCATCGCCGGGAAGGCCGAGCGCGAGACCTCGACCGAGGAGCTCCTCGCCGCCATCCACGAGGAGCTCGACTCCCGCTTCCCCGATCGGGAGAAGGAAGTCACCGGGGCGTTCCGGGCGCTGACCAAGAAGGTCGTCCGGCACAAGACGCTGACCGAGCAGGTCCGCATCGACGGCCGCGGCGTCCGCGACATCCGGACGCTGTCCGCCGAGGTCGGCGTTCTGCCCCGCGTGCACGGCTCGGCGCTGTTCCAGCGCGGCGAGACCCAGATCCTGGGCGTCTCCACGCTGAACATGCTCGACATGGAGCAGAAGCTCGACACCCTCTCGC
>Ga0209963_1001082_pt1 | contig 18071 bp, 16 predicted proteins | sample ThiBio_1000_biof_2_FD_183957 | JGI IMG/M metagenome (GOLD analysis project Ga0209963, IMG submission 183957) | Wastewater bioreactor microbial communities from Cape Town, South Africa - Thiocy_cont_1000_biof (SPAdes) | ecosystem: Engineered > Bioreactor > Thiocyanate-remediating >...
CCCTTCAATCTTGACTCGCTCACTCACTCATGCCGGTCGTCTCTCTCTCTACGGTAGTACGAGCCATTCGATCGAATCGAACTCTCCAAGAAGCACCAACGTGAATTGAGCGACGTGCGTGCCAACATTCCCTTCAAAGTGCGCCACAGCAGCGGCCGCGAGTTGTTGCAGTGGCTGTCGCTCAAGTTCGAGGACCTCGTCGTGGCGGCTCTCAAGGAGAGCGTCTCGTCGATCGCCGAGAAGCCGCCGTGCAGCTACGCCTTCTTCTCGATCGGGCCCTTGGCGCAGCAGCAATGTACGCCGTCGTCTCGTATCGAGTTCGGCATCGTGATCGAGCGCGCTTCCATGGAGGTATTCGAATACTTTCGCTTGGTGATGGCGCTCTTTGAGCTGCGTATCATCAACCTGCTCGAGGTATGCCGCTCGCTCGCCTTCAGCCAGCTGTCACCAGCACTTCTAATCGATGCCATCACCGCACCTCAGACCGACTTCCCGGTGCTCCATCATCGAACTCTTTCGCCGATCGCGGCCGGATTGAAGCTCGACTATCTCGGCACCGTGCCATTCCGTAGCGACAAGCAGCTGTTCTTCCGCTTGATCGATACGCCTGAGCACTTGGCCCTGTGGCAAGAGAATACCTTCTTCGAAATCGACTCGTCGGTATCGCTTCTCATGGCCGAGAGCACGCGCTTCTTGGCTGGCGACGGCCGCCTGTACGATGCCTACCGCGCCGAGGTGAGTCGCATTCTCGACCGCAAGCAGGACACCAAGAAGCTCCGGCTGCGCCAGCAGCGCGCCCTCAAGTTGATCCGCAACGAGGTCGAGGCTTTCCGACCAATCTACAATGCCGAGCCCAATGATCGAAAGTACGCCTGGCTGCCCCCACTCCTACAATCTCGAAGAAACGCTCACCTCCTCCTTTGCGTGCGTTCTTTGTTTCGGCCAGGTTCTTTGACATTCGTTCGCTGCTGTCATTCCCGAATCGCATCATTCGCTTGTTGGCGTTCTACTTTGGAGCTGCAACGGCGCAGCAGACGAACATCTGGGACTTGGTGGACGTGCTCGTTGCCCGAGGCATCCTGAGCCGCGTACGTGCGCTGGATTCCGCTTGCGTCACCATGATGATCGCTCACTGCCCGCTGCGTGTGTGTGTGTAGGCTGGCGGAGATTCCCTCCATCGCGCCTTGAGCGACGCCATTTCGCTGTTCGTGATCGTCGGTGAAAAGACGCTGGTCGACATTCGCGACGTGGTGGAGTTGGAGGAGCAGGACTTTGCAGCGGCGGCAGCACAAGCCACGAGCTCGAGCTCCAGCTCCAGTTCGACCTCGAGTTCGCAGGATGAGAACGGCAGTGCCTTCGTCGAGGTTGCGCTCGAAGGTGCCATCAACACCGGAAGCGAAGACCGAGATCCAGAATCGAGCAACACAGCCGCTGCGGCGGCGGCTCCCGAGGAGAGTGCCGAGGTCGAGATCGAGGTCGAGGCCAAGGATCGCTCGGAGGCCGGCGTGTTGACGACCAAGAAGCTGCGCGTCAAGGACCTGTACAAGCTCACGAAGGCCGACGTCAAGGTGCTGGTCGACATTCTGCAGGTCATCATACCGCTGTGGAACTCGGCTCGAGCCTTTAGCGAGAGTAACGAGGCGGTCTTTGCGCAGTCGTCGCTGCACGCGAGCGACAACCGCACACTGGCCGAGGCGTACTTTAGGCTCAACCTGTACCGCTACGCCGAGAAGTACTACCTCGCGGCGGCGCTCGAGTCGCCCGACGACAGCAACCTCATCAACTTGATCGGTGCCATGTGGAACAAGGTGCAGAATTACCAGAAGGCGCTCGAGTATTACGAGCGTACGGCATCGATGAAGGTGCAGCAGCAGAACGAGGGCCCCGAGTTGGCGAGCGTCTACTCGAATCTCGCCATCGTCAACATCAATCTCGGTCGCAACGTCGATGCCATCTCGTGGCTCGAGAAGGCTCTCGAAATGTACGTTCCTCGCGCCTACCGTGGTTCGCGCACACCATTGCTGATGCTCGTTGATCTCGCAGCGACACACGAGTGTTTGGCAAGTACCACGCGCACGTCGCCAAGGACAATCACTACCTCGGCCGCCTGTGCCACCGCGTCGGCCAGTTCGAGAAGGCGATCGAGTACCTCAACACGGCCATCTTGATCCATGCCCACGAGCACGGTGACTACACTTCGCAGGCTGCCAGCTACACCAACGACCTCGGAGCCGTGTTCTTTGACATGGGTCAGAGCGAGCGGGTATGTTCGAGCGAGGCGCATCGAGCCGTCGCGGCATTCGTGCTGACCCGCACGCGTGCGTGATCCACACAGGCAATCGTGTATTTCTCGCGCGCTCTCGAGATCGACAAAGCAGTCGAGGGAGAGATCCATCCCAAGGTGGCGTTGCGTCTGCAGCGCATCGGTGAGACCTACGTCAAGATGCACCAGTACCAATCGGCGCTCGAGTTCTACGAGCGTGCCGCCGCCATCAACCTCAAGATCTACAACGAGGATCACCCACGCCACGCCGAAGACCTCTTCAACATTGGCATCGTGTGCTACCGGCTCGAGCTGCTCGAACGCAGCCTCGAGCATCTGCGTAAGACGCTCGACATCTACACTCGCGTGCTGCAACACGACCGTCGAGACCGACTGGTGGTCGAGGTCGAGAACGCCATCGCTCGCGTCGAGGAGGCGCTCGCTCGCAAGCAAATGAGTCCCGAGGAGTACGAGGAGTGGAAGCGCCGCATCGCCGAGGAGCGGCTGCGCCGCTCGTTGGGACACAACTCGTCGACCATGTGGGAGCTGCAGGACGACGGCAAGGAGGAGCGCGAGGACGAGCCGATCGTCATCAAGACGCCGAACGTCTACAGCAGCGGCGAGATCGGCAAGGCGCAGACCGACGTGATCGACGACGAGTTCTTCGAGCTGTAGATAGCGCCTGTGCGTGCCGGCGTGCCTACTCACGACGAGCCTCTGCAGCATCACCGCCACTACAACCACTACCATCTACAGCTGCCGCCGCATTGGCTCCGTCGTGCAAGCCAGCATCTGTTCATATCCATCGATCGATCCATCGATCCATCCCTCACACTCTCTCAACCTATCTCTCTCTCGCAAGCCTCACTCATCTCGTAGCTCGTTTCTACTATCAACAATCTTCAATACACACCAGCAACTAATGATTGTTTCATCCACGAGAGAGACTACTACGACCAGGCCCGAGGTGTCGGTATTGAGCGAGAGGGGAGCACGAAGCGCGCATTCGTTTGGCAGCTGCATCGCGCACGCACCTCTCGATCGTGCGGTGCACCACCGACCCACCTGCCGCCCTCAACGCCAGATGGCCGACCAAATGGAACGCCGCATGCGGCCGATCTTCGAGGCGGTCGATAGCCGCAACTACAAGCAGGCCGTCAAGCTCGCGACGCAGCTGCTGAGCAAGACTCCAAACGCCGTCCACGCTCGAGTACGCGCCGCACCGCGCCAGCGCCGTGGCGCTATCGAATCGAACCGCTGCTGACTGCCGCGTACAGACCATCAGGGCGATGGCCCTCGAGAAGCTGGGCAGGTCGGCCGAGGCGCTCGAGGACTGCCAGGCCGTGCAGCGCACCAAGCCCGACGACGAGTCGCTGCTGTCGCACCTGTACCTCGTGTACCGCTCGCTCGATCGACGTACGCGCGTACTCGCCGTGCCGCTCTGGCGAGAGTCGGACTGATTGGCGTTGGTGTGCGTGTGTGTAGTGGACCTGGCGACGCAGGCGTACGCCGATGCGTTCGATCGACAGCCGAGCAACGAGGACCTCGGCGCCGGGCTGTTCTACTCGCATGTGCGCGAGTTCGACTACAAGCAGCAACAGCAGGTACGCACCGACGCCGCTGCGACGCCGACCATGCAGCAACGCACTCGGCGCACGTGTGCTCGTATGCTCAAGCGCCTCTGCGATGCTCGGTCTCGACCAGACGGCCATGCGGCTGTGGAAGAGCTTCAACAAGCCTCGCTACTTCCTGTGGGCGATCGCGAGCATCTACATGCAAGCCGTCGAGCCCACGCTCAACCCCGTGATGCTCGGCCTCTGCGCCTCGTTCCTCGCCAAGGCCCACGAGCAGAAGCACCTCACGACTCTCGAGCGTACGTCGAGAGCCCGTTGACCGACGACCTCGCAGTCAGCTAACTGCCACGCACAACCTCTCGCTCCCTCGCTCGCTCGCTCAGATGTGCTGTTCTACGTCGAGACTCTCGAGCGACAGAACAAGCACCAGCAGGCGTTGGATCTACTGGAGGTGCCCGAGTTCGCGGCGCTCTTCAAGCTGCGCTACGAGCTCAAACAAACGCAGCTGCGTCTCGAGACGGCGCTCCAACGAACCGATCGCATCATCGAGCTGCAGCTCGAGCTGCTCGACCTGATCCCCGACGAGTGGAAGGTCTATCGCGACCTGATCGCGCTCGCCAACGAGACCACCGACGACGCCACTCGAACCCGCATCGTTGCGGCGCTGGCAGAGATGCGCAACAAGCGAGATGAGACCGGCAAGGTGTATCGTAGCGCGCATCTCGCTGCCTTGCACGAGGAGCTGCAACTGCGCGGCGGAGCGGCTCTGCCGTCGCTGATCGTCGAGTACTACCGGCTCTTTGGCGACAAGCTCGTACGCGCAGCTTGAAGACCAACCTCCTCGACGTGGTGCCGTTGCTCATCCATCCATCTCTCTCTCTCTCTCTCTCTCTCTCTCTCTCTCTCTCTCTGTCTCGTTTGCACGACGATAGTGTTTCTTTGGAGACATCGAGCCGTACCTGGGCAGCGTCACGGTGCAGGTGCTCGAACAACTGGCCGCAGTGGACGGCGCCCGCGCGACAGCAGAGGCAGGCGACCTGAAGGAGCTCGTTCGAACCACGTACCGCTTGGTATCGATCGAGAAGGTACGCCGCTTCTTCGCCATGGCCGGCCAATGGTCCGAGAGCCTGGACGACAAGCTGGCGCGCATCGAGCGCATGCTGCAAGCGTATCGCGAGTCGCTAGCGACCACCGCCACACCCTACATTCCTGCCGGAATCGAGGGCGAGAAGCTCAGCGGTACGCTGGAGCACGGCGAGCGCCAGCATGGCGACGATCTGTTGCTTCTCTCGGTGCATGCGCTGCTCGATCTGTACCTGCTCGACGCGCACGCGGTCGACGCCCGTACGCGGCTCTTGGAGGCGCTGGTGTTGCTCGAGCAGGGCCTTCGAGCGAGCCCGCACAACTTTAGCCTCAAGCTTCTGGCGATTCGTGTGTACTGTGTGCTTGGCGCATCGGTACCTGCGCGGCTGCTGCTCGTGGGTCTCGATCTCAAGCACATCCAGCTCGACACCACGACGCACTTGGTGCTCGATGATCTCGTCGTCACTGCTTCGATTCCCGAGGCCATCGAATTCACCAACGAGGTGCTGCGCTTCCATGTGGACAGCCGACGAGAGGCACGACCTCTGCACGTTTACTCCAAGCGCCACTTGTCGCTGCCATAGATTATTGACACTTCTCGCACTGTTGCTGCTGCTGTGCATTCATCAGCTTGCCGAGCTTGCCACGAATCCCTACCGACACGAATCCTTCACGCGAACCAAGGAGTTCTGCGACTTCCGCGACAAGCTCTCGCGCTCGCGCCACAAGTATGCCTCCTTGGTCGAGAACACTCTGCTTCGCCTCGGGGACGAGTTCCACTACGTACCCTCGATGGCAGCGCCGTTCTTGGCGTCTCAGCTCGCGTCTATTGAGGCCATGGGTACGAACGGACAACACGGGCATACATCTGCACGATGCCGACCAACTCACTCTGGTGCGCGCATCTGGCACAGACTTTGAGCGACTGCTCGAGACGTGCGACAACTCCGGCAACGACTCATGGCACTCGTTGGCCGAGTTGTCCTCGCCGCTGCTTGCGAGCGCCTTCACCAATCGACTGTGGTCGACCAAGTCGTGCTCGGACAGCATCACGGTGCTGCGCTTCCGCGTGTCGCTGCTCAAGTTGCTGGCACAGGCACTGCAGGGTCACTTTGATGAGGCGGCGGCGGAAGTGAGCAAGTTCTCCGAGCTGTTGGCGGCGCTGAATGGCACCGGTGCCTTCGATGCCACGAGCGTGCGCTACTGGCAGGCATTCGCGGTGCTTGTGGCACACTGGCTCGACGGCAGTCGGCTGTTCTGCTCGATTACCGCCAACAATACGACCGACGAAGTGTTGAGCCGCGGCCTGGCGGCCATCGACGCCATGGGTGCAGTGCACGTCGAGCATTGGGCAGCCTTGAAGGCCAAGCTCACGGGCAGCATCGATGGACGCGACATTGGTCTGACGGCGCTGTTCGTGCACATCTTCCTCGCCTACACGAGTCTGTTGCAGCAAACTTGGCCCAAGCTTCCCAAGGCCAAGAAGTCCAACACGGCATGTGTCAAGCGAGCCGTACGTACCACCCATTCACACGGCTCCTTTGGACTTGGTACTGGTGTATGCTGACGATCGCCGTTTCGTTTCACCACAGATGCGCGACATCAAGGCGCCGCTCAAAGCCAACCAGGCCGCGATCGGTTCGCTCGCCACAGAGCTCTCGGCGCTGCTTGCAAATGCCACCGTCGCTGAGCAATCGGCCGAGGCGCTCTCGTCGAGCGTCTCGTACTTTCAGACGGAAGACGCAGTCAAGCTACTCGGAACTATCAACACTGCTGTTGGCGACAGCGTGCGCCACTCGATTGCGCAGCTGACCAAGATCATCGCCCTCGTGGCCGAGCGAGCCGCTACCTCTGCTTCCTGATGAGCAGAGGCTGTCATTTTTGATTCAAGCAACCACAAACCCACGCAAACACACAAACCCACGCACGCACATAGTTGCAGTCTATCGGCGTCGTTGCACATAGCGCTCGTGATTGAAGAAAGTAGTAAGTACTATTTGGTATTGTGTTGCGATATATGGTGCGATCGAACGCAGGCAACGAATTCAATACACAATTACGAAACGATCGCACGAGTGAGGAGTGAACGAACGAAAGCAAGAAAGGACAGGAAGAGAGGAGAGGAGGAGTTGGTGTGGCAGGGTCGATTAGATCCACGCAGCCCAGCCGGCGTACATGCGGCCGAGAATGTTGGGGTCGGTGGCGAGGTCCACGAGGCACGCTACTTGCTCGGCGGTCGAGGGGCAGGTGCCGCGGAACTGAGTGCGCACATTGATGCCCTCGACGCCCGTCACGATGTTCTCGAGGTGCTTGAGGGCCGGCGAGCGTCCGTGCACCGATGTACGCAGCTCGTCGATCAAAATGTCGGCTGGGTTGTCGCGCTCGAGCTTTCGCGTTACGATGCGCAGCTTCTGCTCGGGGAACCACGACGATGCGTTGCCTTCGCCCTCTTGGATCACCTGCAAGCGACGAGCCAGCTTCTCCCAGTCGACGAGCGGCTCGGTGATGAAGATGTCCATCGTGTTCAGCAGCACGTCCTTGCTTTGTTGCAGAGCTGGCACGAGACGAACCGAGTGAGTGAGTGAGTGAGTACATCCGAAACCGACACGAGATCACAAATAACAAACTGAACCTACCTCGCATAGTGTGGATCATGTTATGGTTGAGCAGGCCCTCGGTGTCGAGTGGCTTCAAGAAGTTGGTGAACTGGCGCGTGAGACGGAACGGCACGAGCTCCGGCACGGGCAGGAACTGTGTTGCGGTTCCGAATGCGTGGCCAAAGTCGATACCGATCAAGCCGCCACTAAACGGACATACGGAAGGAGGAGAAAGGTGTCAGTCGCACGGCGGCAACCAGCAGCGCGCAAGTGGCAGGCACACGTACTCTTCGGAACTCAGCAAAAAGTTGTCCAAATGACGATCACCGATACCGATAATGTACGAGGCGATGTTGAACGTGGCGAGCGAGCGTGCAAAGTGCGAGCGGATCGAGAGGTATGCCTCGGGAGAGGCAGCGAGGCACATGACTGCGGAGCGGAGCAGATCCCAATCGACGGTCGTGTGTTGCTTATCGACCTTGTTGATCGTGTCAGCACGCGAGGCATTCCTGTACATGTTCGAGTACTTGTCGCACAAGCCTGACGAGGAGAGAACGAGAAGCAATCAACACGAGAGAAGCGGAGAGAGCGAGCGAGCGAGATGTTACGTACGAGCAGCACGAGATGAATGTGTGGTGAGCCATTGCTCGTGGATCTTGGCAGCCTCGATACTCAGGATGCTGTGGTTGCCCGAGTGCGACGACTTCTTGGCAATCTCCTCCTCGATGATGGCCTTGATGGGCTTGGTGTTCTGAAGCCACTCGAGCATGCCGACCTTGGAGGTCATGGGAACGACCTGGTAGGTGGTGATCGAGAGATTGCGCTTCTGGCACGCCGGGTCGTTGCGCAGAATCTCGTTCATGACCGAGAAGAGCTGCTGCACACGTTGGTCGAGACGCAGATCCTCTCCACCCTTGACAAGGAACGAGTGGTCGATCTCGTCGTTGCCGCGAATCTTGAGGCGCTTGGGCTTACGCAGCGAACCCATCACGAGCAGATCGCTGTCGAAGCTCGAGATCTTGATGTGTTGCAGCGGTTGCGGCTTCGAGAGGCCGTCGTACTGGCCCGGGATTTCAATGTGCGTATCGGCCGAGAGGTTCGACGAGTCGAATTGATCGAGCCATCCAGAGAACTCGGACAACTTGGCCTTGACCGTAGCTACGCACCACCATCACCACCACAATCCATTAGAACCATCACAAGAGAGAAACCTAGAACGGCTACGATCGATCGAACATACCTGAGCCAAGACCCTTTGTCATCTTCTCCAGGAGCTTCGCCGTCGTCGCAGCAAAGGTCTTGAGGTCCATGGCAGCCAGCTTGGCGCCGTCCTTGCCAAAGGCACTCGAGATGGGCGTCGCCCAATCGCTGGCGAACTTTCGATTATACGTGCCAATCATGTGACGGTGCACGTCGAGCACGTCGCGGCGCAGTTCCTCGTACAGCGCCTGGATGGCGGCCGTGTTGGGGTTGGCGGTGCGCGATGGCGCGGCGCTCAGGAGCGGCTTGACCGACTCGAGCCAGTCCTTGAAGCGATGCTCGGGATGCGTGAGTTGCTGCAACTCGTCGATGAACGTGTCGAGGATCGGGTGTGCGAGCAGCTGTGCCAGCGGTGCGACCTTACGTTGCGTGTCGGGATCGAGGCACTCGCTCGAGATCTTGAACGGATAGTAGAGTGCCTGCGGGTAGTGCGAGGCGATGCGCGTCAGGATCTTGATCACCTGCTCGGCGCCAGCCTTATCGAGGAGACCCATCATTTGTGAGATCCAGCGAATGAACATCCACGTCGGCACGGCGTCGACCTTCTCCTGGAACAGCGCCTGGATCGACGGGAAGACGCTGATGAGCTTGAGCACGCGCGGGAAGCGGTCGCGAGCGCTGCTCGACTGCAGCGCCATGGCCGCCAACATGTTGGCCGTGATGGTCTCGGCGTAGCGCAGCGCACTCTTGGAGGTCGCCAAGCCCTCGAGGCCACGCTCGCTGCTCTGCTCGAGGCGCTTGAGCTGGCTGTCGCAGAAGGCGGCAAACTTGTAGAACGACTTGCCGGCCTGCTGTGCCGCTCGCGCCGCCGACACGGTGTCGATCTTTCCGGCCGCGGTAGCCGACGAACCCACGACGCCCGACGAGCCGAGCGACGGGTACGACAGCACCGAGTACGACGAGGCCGGAATGGTGCCGGCAGACGACGAGGCAGCCGACGATGACGACGACGAAGCCGCTGACATGAAGCTCGAGCTGGTACCGGTGGCGGCTCCGTGCTGCAGCTGCTGCAGTTGCTCGTGGCGCTCGCGATGAATGGCCGACGCACGGTCGTAGCACGAGTAGGCCTTGTGGAAGAGCTGCGTCGGCACGCTCGTGTTGCCCTTGAGCGATAGCACCGAGGTGTTGGCGCTCTTGGCGAGCTCGGGATTCGAGAGCGCCAGTTGCGCCAACTCGTTGAAGATGTCGGCGCGCAGCACATAGAACTTTTGGCGATGCATCGGTACATTGACGATGCCCGGCTCCTGCTTGCGCTTGTCCATGTACTCGAGCGCCTTCTGGAACATGTCGAAGCTGCCCTGCTGCTTGGCCTTCTCGCAGTAGAGCTTCACGAGCGAGTGGAAGAACGGGAACGAGAACGAGCTGCCGGACGACACGCCGCCAAAGCTCTTGATGCACAGCTTGAGGTACTTGTCGGCCACGAGGAAGTTGCCTTGCTTGCGTGCGCCGGTCGCCATCTCGCGATAGAACTCGCCGCGCTGCTGCATCAGCATGCGCTTCAGTGCCTTGAGGTTGACGCCACCAGCTGCGCCTCCGGCCGCTGCGCCGGCATCGGCATCGTCGGCATCGAGCAGCGTGTCGCCCGTGATCGACATTGCGGCTGCTGCGGCGGTGCCGGCAGGTGTCTCGGTGCCGGCGCCGCGAGCCTTCCAAAAGCTGGTGAAGCGGCTGTTGATCTTCTCGAGCAGAATGGCGCGCGTCGTAATGACGTCGTCCCACACGGTAATGTCGCTCTCGCTCACGGACGGATAGCGGTGCGACCAGCGCGACAACAACCGCTGCAACGGCACGAGCGACGAGATACTGTGCTCGTGGCGGAACAGCTGCAGCACCTCCTCCATCTCGACCATACGCTGCAGGCCCTGCAAGGTGTTGTGCTTGCCGACCGTGGCGAGCGGGTGCAGGTTGGCCCAACGGCGCAGGAACTGGTGGTAGTAGCGCGTAATGTAGTAGCGCGCTCGGTCGAGGTCGTCGCGGCAGATGGCCAGCAGCGTCAGGTCGCCGAGGAAGTGCGCCTCGAGATACTCGCGGTGCTGAGGGTCCTTGGTGTTGTCGAGGAACTCGTAGAGCGCCGGCCACTTGGCGCGCGTCTTGATGTGCGAGCGCAGAAAGTAGCCGAGGTACGGCTCGCGGTACTCGCGCTCCCACAGCTGCTCGGTGTTGTGCACCTCGACCAGCGTGTTGGCCGCCAGCTCGTCCCAGTACGAGAGGCGGTTGAAGCACTCGAGGCGGCCGCTGTACCAGAGGCCGATCTCGAGGTCCGAGACGTCATCGAGCTCGCTGGCCGACGAGGTCGAGGATTGTGTGCGCGACGAGGTGCTCGACGAGCTGCTGGCACGAGCGCCTCGCGCAGTGCCCTGCTCGGCGGCGTTGGCCTCGCGCTCCTCGAGAGCCTTGAGGGCGCGCTCGTAGGTCTGCAACGCCGAGGCGTAGTCGCCCTTGAGCTCGAACTGCAGCGCCTCGCGCGAGAACTGCGACTGGCACAGGTGCTTGCTGTAGAGGCCCATGAGTACGTCCTCATCTCCGAGTGCCTTGTAGAGCTTGGCGAGCTGCATCCACGCCGATTGGTCGGCGTCTATCGTGATGTTGCTCGCAGCTCGCGCACCACGGCCACGTTTGCCGCCTGCGGCCGGGTGTTGCTCGATGGCGCTGCTGAGAATCTGCTTCTCGAGCAACACAACGCCCGTGTGGAGATTGTTGGAGCTCAAGGCCGAGCTGGCGGCCAGCGCCGGGTTCATGGTCGAGATCAAGTCCACTGGAGCATCGTGGCACGTTCGCAGCAGACAACCGATGAACGGCGACGAGTGACGTGTCGACTTGGACAGCAGGGTCTCGATCAGTTGTCGCACGGCAGCCGTCAGTGTTGCCACCTCGCCGCCTGTCGGATCGATCGCCATCGAGCTGGTGGTGCTGAGCGATGCCGTCAGACTGGACGACAAGGACTGCGTCTGCGAACGACGCTCGCCGGCGCCGCCACCGCCACTTGTGGCAGGCAGCTCGCTGTAGAGCACGGCTTTGAAGAGTTGCACGAACAACATGCGAGCGACCGTCGGTTCGCGGCTCGCCAGCGCCTGCAATGGCTGGATGAGCTCGCGTGGCTTGATCTGCACATCGGGCAGCTCTCCGGTACGATAGCGACGGTACATGACGATCTCGTTGGCCCGCAACTCACGGATGCGCTTCTCACGGGCCGCCACGCGTTGTTGTCGCACCCACGCAGCGTGTACGTGTGACTTTTGGAGGTGCGGATGAATGTTGGGGTTCTCATGGCGGAAGAAGCGCTTCGGTACGCGCACTTCTTGAGAGCTTGCCAAACTGTTGCATACCACAAGAGCAAGAGGAGTTACTAATGAAGTTGCGAGAGAGAGAGAGAGAGAGAGAGAGAGAGAGAGAGCACTACAGTGGGACGTACTTGAGAGTTCCAGTGCGACGTCGTCGATAATCAGCAATACTTGGTTTGGCAAAGACATCCAACGACGTAGGCGCTAGTGAGCCCGTGAGCGTCAACTCCATGGCATTGGGATCGGCCGTGGCGGCGCCAGCACCCGCACCCGACGAGGTGGACGTTGCCTCGGCGTGTCCTGGTGCTGCCGATGACGAGCTATCCATCGTGGGCGTAAAGAGTCGCGCGCTGGTGGTCGCTCGCACGTCTCCTCCGCCAACGAAGCTCACTGGTGCGTGTGGCGTAAAGACCGCACCGCCGCTCAGCATTCCAGGGAAGGACGACGGTGCCGATGCGCCGCCGGCCGAGGAACCCGAGGAGCCCTGGCGCATCTGGTCCTCGACGTCCATCGACGAGCTCGCTTGCGAAAAGACGTCCTGCGACTGCGACGAGAACATGGGCGACATGGGCAACGAGCGGCGCTGCACTGAGAAGTCGATCGAGTACTCGTAGAACTTGGAGTCGGTCAGCGGCTGGAAGAGGGCAATGTCAAAGTCGGGGCTGCGGTACGTCAAGAGCAGCAACAGCTGCGTGGCGAACGAGAGCCACGCGTCCTCGATCGCTGGATCATACATGATGCTGAGGATCTGCTGGAGACGCACGATGGTCTGCGAACTGAGACGCTCGTCCGAGTTCCAGAACTGCAGCATCTTCTCTTGTATCGGTTGGTGCTTGTCCGAGAGGCCGGTGAGCAGCAGCGGGCGCACGGCGTCCCGCAGGTGCTCGTGCTGGTCGTAGACTTGTATCAAGACGTTGAGGAACATGTCGCGGCACTCTTGGCTGTGGTGCTCGGGGAAGTTGGCCGACGTGAGGATCTCGAGCAGCGCCATGATGTCGTCGGTGCTGATGGTCTTGACGAGCACGAACAGGATGCGCAGGATGGCGAGTTGTGCATCGGCTTCGCGGTGGGCGATGAGCTTCTTGAGCGACGGCCGCAGTTGCGTCCACACGTTGTCGTTGCCGAGGTGCTCGATGCGCACGACGATGAGGTTCAGCGCAATGACCTTGAACTCGCCGATGAGGTTCGGCAGTGAGCTGAAGATGCGCACGTAGAACTTGTCGAGGAACGGCGGGCAGTGGATCGAGATCTTGTCGAGGCATTGGAGCGCGCGATCGATCTCGACGCGTGCAAAGTGCGACGTGATCTTGTCGTGCAGCAGTTGCAGAAAGTTCTTGGCATGCGACACGCTCTCGCCCTGTCGAGCCTTGAGCAGATGCTGCGCCACGATGACGCCACACACCTCGGACGCCGCGCAGTAGATCTCCTTGTGCGAGTGGTCGAGATTCGACAGTAGTGCGTCGGCCAGTTTCGAGAAGCTGATGTTGCCGTCGTGCTGCTCGTCGTACAGCGGGTAGCCGTTCGCCACCAGCACGCCGAGCAGCTGCAGGCCCGTGGCGCGGCACAGCTTCGAGGTGCTCTTGTTGATGTCGACCGACATGAGGTCGAGGATGAGCTTCTTCGACACGTGGAACGAGCCCTTCCAGCGCTCGACAAACAACTTGAAGATGTCAATGTTGGTCTTGACGATCTCGTTGCTCGGATAGTAGGCGTAGCGAATCAGGAGATCCATCAAGCGCGACGCCAGCAGCTCCTGGTGCGCATCGGTCGGCTTGGCTTGTGGCCATTGCAAGAGCAACAACAAGACGTCGCGAAAGTAGTAGTTGACGCCCTTGCCGATTGCAGGCGAGAGGCACAACTCCAACAATGGTGCCAGCCATGATGCATAATATGGCTGGAACACTGATGGCTTGTTGAGGATGATCTTGGTGATGAACAGAACAATGTTGGGGTGTGTATCTTCATCACAACCATCAAACAACAATAAGCCATTAGAACCAAACTTACCTACCTGTGTGTCGATCAAATTGAGGAGGGAGCGGGTCGAGAAGTACCGTTGCTTGTCATCACAGCATGCAATTCGGCCATCCACTTGGGCATGACGTCAGGCGTGTACTCCTTGGCGAACAAGGTCTTCATTCGGTCGATCAATCGCAAGATGGCAATCATGCAAGGATTGCTGTTGATCGGATCGAGCTCGATCGTGTCGTTGTCACGAGTCTCGAGTGCCGCTGCAGCAGGATCGCGTGGCAGTGCGCCGGCGACGTGTGTCGGAATCACGATTTCGGTGCTGGTGGATGCGGTACTCGAAGTGTCGTCGGCCATCGATAGCTCAGTCTGCTGCGTTCGAAAGAAGGCGCCCATATTGTTGAGATCCTGGCTGAGGCTCGTGTTGGCGAGATACTGCGACGAGACGTAGCGAACGGCAGCAGCGGCGGCGGCGGCGGTGGCATCAGCAGCTTGTTGCTGGTCGGTGGCGTTTTCGCTCTTTCGCAGTCCTTCGATGGCCTCCTTGGCCGCGGGGAACTTGGGCGTCTCGACCTCAAAGTGATACTCGGTTCGGAGATCGACAATATTCGACCAGATGAGCTCGTTCTTCTTGGGATTCTCCTTAAAGAAGAAGACCGTGAAGAACTGCTCCTTGGTCTGCGTACAGATGACGACCGACGCAAGCGTGTTGTACGCCGTGCATTGAAAGTCACGCACGAGCTTCTCGTCGAGACCGAGGCGGTTGAGCTGCTTGGGCTTGGCGCCGTGCGCGAGACGCATGATGGCGGTCGTGAGCTCGTTGCCCTTGATGTCGTCGGTCTTGCGGAGGTACTCGCAGTACTTGAGGTTGATGACGTCGCGGATGGTCTTGGCCGGCAGGCATTCGTAGAGCGTATTGAGCAGGTGGTAGGCGCACGTGTGCGTGTTCAGCAGCGCCGAGAGCTCCTCGTTGCTGCTGGTCTTACCGGACGAGAAGTCGAGCTCGTCCGAGATCAAGCTCATCAGCGGCCCGATGCACTCGGAGAAGACCGTGGTGGCGAAGAGCATCGACATGTGATGGCACACGGGCGCGGCGATCTTGCGCACGACCGCGAGCTTGAGGCTGTCCTGGTGCTGCTTGTCCATGAAGACGGCCCAGCAGGCCCAGAAGGTGTTGCGCGCCTGCTCGTCCGAGAGATTGCCGACGAAGCGCTGCAGCGCAAGATCGATCTGCTGTCGGTGCACGTGGTCCTCCTCGCGCAGTACGCCGAACAGCACCTCGAGTACCTCGAGGCTGCCGCTCGTCACGAGGCTGTAGAGCAGCTTGTCGATCGCGCCGAGGTACTCGGCCAAGACCGTCGAGCCGCGCGGCAGATCGGTCGACTTGGCCGGAAAGTCGTAGACCGTGACGTTGACCAGCGCCTCCTTGATCGACTGCCGAATGGCCGTGAAGGCGGCCGGCATGTGTTGGATGACGGGCGCCAGCAACTCGAGCACCTCGTTCTTGAGCGTCAGTGGAATGGTGCGTGCGAGCAACGACGTCAAGACCTCACGCACCCAGGCCGATCGCTCGCGCGACGCCAAGAGATGCACCGGATCGACGCGCAGCATTCGCTTGAGGAACTCGAGCATGTTCTCCTTGTCGCGCGACGAGCTCTCGATCGCGTACCACGACGAGAGCTTGCTCACGTGTGCCGAGAGCTCGTCGAGGAACTGGTGGTGCAGCGTGGCGGCGGCGCTCGACGGCGACTCACGACGACGCGCTTGCGTGTCGATGCAATCGAGCAGCAGCCGGAACATGACCGACGACTGGTGCACGTTCGACATGATGTGAGCGCAGTAGTCGCCAAAGTTGCCGAGCACGTGAGCGACGATCGGCTGCGCAAAGTCGCCGTAGAACACGCTGCCTCGCGTCGCTTGCGTCACCGAGAGGTTCGCCGGCACGATGCCGCTCGCGGCCGGCTGTCGCACCGAGATGCTCTCCTCCTCGAGCTCGAGCTCGAGCTCCAGCTCGAGGTCCGCACCGTCAGCACCATCACCGCCCGAGGCGGCTGCCGCCGTCGTGGCACTGGTACGCGCACTGGCACTCTCGTCGAGCAGATAGCCGATGAGTGTGTGCGGTGCGAGGCCGGTGGCGAAGCAGAGCTCGAGCACGCTGCTGGCGAGCAACAACTGCGTCGGTGTGAAGCGGTGGTGCGTGTCGAAGACGCCTTGCGCCATGTCGGTCGCGAGATTGGCGGCCTCGGGCGGAAGGTTCGGCAGCAGCAGCTCGATCTCATGCAAGCGCTTGTAGCCTTCGACGAGCGCCAACGAGCGCGGAAGATTGAGCCCGGCATCAGTGAGGTCGATGTGAAAGAGATTCGACGCCTCGCTCGCGAGGATCGACTGCAACGTCGAGTGCAATCGTGGCAATCCGCCGTCGGTGTGCGGCAGCCGCTGCACCAGCAGTCGCAGCAGCTGTGAGGCGGTCGAGAGCAACGAGGCATGAGTGAGGCCTTGGCGCGTCTCGGACGACGAGAAGCCCATGATCTCGGGCTGCAGCACCACTTGGAAGATGAGTGCAAACAGCGGTTGTGCAAAGAGCTCCGACGGCAGCGACAGTGCAAAGGTCGGGAACTTGTCGAGCAACAGAATCAACAGCTCGAACATGTGCGTGATCACGAGGCACTTGTGGAGCTGGTAGCGATCCATCTCGAGAGGCGTCAATGACGCGAACGTCGTTGCGACGCGTTGATCGATCGGAATCACCATGGCCTCGCTGCTGAGCGATTCGTTCATCGTCAACGGAATGCAATCCGAAATGAAGAACGTCAACGCCGTAAAGAGGTTCGTGTTGCATACACCGAACGTCAACATCTCGGGAGACACAAACTCTTCTTTCAACGTCCACTACAATCATTCATCGATTAGTGATGCACAAACAACAACGACAATGAGAGAGAGAGAGAGAGAGAGAGAGAGAGAGATGGACATACCCGATAGGAATCAGTCAACGATCGCAATCGAGCATAAAACGTAATCAAGTCTTCGATGAACGAGAAGGCCTTGGGTGATGTGCCGATGGCTGTAATCTTGGAGCTCGTTGAACTCGAAGCATCAGTCGTTGTCTTCGTCGCCTTACGCCCCTTCGTCGAAGAACTACTTGTGCTGCTGATCGAGATATCGTTATCGTCGTCCTGATCGTCGCTCAAGGTGGTCGACGGCAGAGCGAGGTAGTTCTCGGGCTCGTAGATCGACAGAAGCCACGAGGCATTGTTGTCCTTGGTCTGGCGCTGCACCCAGGCGGCGGCCGACTTGGTGCCGGGCACCAAGGGCGCCAGCTTGATGAAGAGCTCCATGGCCTCGGCGCGGCAGCGATCCTCAACACGGCGCGTCTCTTGGAAGACCCACTCGACGAACTCGGCCAGCGAGCGCTTGCCGCGGCGGTTCTTGTTGTCGCGCGCGAGGCGCTCGCGGTACTTGACGACGATGCGCGTGAGGTTCTTGATGACCAGCGCCACCGAGTCAGCCGTGCCCATCGACGGGTCGTCGTGATGGCAGAGACGCAGCGAGAACATGATGTTGAGCATCATCTCGAAGATGAATTGGTCGACGATGACCTCCTCCTCGCGAAAGACGCGGTACACTTGGTTGAAGGTCAGCGCGCAACCGAGACGCTTGTACGGGTCGGGATGGTGCGCGAGACTGTAGAGGCGCTTGAAGAGCGACTTGACGTTGATCGGGTTCTTCTCTTGCTGCTGCTGCGTCGAGTGCTTGAGCGACCACTTGAGGAACTCCGAGAGGCACTTGGCGGCAAAGTCGCGCAGGCCTCCGTTGCTGTGATTGCCGACCGCGTCGACGATGGCGTCCAGCAGATTCATGGTCTCCTCGTTCTCGTACTGTGCGTTCTTGGTGAACCAGTGGATCAGCTGGAACACGAGCGGCTCGAACAGCTGTCGCGCCACGAGCTCGACGTCGCACGCCAGGCGAATGAGCGACGGGAACACGTGCTGGTAGATGCGATAGAACTGCATCTCGCGCGACCGAATGCTCGCGCTGCTGCCGA
>Ga0209963_1001086_pt1 | contig 17980 bp, 6 predicted proteins | sample ThiBio_1000_biof_2_FD_183957 | JGI IMG/M metagenome (GOLD analysis project Ga0209963, IMG submission 183957) | Wastewater bioreactor microbial communities from Cape Town, South Africa - Thiocy_cont_1000_biof (SPAdes) | ecosystem: Engineered > Bioreactor > Thiocyanate-remediating >...
CGCCGTACTTCGAACGACGCTGCTTACGGTTCTTGACGCCCTGCGTATCGAGGACGCCGCGGAGGATGTGGTAGCGCACGCCCGGCAAGTCCTTGACGCGGCCGCCGCGGATCATGACCACCGAGTGTTCCTGCAGGTTGTGGCCTTCACCCGGGATGTAGCCGATGACTTCGAAGCCATTGGTCAGACGCACCTTGGCGACCTTACGAAGCGCCGAGTTCGGCTTCTTCGGCGTCGTCGTGTAGACGCGCGTGCAGACGCCGCGCTTCTGTGGCGACTGTTGCAGCGCCGGAGCATTCTTGCGCGCCTTCTGGAGTTCACGCGGCTTTGCGACCAGTTGGTTGATCGTCGGCATCGTTCGCCTTCACCCTTGTTCGCGCGAAACCCTGACATCAGGCTTCGCAAGTGGTCTGGAGCGCGAGGCTCCGTGATTTCGTTGATCCCAAACCCGACAAGCAAAACGAAACCGCGCCACCCGTTCCTTTGCGGAGCGGAAAGCGCGTCGTCGCCACAGAGGACCTCGGAGCTTGCCGAACGGCTGTCGCCGCTCGCGCGAACCGAGGTCATGCTTCCGAAATCAGACCCTCGAGACCCGTCTCAAGAGAACGAAAATCGCCTTGGCATTGCCTGGCTTAGGGCAGCAGCGTTTGAGCGACATAGGTCGAGGTTGGTGCCCGCTTCCCGTCTCGTGAAAACGATCAAGACTGGAAGGGGTGGTCCGTTCCGACGCCGGCGCAGCTCACCGCCTGCTGGTAAGTGGGCGGGTTTTATCGGCGGTATCCCCCCAAGTCAAGACTTATCCGCCATGCGTTTGCACCGTGACGATGCAAACAACTCCCATTTTACAAGGCTTTTCGACAATCGCGCGAAGCGAGGCGATCAATAATTCGCAGCGACGGCCGCGCGAAATCGGCTACCGGCGCTTCGCATCGCAACATCACGCCGCCGGACGATTCGAAACGAAGAATCGGCGGCCCGATCCGGCGCCTGCCCGGAACCATAGATGCGCAAGGAGGCACCCGTTCTTTGCACCGTTGGGCTGTATGATCCGCACCGAAGCGCCAGCCTCCGGGCGCGGGGCGGTTCTGACGTTGCCGAGATCTCCGGGTCGAAGGATTTAATTCCTAAATCTCGCCGAAGTTGCTTTCCGGCTCAGCCTCGCACGGTGTTCTATCGTCCGATTTCACTCATTCTCCGGAGTCACCATCGTGCCTCGCGTCCAATATCACATTGTTTTAGCCATTGTTTTCGCCGCAGGCCTAAGCGGCTTTTCGCCCTCCCCGGCCGCCAGTCGCCAGCCGGGCGTTTGCAACCCGGCCGCAGCCGATGCGCTGGCGGGTAAAAATCGAATCTCGGACCGGAAAGCCAAACGACTGACCGGCGCGACAGTCGTTCGCCAGATCAGGCCCGGTCAGGGCGTCACGATGGACTACAGGCGCGAGCGCGTAACGATCGAAACCGATGCCAGGACCCGGAGGATCGCGCGGGCCTTTTGCGGTTAGCCCGTCTCGTAAGCTTAAGATGCCCGCGCCAGCGGCGCCTTGGCTTGCGATACCGGCGCAGCCCGGCGCGCGCGCCACTGGTTCCGGATCTTTTTCGCCTCTTGGTAGCCGAGCAACCGCGCCTGCTCCAGCGCGAAGGCCGCCGAGGTGCCGGGGCCGACATGGATCAGCATCTCCACCATCCTCCGGCGCGCGGTCCACAGCTTCGCCATGAACCCGTCTTCGTAAGAGCAGGAGTCGATGCTCTCGATCGCCGGATCGGCGAAAAGCAACTCGGTGACCTTGTCCACCAGCAGCATTCCCGGCGAGTAACGGGCGTAGTCGGCATCGAACGCCGTCTTCCATGTGTAGGCGGTGCAACCGCTGTACATCAGCACCTGTGCCGCAATCGCCTTGCCCTCGACACGCAGCAGCGCCACCGACGCACGGCCTTCGGCGGAGAGTTTCGCCGTCAGTTCGCGGACGAACGCGGCGTCGGCGTCGTCGCACAACAGCGCCGTGCCGCGCGCACCCTTCCAGCTCGCCTGCTCGAGTTTGAGAAAGATTTCGAAAGCCTCCGCGACCCGCGACGGCGACCGGTCATTGATGACATCGACGGCGCCCAGCGCCGTCAGCCGGTTCCAGTCCTGACGCAGTTTCTTGCGGGTCGAGCCGCTTTTCTTGATGCCCTCCTCCCGCGTTGCATACGGCCGATTGGTCTCATCCAGCATCCGCTGCGCGCCGCCCTGCCGGGTCAGCTCACGCTGGAGCGCCGCGTAACACGACGTCTCCTGTTCGAACGAATGCAGGTGCAGAACCTTGGGCAGGTCGGGGTCGTTCTGGATGGCAGCGAGCATCGCCGGCATCACCACATCGACGTAAGCAGGGTCGATCACCGGCGTTGACAGAAACGCGTAGTTGAACGGGCGCGAGTCGAGCACCGACGGCCAGAACGGCGCGATCCGCTTGACCTGCAAGGCCCACATCCCGACCAGCCGATGCGGCGTCGCGGCGTCATCCCACGCCAGCAACATATGGATATCGGCAAAGCCGGTCGCCTCCGCCACGCGCAAGGCCGCGGGCTCCATGAACACGTTCGATGGAGCACGACCGACAAGGTCGGTCCATGTCGCCGCAAGGTCGGTGTTTGGTGAACAAATGCTTACTGAAATCATCGACCGGCTACCTCAACGTCGCGCCATCCACGGGTCATAACCCGGGTCGACTTGCATTTCAGTTAAGTCACACCCGCGCGAAGCGCGATGCGCATTCAGGCTTTGTTTGGGTTTCAAGCGCAAAGGTAGGCGCTTCGCGAAAGACGCACCGATGCGGTACACGGACGTTGCCATTGTCGGCGGGGGACTCGCCGGATCGATCATTGCCGCCGCTCTCGGGCGCGCCGGCATCGATGCCATCTTGATCGATCCACACCCGCGCTATCCCAACGATTTTCGCTGCGAAAAACTCAGCTCATCGCAACTCGCCATCCTGAAGCGCACGGACCTCGCCGACGCGGCGATGCGGGCTGGCACGCACGATCGCGAGGCGTGGATCGCACGGTTCGGATACCTGTTACAGAAGCGGGCGAGCGATCAGTACGGCATCCTCTATGACACGCTGGTCAACACCATGCGCGACGAGATTCCGCCCAGCGTCGAACGGATCGTATCCAAGGTAACGGCCGTCACCACAAGCACCGAGCGGCAGAGCGTCACGCTCGCCGATGGCGAGCAGATTTCGTCGCGACTGATCGTGCTGGCGACCGGACTCAATATCGGCTTGCGCCACATGCTCGGGCTTGAGCGTCGCGTCATCAGCGAATGCCATTCCATCACGGTCGGCTTCGATCTCGCGCCCGAGGGGCGCGCCGCGTTCGATTTTCCCGCGCTGACCTATTATCCGGAACGCTCAAGCGACCGCGCTGCCTATCTGACGCTGTTTCCGATCGATGGCGCGATGCGCGCCAACCTGATGGTCTATCGCGGCATGGACGATCCGTGGCTGCGCGAGATGCGTCACCACCCGGAAGCCGCGCTCGACGCGCTGATGCCGCGGCTGCGCCGCATCACCGGCGACGTCAGGATCATCGGGCCGGTGAAGATCCGTCCCGCCGATCTCTACGTCACGTACGGCTATCGCCAGCACGGTGTGGTTCTCGTCGGCGACGCGTTCGCGACGTCCTGCCCCGCCGCCGGCACCGGCTCCGACAAGGTGTTCACCGACGCCGAACGCCTCTGCAATGTCCATATTCCCAGGTGGCTGATGAGCGAAGGCATGGGCGCGAACAAGATCGCCGCGTTCTATGATGACCCCGTCAAGGTTGCCTGCGACGCGATGTCGACCGCAAAGGCCTATCACTTGCGATCGATATCGATCGACAACGGACTGCAATGGCGCGCGGCCCGCTGGGCGCGTTTCCTGACCCGTGCGGCGCAGGGAAAATTGCGGCAGGTACAGCATCTGATGGGCTTCGAAGCCAAGGCGGACGCATCCGGGACGCCGCCGCACGTGCGGAAAGCCGCCTGACGACCGACCTACGCCGACATCTCACGCAGGACGATCATTCGTCGTCGTCATCATCGTCGTCTTCATCATGGACGACGTGGCTCTGATCGTCCCACAGCTTGCGATAGAAACCGTTGGCCGCCAGCAACGCGGCGTGCGAACCGCGCTCGACCGCCTTGCCCTCGTTGATGACGATGATCTCGTCCATCTCCACCACCGACGTCAGCCGATGCGTCGAGAAGATCATGGTGCGGCCGCGCGCGAGCTTCAGTAGCGTACGATTGATCGCGGCCTCGGTGGTCTGGTCCAGCGCAGACGTCGCCTCGTCGAGCAACAGAATGGCCGGATCGCGCACGATGGCCCGCGCGATCGCCATGCGCTGGCGCTGCCCGCCAGACAGCGTATCGCCGCGCTCGCCGACGATGGTGTCGTATCCTTCAGGCAGGCTCCTGATGAAGCGATGAATCTCCGCCTTGCGGGCGGCGGCCTCGACTTCCTCGTCGGTCGCGTTCTCCTTGCCGAGCCGGATGTTCTCGCGGATCGACATGTTGAAGAGCACGTTGTCCTGAAACACCACGGCCATGTTCGCGCGCAGCGACTCGCGCGTGACCTTGCGGATATCGATGCCGTCGATGGTTACGCGTCCCTCTGTCGGGACGTAGAGCCGCAGGATCAGGTTAAGCAGCGTGCTCTTGCCCGAGCCGCTCGGTCCGACGATGGCAATGGATTTCCCGAAATCGATTTTCAGATCGAGATCGTCGAGCACCGGCCGCTCGCTGCCTTCATAGCCGAACGTCACATGGTCGAAGGAAATATCGCGGGTGATGCGCGGCAGGTCCGGCGCGCCCGGGCGGTCGACGCCGCGCGTCGGCTCGTCCAGCAACTCGTTCATGTGGCGGATCGCCGCCGCCGACTGGATCGAGACCGGAATGAAATGCATCAGGTGCGCGATATTGTAGGAAATTTCCCAGAACGCGCTCTCGAACGTGACAAAGGTCCCGATCGTGATATGGCCCTTGGTGGCGAGGTAGGCGCCGAACGCCAGCACGACGAGATGCAGGAGCAGCACCGCAACGTTGACGGAGCGCTCCACCATGCTGGAGAGGAACGTCGCCGACGCGATTTTCTTCTGGGTCTGGCTGTTGCTGACGGTGAACCAGCCCAGCGCCCGACGTTGCAGGCTGAACGCCTTCACCACCGCCTGCGCCGCGATATTCTCCTGCACCATGCCGAGAATGGAGGCTTCACTGACCTTCTGTTCGTAGTTCGCCTTCACGGCCTTCGGCGTGAGAATACGCGGGCCGATCAGCGTGATCGGAAAGATCAACAGCGCCACCAGCGCGAGTTGCCAGTTCAGGAAAAACATCAGGATCAGGCCGGCAAGCAATTCCAGCGCCGGCAGCACCGCGCTGTTCGCCAGCGTCTGCATCGAACTTTCGAAGGCGGCCATATCGACCGAGAAGCGCGACAGGATTTCACCGCGCTTGGTGCGGGCGAAGAAGCTCGACGGCAGATCCTGAATGTGTCCGAACAATCGCGCGCGAACGTCAGAGATGATCGAGGCGGAGAGCCACGCATCCCATTTTTCGTACCAGATCGAGATGATCGACGTGACAATTCCCGCGACGGCCAGCACGGACAGAATCCGCATCAGAACGCCGAAGTCCTCCTCGCCCAGCGCATCGTCGATCAGGAACTTCAGGCTCAACGGCATGATAACGTTGAACAGCGTCTCGATCAGGAGGCCGAAGGCGACGAACGACAACGCCTTTTTATACTTGCCGAGGTGCGGACGGACGAAACTGGAGATCGTTGCCAGCGCGCCCGCCGCCTCGCTGGCGGTGTAGACGACGAGGTCCTCGTCGTCATCGTCGTCGAGGTCTATCTCCTCGTCGAGGTCGTCGTCGTCCTCATCGTCTTCATCACGAGCCTTGGACGATTTGCCGGATGCGGGAACGGCAGCCGGACGCGACGGGAGCAGGGAATCGGCATCGGGTGACGACGATCCGTGATCGTCGTTGGAGCTGCTGGATACCGACTTGTCGGAGGATTTTTTAGCCACGATCTACCAATCGTTTCGATCTGATCGGCCCACGTCGGTTCAGTCGTCGGTTTCGATCTTGTCGAAGAACGAATAGCGCAAGCTATCCGCGTCGGCGTACCAATTCCCTGGCCCCTTGCCGGCCGCAACCGTCGCAGCCCAGACTTCGTCCAGACATTCGTTGCGGCTCATGGCGAGATCGAAACCGTTGTTGAAGAAGATTTCGGACCACTCCCACCAGGTGCCGAGCTTCTTGACGCCGCGCAGCAGATCGTAGCGGTCGATCAGCTTCGGATCGAAATCGCTGGTGACCGAGCCAAAAACCAGGCCCGTCCCGACAACACGATGCAGTTCGCGGACGGCGGCCGGCACACGTCGCTCCGCGACGTGGCACAGGCAGGTTTCGAAGACAAAATCGAACTCGCCATCCTTGAACGGAAGGTCCGTGACGGAACCGAGCAGATTGAATTTCCGCACGGCCTCGGGCGTACGGGCATGGATCGCGCGATTGCTCTCGACGCCCCAGGCATCGACACCGAGCGCCCGCAGCGCGCCAACCAGTTCGCCGCTCGCCGAACCGGCGACGAGCAGCCGATAACCGTCGCGCTTGTTCCAGACGATCTCGATCAGTTTCCTGAGATACTTCGGATCGGTGAACTGCTGCCACGTGTCGCGATACGGTCCGACGCCACGATAGTTCTCGAAGTATGACGTATCGATCTTGCTGCCGTTCGTCCCCTTTTCGCGGGCGTAGCGCAATCGCATCGTTTCGGTGACGACAATATCGGTGGCAGCGTCCGACGAATCGAGCAGGCCGTTCAAGGTCGAATCGAACAGATAGTCCCCAACCAGCACGAGGCCGGGATGCTGCTTCGGCTCCGGCCGATGGTTGGTCGCGACATCGCGCACCGGCACGCCGCCCGGAATGGCATTGACGGACGACAGCCAGCGATGGGTCTTGCCTTCGACGAAATGCGCCCGCACGTTGCCAAACGATGCCGGCAGCGATTTCAGGGCGGCGTCGATCAATTCCTGATCGCTGAGATTGGCGAATGCCAACGCGTCCGATCCCGCCACAAGGAAGTTCAGCACACCATTGCGGCCGACATCGTGACGCGCGCCCTCATTGTAAACGCAGCAGCCGCCGAACGCCTCCGACATGAACCATGCACCGGGAATCTGCTCGCCCCAGAACGGAGAATCGAACAGCAGCGAGATGCGCAGATAGTGCGCCGGGCGATCGAAATAAGCGACGTGCCTGACCATCGACTTGCGAAGCTCTTCGCCGTCCCAGCGCATGGTCGCGAGCCAGCTGTGCGGCAGGCAGACCATCACGAGATCGAACTCTCGCGTCTCGGGTCCCTTGCCGTTCATCATATTGAGCTGATAGCGGCCCTGCTCCGTCTTGCCTACTTCCAGCACACGATGGTTGAGCTGGATGTCGGCATCCACTTCCGACTGAAGGCAGGAGATCAACTGCTCGTTGCCGTTCTGAATCGAGTACAGCCCGATATAGCCATCCACATCCATCACGAAGTTCTTCAGCGCGTTGAGGCCGTTGGTGTTGTGGCTCTCGGTGGCGATATCCGAGCGCGCCATTACCTTGAAGAAGCGCTTGGCCACCGGATCGGTCACTTCGCGGTCGAGCAGTTCCTCGCAGTTGAGGTCGATCCAGGGATGCTCGTTGTCCTGCGCGCCGACGCCTTCATAATATTCCGTTGGCGAGATCATGTCGGCGCAGCGTTTGCGGAACGCGAGAATAGCGTCCGCAGTCTTGTCGCCGTACTTGCGGCGCATTCCCGGAACGTCGTTCAGCAACTCGCCGTCGAGCAACACCTGCTCGGCGTCCATCGGAATGGTCTGCAAACCGAAATGCTGGATTAACTCGCGCAGCGGGTCGGGCCCGGTCATGGAGTAATCGTAGATCTCGGCGACGCCAGCCTCGTAAAGCGCGGGCGAAGAATCGAACTTGCGCGACATCACTTTGCCGCCGATGCGATCGGACGCCTCATAGATCGTCACCCGGCACAGCGGGCCGAGTTTCTTCTTGAGATACCAGGCGCTCATCAGGCCGCCCGGACCACCACCTATGATTGCAAGATCAAGCATCTGTCTGTTCCGAAACACAACCGCCGCATCATGCGTCTGTCGCGACGACGCATCCCGGACTTTCCCCGGACATGAAAGCGAGCCCTCAGGACCGCGCCTCACCCGCATCGAGGCGCATGGAAGGGTCCGCCGCCACTATCGCTGATTTCCACCGGCGGCCTCAAGGAAAAGCGTTTTTCACCTGAAAGAAAGATGAACAAACGGAAGCGCCCTGCCCCCACGCCGAAAATTTCCCGGCTGAGACCGGAAAGTCACGGTTTTTCAGTCGCTCGGGACGTGTTTCAAGCGATCTGGCGACGCGACCGTTTGAAGGCAAGACCGACCCGGCTACCCGGCGGTCCCAACGCGCTCACCGTCGCAAAACCGACCGCCGTCGATTCGAACGACACCCCTTTGGGTTCCGAATGGAAACTTGCAGCCGGTCCGCAGGCGGCGTCGCACCACCATGCCCTCCCTTCAGCAAAAAGGCCGGCTTGCGCCGGCCTTTCTGCATCTTGATCGCTTGCGGATCGTTATTCCGCCGGCGGCAAGGCCAGCGGCTCCGCTTCCGGCGCGGCCGGCGTGATCGAGGCCTGCTTCTCGCGCTCGTCGAGGATCAGGCGGTCGCGCTTCATCGCGACCTCGCGGATGCGGGCCATCGAGGCGCCGGTGCCTGCCGGGATCAGCCGGCCGACAATGACGTTTTCCTTGAGGCCTTCCAGCGGGTCCACCTTGCCGTTGACGGCGGCTTCGGTGAGCACGCGGGTGGTCTCCTGGAACGAGGCCGCCGAGAAGAACGACCGGGTCTGCAAGCTCGCCTTGGTGATACCGAGCAGCACCGGGGTTCCGGTCGCAGGCTTCTTGCCCTCTTCCTTCGCCTTGGCGTTGAGCGCATCGAACTCGATCTTGTCGATCTGCTCGCCCGAGATCATGTCGGTCTCGCCCTGATCGGTGATCTCGATCTTCTGCAGCATCTGACGAACGATGACTTCGATGTGCTTGTCGTTAATCAGCACGCCCTGAAGCCGGTAAACTTCCTGGATTTCGTTGACCAGATAGGCAGCGAGTTCCTCGATGCCCTTGATCGCCAGAATGTCGTGCGGCGCCGGGTTGCCTTCAACGATGAAGTCACCCTTTTCAACGATGTCGCCATCCTGCAAATGGATGTGCTTGCCCTTCGGAATGAGGTACTCGCGAGTCTCCTCGGTCTTGTCGACAGGCTCGATCGAAATGCGACGCTTGTTCTTGTAGTCGCGGCCGAAGCGAATGGTGCCGGCGATTTCCGCGATGATCGCGGCATCCTTCGGCTTGCGCGCTTCGAACAGTTCCGCCACCCGCGGCAGACCGCCGGTGATGTCGCGCGTCTTGGCGCTCTCGGTGGAGACACGGGCGAGAATGTCGCCGGGCTTCACCTTGCCATCGACGTCAACCGACAGAATGCCGTCGACCGAGAGCATGTAACGCGCATCGCCACCGCGCGGCAGTTTCAGCACCTTGCCGTCCTTGCCCTTGATGACGATCGCGGGCCGCAGGTCGGCGCCGCCACGCGTCGAGCGCCAGTCGATGACCACGCGCTTGGCGATACCGGTCGATTCGTCCAGCGTTTCCGAGATCGACTGGCCTTCGACCAGATCCTCGAATCCAATGGTGCCTTCGACTTCGGTGAGAATGGGACGGGTATACGGATCCCACTCCGCGATGCGCTGGCCACGCTTGACCGTATCGCCTTCATCGACGTGCATCCGCGCGCCGTACTGAATGCGATGGGTCGCACGCTCGGTGCCGTCGGCATCGACCACCGCGACAACCATGTTGCGCGCCATGGCGACGAGGTGACCTTCGCTGTTGCGCGCGATCGCCTTGTTCTTGATCGTGATCTTGCCGTCGAAATTCGACTCGATCACCGACTGCTCGTTGAGCTGCGCCGCGCCGCCGATGTGGAAGGTGCGCATCGTCAACTGCGTGCCGGGCTCACCGATCGACTGCGCCGCGATGACGCCAACCGCTTCACCGTGGTTGACCGGCGTACCGCGCGCGAGGTCACGCCCGTAGCACTTGCCGCAGATGCCGTTGATCAGTTCGCAGGTCAGCGCCGAACGGATCTTCACCTCCTGGATGCCGGCCTGCGAGATCTGCTCGACGTGGCTTTCTTCCATCAGGGTGTTGCGCTTGATCAGCACCTTGTTAGTCGCCGGATCGCGGATATCCTCGCACGCGGTGCGACCGAGAATGCGCGAGCCGAGCGACGCCACCACCGTGCCGGAATCGACGATGGCGCGCATCTTGATGCCGAGCTTGGTGCCGCAGTCGTCCTGCGTGATGATGCAGTCCTGCGCGACGTCGACCAGACGACGGGTCAGGTAACCCGAGTTCGCCGTCTTCAGCGCCGTGTCCGCCAGACCCTTGCGAGCGCCGTGGGTTGAGTTGAAGTACTCGAGAACCGACAGACCTTCCTTGAAGTTGGAGATGATCGGCGTCTCGATGATTTCACCCGACGGCTTGGCCATCAGGCCGCGCATACCGGCGAGCTGGCGCATCTGCGCCGGCGAACCACGCGCACCGGAGTGGGCCATCATGTAGATCGAGTTGACCTGCGCCTCGCCGCCCTTCGGATTTTTCTTAACGGCGGAGATTTCCTTCATCATCTCCTTGGCGATTTCCTCGGTCGCCTTCGACCAGGCGTCGACGACCTTGTTGTACTTCTCGCCGTGGGTGATCAGACCGTCGTTGTACTGCTGCTCGAAGTCCTTGGCCATCGTGCGCGTGGCATCGACGATCTTCCACTTCGAGTGCGGCACCACCATGTCGTCCTTGCCGAACGAAATGCCGGCCTTGAACGCGTTGTAGAAGCCGAGCGCCATGATGCGGTCGCAGAAGATCACCGTCTCCTTCTGACCGCAGTGACGATAGACGTGATCGATCACGCCGGAGATTTCCTTCTTCGTCATCAGCTTGTTGACAACGTCGAACGGCATCTTCGGCGACTTCGGCAGCACCTGCGCGAGAATGGCGCGTCCCGCCGTGGTGTCGTACCAGCGGCTGACCGGTTTGCCGTCCTCGTCCACGCCTTCCCAGCGATACTTGATCTTGGTGTGGAGGTGGATGACCTTCGAGTGCAGCGCGTGCTCGATCTCGGCCATCTCGCCGTAGAGCTTGCCTTCGCCCGGCAGGCCCTCGCGGAGGATCGAGAGATAGTAGAGGCCCAGCACGATGTCCTGCGACGGCACGATGATCGGCTGACCGTTCGCGGGATGCAGGATGTTGTTGGTCGACATCATCAGCACGCGCGCTTCCAGCTGCGCTTCGAGCGACAGCGGAACGTGCACGGCCATCTGGTCGCCGTCGAAGTCGGCGTTGAACGCCGAGCACACCAGCGGGTGAAGCTGGATCGCCTTGCCTTCGATCAGCACCGGCTCGAATGCCTGAATGCCGAGACGATGCAACGTCGGCGCGCGATTGAGCAGCACCGGATGCTCGCGGATCACCTCGTCGAGGATATCCCAAACCTCCGGACGCTCCTTCTCGACCAGCTTCTTGGCCTGCTTCACGGTGGTGGACAGGCCCTTGGCGTCGAGCCGCGAATAGATGAACGGCTTGAACAGTTCGAGCGCCATCTTCTTCGGCAGGCCACACTGATGCAGCTTGAGTTCAGGACCGACCACGATCACCGAACGACCGGAGTAGTCGACGCGCTTGCCGAGCAGGTTCTGCCGGAAGCGGCCCTGCTTGCCCTTCAGCATATCGGCGAGCGACTTCAGCGGACGCTTGTTAGCGCCGGTGATGACGCGGCCGCGGCGGCCGTTGTCGAACAGCGCATCCACCGCTTCCTGAAGCATACGCTTTTCGTTGCGGATGATGATGTCCGGCGCGCGCAGTTCCATCAGCCGCTTCAGACGATTGTTGCGGTTGATGACGCGACGATAGAGATCGTTGAGGTCGGAGGTCGCGAAGCGGCCGCCGTCGAGCGGTACCAGCGGGCGCAGGTCCGGCGGGATCACCGGCACGACGGTGAGGATCATCCACTCCGGCTTATTGCCAGAGAAGCGGAACGCCTCGACGATCTTCAGACGCTTGGCGAGCTTCTTGTGCTTGATGTCGGATTCCGTCTCCGACATTTCGGCACGAATCTGCGCCTCGAGCTTTTCGAGCTCGAGCCCCTTGAGCAGTTCGCGGATCGCTTCCGCACCGATCATGGCGGTGAACGAGTCCTGACCATATTCGTCCTGCGCGCGAAGATACTCTTCCTCAGAGAGCAACTGACGGTCCTTGAGCGCGGTGAGGCCCGGCTCAAGTACGACGTAGTATTCGAAATAAAGAATGCGCTCGAGGTCCTTCAGCGTCATGTCGAGCAGAAGGCCGATGCGCGACGGCAGCGACTTCAGGAACCAGATGTGCGCGACCGGCGCGGCCAGTTCGATGTGGCCCATGCGCTCGCGACGGACGCGCGACAAGGTCACCTCGACCGAGCACTTCTCGCAGATGATGCCCTTGTACTTCATCCGCTTGTACTTGCCGCACAAGCACTCGTAATCCTTGATCGGCCCGAAGATGCGGGCGCAGAACAGGCCGTCGCGCTCGGGCTTGAAGGTCCGATAGTTGATGGTTTCCGGCTTCTTGATCTCGCCGTAGGACCACGACAGAATCTTTTCCGGCGACGCGATCGAGATCCGGATCTGGTCGAAGACCTGAGCCGGCGTCGTCGGATTGAAGAGATTCATAATTTCTTGGTTCATGATCTTCTCCTTGACCGGCGCTTCGTGTCCCGGACGCGATGCGACATCCATCATGCCGCTTCGCAGAGCCGGGACCACAAAGGGCCTCGGAATTCCTTACGGTCCCGGCTCTGCGGTACACCGCTGCGCGATGCACCGCATCCGGGACAAGACGCTTTAGTTCTTACTCAGCAGCCTCGGATGTCGGCGCCGGATCCTGCTTGGAATTGTGCAGGTCGACGTTGAGACCGAGCGAACGCATTTCCTTGACCAGAACGTTGAACGATTCCGGGATGCCCGCTTCGAACGTGTCGTCGCCGCGCACGATGGCCTCGTAGACCTTGGTGCGGCCCGCCACGTCGTCCGACTTCACCGTCAGCATTTCCTGGAGCGTGTACGCCGCGCCGTAAGCCTCGAGCGCCCACACTTCCATTTCGCCGAAGCGCTGGCCGCCGAACTGCGCCTTGCCGCCCAGCGGCTGCTGGGTGACGAGCGAGTACGGACCGATCGAACGCGCATGGATCTTGTCGTCGACGAGGTGGTGCAGCTTGAGCATGTAGATATAGCCCACGGTCACCTTGCGATCGAACTGATCGCCGGTGCGGCCGTCATACACCACCGACTGACCCGACTTGTCGACGCCCGCGAGTTCGAGCATCTCCTCGATGTCGTTCTCCTTGGCGCCATCGAACACCGGCGTCGCGATCGGCACGCCCTTGCGGAGATTGTTGCCAAGCTCCACCAGTTCGTTGTCGTTGAGCGACTTGATGGTTTCGTTCTCGCCGTAGACCTTCTTCAAGGTCTCCTTGAGCGGCTTGACGTCCTGCTTCGACAAATAGGCGTCGACCGTCTGGCCGATGCGCTTGCCGAGACCGGCGCACGCCCAGCCGAGATGCGTCTCGAGAATCTGACCGACATTCATGCGCGACGGCACGCCCAACGGATTGAGCACGATGTCCGCGTGGGTGCCGTCCTCAAGGAACGGCATGTCCTCGATCGGAACGATCTTCGACACCACACCCTTGTTGCCGTGACGGCCGGCCATCTTGTCGCCGGGCTGAATCTTGCGCTTCACCGCGACGAAGACCTTGACCATCTTCATCACGCCGGGCGGCAATTCATCACCGCGTTGCAGTTTCTCGACCTTGTCGAGGAAGCGCTGCTCGAGCCCCTTCTTCGATTCGTCGTACTGCTTCCGCATGGCCTCGATCTCGGCCATCAGCTTGTCGTTCGGCGAGGCGAACATCCACCACTGCGACTTCGGATACTCGTCGAGCACCGCGCGGGTGATCTTGGTGTCCTTCTTGAAGCCCTTCGGGCCGGAAATGCCCTGGCGATTCTCGAGAAGTTCAGCAAGACGGTTGTAGACGTTGCGGTCCAGGATCGCCTGTTCGTCGTCGCGGTCCTTGGCGAGGCGTTCGATTTCCTCACGCTCGATCGCCAGCGCACGCTCGTCCTTGTCGACGCCGTGGCGGTTGAACACGCGTACTTCCACGATCGTGCCCTGCACGCCCGGCGGCACCCGCAGCGAGGTGTCGCGAACGTCGGAAGCCTTCTCGCCGAAGATGGCGCGCAGAAGCTTTTCTTCCGGCGTCATCGGGCTTTCGCCCTTCGGCGTGATCTTGCCGACCAGGATATCGCCCGCGCGAACTTCGGCGCCGATATAGACGATGCCGGCTTCGTCGAGATTCTTCAGCGCTTCTTCCGACACGTTCGGAATGTCGCGCGTGATTTCCTCCGGACCCAGCTTGGTGTCGCGGGCCATCACTTCGAATTCCTCGATGTGGATCGAGGTGAAGACGTCTTCCTTCACGATCCGCTCGGAGAGCAGGATCGAGTCTTCGAAGTTGTAGCCATTCCACGGCATGAACGCGACCAGCACGTTGCGGCCGAGCGCGAGTTCGCCGAGCTCGGTCGACGGACCGTCAGCGATGATGTCACCCTTCTTCACCACGTCGCCGACCTTCACCAGCGGACGCTGGTTGATGCAGGTCGACTGGTTCGAGCGCTGGTATTTCATCAGCCGGTAGATATCGACACCCGACTTGGTCGGATCGAGATCCTCGGTGGCGCGGATGACGACGCGGGTGGCGTCGATCTGGTCGATCACGCCCGAGCGGCGGGCGGCAATCGCCGCGCCCGAGTCACGCGCGACCACGCCTTCCATGCCGGTGCCTACGAACGGCGCCTCGGCGCGCACCAGCGGCACGGCCTGACGTTGCATGTTCGAGCCCATCAGCGCGCGGTTGGCGTCGTCGTTCTCAAGGAACGGGATCAGCGCGGCCGCGACCGAGACAAGCTGCTTCGGCGACACGTCCATGAAGTCGACGCGATCCGGCGTCACCGGCAACACTTCGCCGGCGTGACGGCAGACCACGAGGTCTTCGGTGAAGCGGCCCTTGGCGTCGAGCGGCAGGTTGGCCTGCGCGACGTGATAGCGCCCCTCTTCCATCGCCGACAGGTACACCACCTCGTCGGTGACGCGACCGTCCTTGACGCGACGGTACGGCGTCTCGACGAAGCCGTACTTGTTGACGCGCGCAAACGTCGCCAGCGAGTTGATCAGACCGATGTTCGGACCTTCCGGCGTCTCGATCGGGCAGATGCGGCCGTAATGCGTCGGATGCACGTCGCGCACCTCGAAGCCGGCGCGCTCGCGGGTCAGACCGCCCGGGCCAAGCGCCGAGAGACGACGCTTGTGGGTGATCTCCGACAACGGATTGGTCTGGTCCATGAACTGCGAAAGCTGCGACGAGCCGAAGAACTCGCGCACGGCGGCGGCCGCGGGCTTCGCGTTGATCAGGTCCTGCGGCATCACGGTATCGATGTCGACCGACGACATGCGTTCCTTGATGGCGCGCTCCATACGCAGCAGGCCGATGCGATACTGATTTTCCATCAGTTCGCCGACCGAACGCACCCGGCGGTTGCCGAGATGATCGATGTCGTCGATCTCGCCCTTGCCGTCGCGCAGGTCCACCAGTGTCTTGATGACGGCGAGGATGTCTTCCTTGCGCAGCGTGCGATGGGTGTCCGGCGCATCGAGATCGAGACGCATGTTCATCTTGACGCGGCCAACTGCGGACAGGTCGTAGCGCTCGCTGTCGAAGAACAGCGACTGGAACATGTTCTGCGCCGAGTCGAGCGTCGGCGGCTCGCCCGGACGCATCACGCGGTAGATGTCGAACAGCGCGTCCTCACGCGTCATGTTCTTGTCGGCGTTCAGCGTGTTGCGGATGTAGGGACCGACGTTGACATGGTCGATGTCGAGCAGCGGCAATTCCTTGTAGCCCTGCTCGTTCAGCGCCTTCAGCGACTTCTCGGTGATTTCCTCACCGGCCTCGGCGTAGATCTCGCCGGTTTTCGGATTGACGAGGTCCTCGGCGAGATACATGCCGACGAGTTCGTCGTCCGCCAGACGCAGCGCCTTGAGGCCCTTCTCCTGCAACTGACGCGCGCCGCGCACGGTCAGCTTCTTGCCGGCCTCCAGCACCACCTTGCCGGTGTCGGCGTCGATCAGGTCGTTGATGGTCGAGTAGCCACGGAAACGGTTGACGTCGAACGGTACGCGCCAGCCGTCCTTGGTGCGCTTGTACTGAATGGTCTTGTAGAAGGTCGACAGGATTTCTTCGCCGTCGAGTCCGAGGGCGAACATCAGCGACGTCACCGGAATCTTGCGGCGGCGGTCGATACGCGCGAACACGATGTCCTTGGCGTCGAACTCGATGTCGAGCCAGGAGCCACGATAGGGGATGACGCGGGCGGCGAACAGCAGCTTGCCCGACGAATGGGTCTTGCCCTTGTCGTGATCGAAGAACACGCCCGGCGAACGGTGCATCTGCGAGACGATGACGCGCTCGGTGCCGTTGACGATAAAGGTGCCGTTCATGGTCATGAGCGGGATGTCGCCCATGTAGACGTCCTGCTCCTTGATGTCCTTGACGGAGCGCGCGCCGGTTTCCTCGTCGATATCGAACACGATCAGGCGCAGCGTCACCTTCAGCGGCGCAGCAAAGGTCATGCCGCGCTGGCGGCACTCGTCGACGTCATACTTCGGCGGCTCGAACTCGTAACGGACGAATTCCAGCATCGATGTGTTGGAGAAATCCGAGATCGGGAACACCGACCGGAACACCGCCTGCAAACCCTCATCGAGGCGACCGCCTTCCGGCTCGTCGACCATCAGGAACTGATCGTAGGACGCCTTCTGGACCTCGATCAGGTTGGGCATCTCTGCCACTTCCTTGATGTGTCCGAAGAACTTGCGAACTCGCTTGCGACCGGTGAACGTCTGCTGCGCCATCTGGGCCTCTCATTTCGCCGCCCGGCAGGGGCGGACCTTCCGAAGCACGGCTGCCGCCGCCTCCAGGTTGAATGCGATACGCTCAGGACAACCACCTCGGGGCAGGACAACAATCCCACAGCCCAGACATCGATCCCCGAAACGCAAAACGACGTGCGAAGCGCATCCGACGCTTCGCCCGTCAAAACCTAAAATCTTACGGACCAAAAGCCCGAAATTGCATATCTCCCAACGGTTTGCACGGGCGCACGCCGCGCGCCCCAAAGCCTACCGTATTGTCTGCTGCCACCCCGATATGGGCCGGCGGCCGTGGAAAATCGAGGGGGTCACCCACAAATCCCCACACATTCTTGTGTGGAGCGGCTGTTATCCCGCTCCGGCAGACGGCCGGGCTGTGCCCGGCCATCCGTGTCTCCGTCGATCCCCGGATCAGGTCATGCCGATCCGAGGACCACCCAGGTAACCGCTGGTTACTTGAGCTCGACCTTGGCGCCAGCCTTCTCGAGCTGACCCTTGATCTTCTCGGCTTCGTCCTTGGCAACGCCTTCCTTGACCGGCTTCGGCGCGCCTTCGACGAGGTCCTTGGCTTCCTTGAGGCCCAGGCCGGTGATGGCGCGGACTTCCTTGATGACCTCGATCTTCTTGTCGCCGGCCGAAGCCAAGACAACGGTGAACTCGGTCTTCTCTTCGGCGGCGGCAGCACCGGCACCACCGGCACCCGGCGCGGCGGCGACAGCCACCGCAGCGGCGGCCGAAACGCCCCACTTCTCTTCGAGCAGCTTCGCCAGTTCGGCAGCTTCGAGCACGGTCAGCGCCGAGAGGTCGTCAACAATCTTCTGCAGATCAGCCA
>Ga0209963_1001091_pt1 | contig 17810 bp, 9 predicted proteins | sample ThiBio_1000_biof_2_FD_183957 | JGI IMG/M metagenome (GOLD analysis project Ga0209963, IMG submission 183957) | Wastewater bioreactor microbial communities from Cape Town, South Africa - Thiocy_cont_1000_biof (SPAdes) | ecosystem: Engineered > Bioreactor > Thiocyanate-remediating >...
CATTGCCGAACATGGTCCACCAGTGCTCGGGCACTGCCGCGTCGACGACGAAACGTTGTGCCGCGCCGGCCACGCTGGCGGTGCCGGCGGGCAGCGGCTGCGCGGTATAGCGGTCCACCGGCGGCGCCTCCGGACGGTGGTAGTCCGGGCCGACCGCGCAGCCGGCGAGGATCAGCCCCAGCAGCGGTGGCAATGCGCGCAGGCGCAGGGTCGGCGAGAAGCGGAGCAGGTCGCGGGGCACGGAGGGAAGCCTGGGCAGGGGAAGCCGGGCCGCGACATTAGCAGACGACGGAGTTCAGATATATAGGCGAGAGGTCACCCGTGGCGATGCCGCGGCTACAGCATGCCGACGCGGCCGTCCTGCGAGGAGAAGCGCATGGGCAGCTCGCCGCTGAGGCCGTCCGGATGTCCCGGCGGCACCGCGAAGCGCCAGCCCTGCACGCTGCGCAAGGCGTGCGCGTCGAGGATCGGGTCGCCGCTGGAGGCGAGCACGCGCGCGTGCTGCACGCGGCCTTCGCCATCCACCCGCAGTTGCACGGTCAATTGGCCGTCCAGATGGCCGCGCACATCGTCCCAGCGTTCGGCCGCGGCTGGCGTGGCCAGCGGCTGCAGGCGTGTCGGCGGGGGCGCCGCCGCAGCTTGCGCGATGTCCACGCCATTCTCCACCGGCAGGGCGCGCTGGCGCACGGCCGGCACGACCGCATGGCGACGGTGCCGCAGCGGGCGGGCCGACGCCGGGCTATCGTGCGACGCGGCGATGCCGCGTGGCGCATCGGGCCAGCTGGCGGTCAGCGTGCTGAGCCAGCCGGTGCCGGCAATGCCGATGGCCAGAGCCAGGACGCTGAGGCCGGTGGTGGTACGCAGTCGCAACATGACCGTGCTACGGCCGCTCGAGAATCGCGGTGACGCCCATGCCGCCGGCGGTGCAGATCGAGATCAGCCCGCGGCCGGAGCCTCTCTGTTCCAGCAGCTTGGCCAGCGTCGCCACGATGCGCGCGCCGGTGGCGGCGAACGGGTGGCCCACGGCGAGGCTGGAGCCGTGCACGTTGAGTTTGGCCGGGTCGATCGCGCCCAGCGGCGCGTCCAGGCCGAGCCGTTGCTTGCAGTAATCGGCCGATTCCCACGCGCGCAGCGTGCACAGCACCTGTGCGGCGAAGGCCTCGTGGATTTCGTAGAAGTCGAAGTCCTGCAAGGTCAGCCCGTGGCGCGCCAGCATGCGCGGCACCGCGATGGTCGGCGCCATCAGCAGGCCTTCGCCGTGCACGTAATCCACCGCGGCGACCTCGGCGTCGCGCAGCCAGGCCTGGATTTTCAGCCCGCGCTGCGCGGCCCACGCCTCGCTGCCCAGCAGCACCGCGGCGGCGCCGTCGGACAGGCCGGTGGAATTGCCCGCGGTGAGCGTGCCGTGGCCGGAGCGCTTGTCGAACGCCGGCTTCAGCGTGGCGAGTTTCTCCAGCGTGGTGTCCGGGCGCAGGAAGCCGTCGCGCTTGAGCCCGCGGAACGGCACCAGCAAGTCGTCGAAGAAACCTGCATCGTAGGCGGCGGCGAGCTTGTGGTGGCTGTCCAGCGCCAGCCGGTCCTGCGCCTCGCGGCTGATCTGCCACTGCCTGGCCATCTGCTCGCAGTGATCGCCCATCGACTTGCCGGTGCGCGGCTCGGCCACGCCGGGAAACGAGGGCTTGAGCTCGCGCAGCGAGAATCCGCGCGTGGCGGCCTTGAACTTCTCCAGCGGGGTCTTGGCCCGGTTCATCGCCAGCAGGCGGCGGCGCAGGCGGCGGCCATAGACGATCGGCACGTCGCTGGTGGTGTCCGAGCCGGCGGCGATGCCGGCCTCGATCTGCCCGCAGGCGATCTTGTTGGCGATGATGATGGTGTTGTCCAGCGAGGTGCCGCAGGCGCGCGCGGTGGTGATGCCCGGCGTGGTCGGCGCCAGCCCGGAGCTGAGCACCGCCTCGCGCGCCAGGTTCCAGTCGGCGCTGTGCCTGATCACCGCGCCGGCGGCCACCTCGCCCAGCTCCACGCCGTGCAGGCCGAAGCGCTCGACCAGGGCGCCGAGCACCTTCACCGACATGCCGAAGTTGCCCACGTCGGCATAAGCGGTGTTGTTGCGACAGAACGGAATGCGTACGCCGCCGATCACGCCGACGCGCCTGTGCGTGTTTTCCATGCCCTGAACGATCCATCACACGAATGGCTTCAAGGCTAACCCGCCATGCCGCCGGACGAAAGCCCGGATGGCCGCGGGCGTGGCGGTTTGTTCAGCACCGTGCGGCAGGTCGCTCGCGGCGCGGCGGTAGAATGCATGTTTTCCCGCTGCAAGATGGATCCATCGTGGAAGCGCAAACATTGCACGCCCTGCCGGTGTTGCTGGCCCTCGAACCGATGACCGGACAACCGGCGGCGGCGACCACGCTGACCCGCGATGCGGCCGCCGAACTGGCCCAGCACGTGGCGACCGACCTGCTCGGCCTGGTGCCGCAGGTCGCCGGGGCACGATTGGCGCTGGCCGGCGCGCTGTTCGACCAGGTGGAACTGCTGCGCCCCGGCTTCCCGGTGTGGGCCACGCTGGACGACCTGGCGCGCCGGCTGCCGCGCGGCACGCTGGAGCACGTGGTCGCGTTCGGCAGCCACGACGGCGTGATGCCGGCACCTGCGCTGCAACCCTCGTCGACGTATGCCGGCGGACCGATGCGGCTGCTGCCGATCAGCCTGCTGGTCCATCCGGAGGCCGCCGACGAACTCGCCACCCAGCTGGAGATCCAGCTGGTCGGCCGCGGCGAGGCCGGCACCTCCACCGCCGACTGGCTGATGCGCACGCTGGGCATCCGCCTCGAACACCTGCGCTACCTCAGCCGCAACGATCTGCTCGCGCTGACCTGCGTGCAGTACGAGCACGCCAACCTGGCGCCGCTGTGGTCGCTGCTGGAAGCGGCCCTGCTCACCCCGCGGCAGCCCGAGACCACGATGAGCGCGCGCGGGCTGGCGCTGCGCTACGCCGACGGCACCGTGTGGGCGCAGCCGCCGGCGCAGTGGCTGGCCGCGCAGCGCACCGACGCGGCGCAGCGCGCGCACGATTTCGCCGGCATCGTGTTCGAGCTGCGCCAGTACGCCGCGCTGCTGGAAGCGCACCAGTTGCCGCTGCGTCTGCAGTCGGAGCAGGCGGTCGATGCCGGCGCGGGCTACCTGCTGGAACAACTCGCCGAGGCGCCGGCCTCCGCGCCCGCGCCGCGCCTGTTCGCGCACGAGGCGCCGGGGCTGGGCGTGGTGGCGGTCAGCGTGGCGCAACCGCAGCCCGGCGCCGCGCCGCGGATGCTGGCGCACGGTTACCCGCTGCAGCCGCAAGCCCTGGGCCCGCTGTTGCAGCAGCTCGCCGCGCAATACGGTACCGCCGCCGAACTCGACACCCGCGGCAAGGTGGTGCTGGATGCGGCCGGCGCACTCGGTGCGCCCTGAGCGGATGGCAGGCGGGAACCGGCCGACCCCGACATTTTCCTGGCCGGCGACAGTTGTGCGGCGGCGAACGGTCGGCGCATGATGGCGTGGCGCTGATCAGGGGGCGCGCTCCATCTGACGGAAACACCATGCGGCCGCCGAAGCAAGCCGAGGGAGTACCGACAGCGACGGGGGGATCGCAGGGGCCGCAATGGTTGTGGCATGGCGCCCCCGTGCTGCTCACCTGGCTCGATCTCGACCAGCGCCTGGGCCACGTCAACGACACCCACCGTCGCTGGCTCGGCATCGACCCCGCGCAGTTGGTCGGCAAGCGCCTGGTCGAGGTGGTCGGCCAGGCCAACTACGAGCGTTCGCGCGCGGCGCTGGAGCAGGCCTACGCGGGCCATCCTTCCAGCTACGAGGGCGAGTTGTTCAACGGTCGCGAGCGGCGCTACGCGCACGGCAACTTCGCGCCCGATTTCGATGAAGACGGCCGCGTGCGCGGCGTGTTTACCGCCCTGGTCGACATCACCGAGCGGCACGAACTGGAGCTGCGCCTGCACGAAAGCGAGCGGCGCTTCTTCAGCGCCTTCCAGCATGCCGCGATCGGCATGGCGCTGACCGGCCCGGGCGGGCGTTTCCTGCGCGTCAACGCCGCGGTATGCCACATGCTCGGTTACACCGAGGAGGAACTGCTCGGGCTCGGCGTGGCCGACGTCACCCACCCGGACGACATGGCCGCCGATGCCGAACAGATGCTGCAGCTGCTCTCCGGCCAGCGCGAAAACTACCAGCTGGAAAAACGCAACCTGCACAAGGACGGCCACGTGGTGCACCTGCAACTGGCCGTGTCGCTGGTGCGCGACGAGGAGGGCGCGCCGCTGTACTTCGTGTCGCAGGCGCAGGACATCAGCCAGCGCAAGGCATTCGAGGATGCGCTGCAGCGCGAGCGCGAGCTGGCCGAGGTGACCCTGCGCTCGATCGGCGACGCGGTCATCATCACCGACCCGCAGTCGCGCATCCGCTCGCTCAACCCGATCGCCGAGGCAATGACCGGCTGGCGCAGCGCCGAGGCGCAGGGCTTGCCGGTGGAAGCGGTGTTCCAGCTGTTCGACGCCGTCGACGGCCGGCCGGTGGCCAACCCGCTGCGCACCGCGATCGACAACAACACCATCGCCGACCTGGCCGGCCGCACCCTGTTGCGCCATCGGCACGGCTTCGACACGCCGGTGGAGGATTCCTCCGCGCCGATCCACGACCACGCCGGCAACGTGGTCGGCGGCGTGCTGGTATTCCATGACGTCAGCGAAACGCGCGCCTTCGCGCTCAAGCTGGTGCACCTGACCCAGCACGACACGCTCACCGGCCTGCCCAACCGCAGCCAGTTGCAGGATCACCTGACCCAGGCGCTGGCCAACGCGCGGCGCCGGCAGCAGCGCGTGGCGCTGCTGTACATCGACATCCACCAGTTCAAGCAGATCAACGACCAGCACGGCCAGGCCACCGGCGACAGCGTGCTGCGCGCGTTCGTGGCGCAGCTGCAACGCAGCCTGCCCGCCGAGGCACAACTGGTTCGCTACGGCGGCGACGAGTTCGTGGTGGTGCTCTCCGCGCTCGACAGCACCAGCGAGGCGGCCAGCCTTGCCCGCGCCCTGATCGACCAGGGCGAGCAGACCCGGGTGGACGGCCTGCATGCGCTGGGGCTGCATCTGGGCATCGGCATCAGCGTCTATCCCGACGATGCGCTGGATCCGGAAACCCTGCTGCAGCACGCCGAGACCGCGCTGGTCGCGCTGCGCAGCCAGGGCGTGCACGGCTGCCGCTTCTTCACCGCCTCGATGGACGAGCGCGCGCGCGCCCGCCGCAGCATCGAGTCGGCGCTGCGCCAGGCCTTGCCGCGCGGCCAGCTGAGTCTGCACTACCAGCCGCGCATCGCGGCCTCCAGCGGGCAGATCGTGGGTGCCGAGGCCCTGCTGCGCTGGCACGTGCGCGGACGCGAGCTGTACAAGCCCGACCAGTTCATTCCGGTCGCCGAGGACACCGGCCTGATCCTGCCGATCGGCACCTGGGTGCTGCGCCAGGCGTGCCGGCAGGCGCGCGCATGGCAGCAGCAGGGGTACCGCATCCCGGTCTCGGTCAACGTCTCGCCGGTGCAGTTCCAGCACGTCGATTTTCCCGACTGGCTGGACGACGCCCTGGCCGACAGCGGACTCGACCCCGGCCTGCTCGAACTGGAACTGACCGAACGCATGATGATGTCCGGCGGCGATGTCACCGGCAGCCTGCTGCAACGTATCCGCCAGCGCGGCGTGCGCCTGTCGCTGGACGATTTCGGCACCGGCTATTGCAGCCTGTCCTACCTCAAGCACTTCCCGATCGACACGCTGAAGATCGACCGCGTGTTCGTGCGCGACGTGATCGGCGACGCCGACACCGCCACCATCACCAGCGCGATCATCGCCATGGCCCAGCGACTGGACAAGCTGGTGGTTGCCGAAGGGGTGGAGACCGATGCGCAAGCGGTGTTCCTGCGCCAGGCCGGATGCGCCGAACTGCAGGGCTTCCTGTTTGCCGCGGCGCTGCCGGCGGACGCATTCGAGAAGCTGCTGGCCCAGCCGCTGTAGGGCCGGCTTGCACGCACGCGATGCTCTTGGTTGGCATGACGAAATCTCACACAGGGTGCGCTCCTCCATGGCGCTGTAGGGCGGGCAACGCCCGTCGACCGGCCGTTCTGCCCTGCGACCATGGCGGGCCTTACCCGCCCTACAGCATCGCCTCGTACATGAAGTAGTGGCAGCGCTGCATGCCGAGGCCTTCGTAGGTGGCCTGGGCGCGCGCGTTCTCCGTCTCCACGTACAGGCGCAGGCCCACCGCGCCGGCGGCCGCGGCGCGTTCGGCGACGGCCGCATGCAGCGCGCGGAACACGCCGCCGCGGCGCGCGGCGGGCACCACGTACACGCTCTGGATCCACCAGAAATCGCCGCAGCGCCAGTCGCTCCACTCGTAGGTCACCAGCAGGCCGCCCACCGCCGTGCCGTCGACCTCGGCAACCAGGTAGAAGCCGCGCCCAGGTTGCTCGAACACCGCGCTGACGCCACGGCGCAGGCGTTCGGGATCGAGCCGCTTGCGCTCGGTCTCCCACGCCATCGCCACGTTCCAGGCCGCCAGGTCGGCGACATCGGCGGGGCGGGCGGTGCGGATCTGCACGGTCATGGCGGGTCTCCGGCGGCGGGACGGACGATCGTAGCGCGCATACCCTTCACATGGAGGCGAGTACCGTCACGGCACAGCCGCTGGCTGTGCCGGCGGCGCCCGGCTCCGTTGCCTGCCGCGACCACCGTGCCGCGCGGAAGCACCGTCTCCGCTTTTTCGTTTTGCCCTGGCAAGGAGCTTTGCGCTTGAACATCGGCAGCGTCCTGGATCGGCTCAAGCTGCGCCGGCTGCAGGCGTTCCGCCGCCGCCGCGTGGCCGCCCGCACGCGACCGGAGCAGGAGCCGGCGCTGCGCGCGGAGCTGTTCAATGCCGAGCAGATGGAACAGCACGGCCGCGAGCTGGCTGGCCAGCACCGCCTGCGCGAACGCTCCAGCATGGATCTGCTGCTCGGCCGGCTGGCCGACAACGAGGCGGTCATCACCCACAGCTGCGAGCGGCTGACCCAGGCGACCCGGCGCAAGCGCCGGATCACGCCGGCGGCCGAATGGCTGCTGGACAACTTCTACCTGATCGAGGAGCAGATCCGCATCGCCCGCCGGCACCTGCCCAAGGGCTACAGCCGCGAATTGCCGCGGCTGGACAACGGCGCCTCGGCCGGCCTGCCGCGGGTCTATGACATCGCGCTGGAGATCATCGCGCACGGCGACGGCCGCATCGACACTGCCGGCCTGCACCGTTTCATCCACGCCTACCAGGAAGTGACTCCGTTGCGACTGGGCGAGCTGTGGGCGATCCCGATCATGCTGCGGCTGGCGCTGATCGAGAACCTGCGCCGCGTGGCCGCGCGGGTGATGGCCGACTGGCGCCACCGCGGCCAGGCCGCGCGCTGGGCCGACGCGATGACCGCCACCGCCGAGCGCGCACCCAACTCGGTGGTGCTGGTGGTCGCCGACATGGCGCGCTCCGACCCGCCGATGAACGGCCCGTTCGTGGCCGAGATGGCGCGCCGGTTGCAGGGCCAGAGCCCTGCGCTGGCGCTGCCGCTGAGCTGGATCGAGCAGCGCCTGTCCGAATCCGGCCAGAGCATCGAGCACCTGGTGCAGCGCGAGGCGCAGCAGCAGGCCGCGGCACAAGTGAGCGTGAGCAACAGCATCGGCAGCCTGCGCCTGCTGTCGGCGGTCGACTGGCGCGATTTCGTCGAGCGCGTGAGCCTGGTCGAGCAGCAGCTGCGCGAGGACCCGGCCGGCGTCTACGCGGAGATGAACTTCGCCACCCGCGACCGCTACCGCCACGTGGTGGAGCGGCTGGCGCGCCAGCATCGGCTGGACGAGGTGCGCGTGGCCGCCGCCACGGTGGAACTGTGCCGCGTCGCGCCGCCGACCGAGCCGGCGCCGGCGCTGCCGCGGCATGTCGGCTGGTATCTGATCGACCGCGGCCGGCCGCAACTGGAGCGGCAACTGGGCGTGCGCCCGCACTTCGGCGAGTGGCTGCGCCGCCACTTCGACCGCGCGCCGGTGTCGATCTACCTCGGCCTGCTGGTGGTACTGAGCGCGGCTTTCGCCGAGCCGCTGATCGTGGCCGCGGCCGAAGACGAGCTGGCGGCCGGCTGGCTGCTGGCGATCGGCGTGATGGCGCTGCTGCTGGCCAGCCAGCTCGGTTCCAGCCTGCTCAACTGGATGGCCACGCTGGCGATCGCGCCGCAGCCGCTGCCGCGCATGAACTACGTCCACGGCATCCCGGCCAGCGCGCGCACCCTGGTGGCGGTGCCGTGCATCCTGGCCAGCGTCGGCGACGTGGAGGAGCTGGTCGAGGCGCTGGAGGTGCGCTTCCTCGGCAACCGCGACGAGAACCTGCATTTCGCCCTGCTCACCGACTTCGCCGACGCCGACCGCGAAACCCTGCCTGGCGACGAGGTCCTGCTGCGGCTCGCGCAGCGGCGCATCGAGGGGCTCAACGAGCGCTACGCCAGCGTCGAGTCGGATCGCTTTTTCCTGTTTCACCGTCCGCGCCGCTGGAACGCCGGCGAACAGTGCTGGATGGGCCACGAGCGCAAGCGCGGCAAGCTGGCCGACCTCAACGCGCTGCTGCGCGGCAACGGCCACGGCCGCTTCCTGCGCATCGTCGGCGACATCGACGCGCTCGGCCCGGTGCAGTACGTGATCACCCTGGACGCCGACACCGAGCTGCCGCGCGACGCCGCGCAGGCCTTCGTCGGCAGCATCGACCATCCGCTCAACCGCGCCGTGTACGACCCGGTGCGCCGCCGCGTGGTCAGCGGCTACGCGATCCTGCAGCCGCGCGTGGGGATCAGCCTGCCCAGCACCGCGCGCTCGCGCTACGCGCAGCTGTACGGCAGCGATGCCGGCATCGACCCGTACACGCAGATGGTTTCGGACGTCTATCAGGACGTGTTCGGCGAGGGCTCGTTCATCGGCAAGGGCATTTACGCGATCGACGCGTTCGAGCGCACGCTGGATGGCCGCTTTCCGGAAAACCGCATCCTCAGCCACGACCTGGTCGAGGGTTGCCACGCACGCTCGGGCCTGCTCAGCGACGTGCAGCTGTTCGAGGAATACCCGGCCCGCTACGGTGCCGACGTGCGCCGACGGCATCGCTGGATTCGCGGCGACTGGCAGCTGCTGCCGTGGCTGTTGCCGTGGGCGCCGACCGCGAAGGACGGCTGGCGCCGCAACGCGCTGACCGCGTTGTCGCGCTGGAAGATCCTCGACAACCTGCGCCGCAGCCTGGTGCCGCCGGCGGTGCTCGGCCTGCTGGCGTGCGGCTGGCTGCTGCTCTCGCCGGTGCTGTCGTGGACGCTCGCGGTGCTGGCGATGGTGCTGGTGCCGCCGCTGCTGTCGGCGCTGCTGGAGCTGGTGCAGAAGCCCAAGGACGTGCAGCTGGACCAGCACCTGCGCGCCGGCTTCGCCGACGGCGTGCAGCACCTGGAGCGGATGGCGCTGGGCCTGGCCTGGCTGCCGCACGAGGCGTTCTACCACCTCGACGCGATCGTGCGCACGCTGTGGCGGATCACGGTCAGTCACCGCCACCTGTTGCAGTGGCGCACCTCCAGCGAGGTGGCCCGGCGCAGCAGCAACGCGCCCGGCGCGGTGTGGCGGCAGATGTGGATCGGACCGGCGCTGGCCGTCGGGTTGGCCGTGGCGCTGGCGCTGCAGCGGCCGATGGTGCTGTGGCTGGCGTGGCCGCTGCTGGTGTTGTGGCTGCTGTCGCCGGCGATCGCGTGGTGGGTCAGCCAGCCGCGGCGGCCGGACACCTTCGTGCCGAACGCGGCGCAGACACGCTTCCTGCGCACGCTGGCGCGGCAGACCTGGGCGTTCTTCGACAGCCACGTCAACGCCACCGAGCACTGGCTGCCGCCGGACAACCTGCAGCTCCAGCCCGGCCCGGTGATCGCCTCGCGCACCTCGCCGACCAACATCGGCCTGGCCCTGCTGGCCAACCTGGCCGCGTGGGATTTCGGCTTCCTTGCCGCGGGTCGGCTGCTCCAGCGCAGCCGCGACACGCTGGCCACCCTGCAGCAGCTGCCGCGCTACCGCGGCCACTTCTACAACTGGTACGACACCCGCACCCTGCAGCCGCTGGCGCCGCTGTACATCTCGGCGGTGGACAGCGGCAACCTCGCCGGCCACCTGCTGACCCTGCGCCCGGGCCTGCTCGAACTGATCCACGCGCCGGTGTTCCGTCCGGCCGTGCTGCTCGGCCTGCTCGATACCTTGCAACTGCTGCACGACGCCAGCGACGGTGACGACCGGCCGATGCGCCGCATGCAGGTCGAGCTGCAGGAAGCGCTGGACCATCCGGCCACCACCCTCGGCGCGGCCCTGGCCTTGCTGCGTCGCCAGCGCGAACAGGCGCAGGCGCTGGCAAGCACGCTGGCGCCCGCGGCGGAGAGCGAGGCCGCGTTCTGGCTCGACGCGCTGTGCGCCCAGCTCGACGCACTGTGCGAGGAAACCGCCGCGTTCGCACTCGACCCGCCCGAGGACGACGAGGCCGGCTTCAGCGGCATCCCCAGCCTCGACGCGCTCAGCCACATCGAGCCGCTGCGCTGGCCGGGCGAGGCCGGGGCCGAGGCGGTGCGCGAGCGCGCCCGCGAACGCATCGCGCTGATCGAGCAGCTGGCGCAGCAGGCGGACGAACTGGCGCGGATGGATTACCGCTTCCTCTACGACAGCGCGCGCGACCTGCTCTCGATCGGCTACAACGTCGACGCGCGCCGGCTCGACGCCGGCTATTACGACCTGCTCGCCTCGGAGGCGCGGCTGGCCAGTTTCGTCGGCATCGCCCAGGGCCAGCTGCCGCAGGACAACTGGTTCGCGCTGGGCCGCCTGCTCACCACGGTGGGCGGCGAGCCGGCGCTGCTGTCGTGGACCGGCTCGATGTTCGAGTACCTGATGCCGAACCTGGTGATGCCCGGCTACGAGGACACCTTGCTGGACCAGACCTGCCGCGCCGCGGTGGCGCGGCAGATCGAATACGGCAACCAGAACAATGTGCCGTGGGGCGTGTCCGAATCGGGCTACAACATCCTCGACGCGCACTTCACCTACCAGTACCGCGCCTTCGGCGTGCCCGGCCTGGGCCTGAAGCGCGGCCTCGGCGACGACGTGGTGATCGCGCCCTACGCCAGCGCGCTGGCGCTGATGATCGCGCCGGCGGCGGCTACCCGGAACCTGCAGCGGCTGGCCAGCGAGGGCGTGCAGGCCCGCTACGGCATGTACGAGGCGGTCGACTACACCCCGGCGCGGCTGCCGGTGGGGCAGAGCTCGGCGCTGGTACGTTCGTTCATGGCCCACCATCAGGGCATGAGCCTGCTGGCGCTGGCCTTCGCCCTGCTGGACCGGCCGATGCAGCGGCGCTTCGCCGCCGACCCGCAGTTCCGCGCCACCAGCCTGCTGCTGCAGGAGCGCATCCCGCGCACCGCGGCCGAGTACCTGCACGCTTCCGGCTTCCCCGACGGCAACGCGGCCGAACCGAGCAGCGAGGCGCGGCTGCGCGTGTTCGGCGACCCCAATCGGCCGCGCCCGGCGGTGCAGCTGCTCTCCAACGGCCGTTACCACGTGATGCTCTCCAGCGCCGGCGGCGGCAGCAGCCGGCGCGGCGAACTGGCGCTGACGCGCTGGCGCGAGGACATCACGCGCGACCACTGGGGCATGTTCTGCTACCTGCGCGACGTGGCCAGCGGCGCGTACTGGTCCACCGCCTACCAGCCCACGCGGCAGAAGACCGAGCTGTACGAGGCGATCTTCTCCGAGGCGCGCGCCGAGTTCCGCGTGCGCGAGCGCGAGTTCGACGCGCACACCGAGATCGTCGTTTCTCCCGAGGACGACATCGAGCTGCGCCGCACCCACCTGACCAACCGCGGCCGCAGCGCGCGCACGATCGAGCTGACCAGCTACGCCGAGGTGGTGCTGGCGCCGCCGCTGGCCGATGCGCTGCACCCGGCCTTCAGCAAGCTGTTCGTGCAAACCGAGCTGGTACCCGCGCTGCAGGCGATCGTGTGCACGCGGCGGCCGCGCGCCGCCGACGAACACCCGCCGTGGATGTTCCACCTGCTCGCCGTGCACGACGCCGACATCGACGAGATCTCGTTCGAGACCGATCGTGCCCGCTTCATCGGCCGCGGCCGCAGCGTGGCCGACCCGCAGATGCTCGACCTCGAGCAGGCGCGGTTGTCCGGCAGCGCCGGCTCGGTGCTCGACCCGATCGTGGCGATCCGCTGCCGCATCACCCTGCAGCCCGAACAGACCGCCACCATCGACTACGTCACCGGCATCGCCGACCGCCGCGAAGGTTGCCTGCAACTGATCGGCAAGTACCGCGACCGCCACCTCGCCGACCGCGTGTTCGACCTCGCCTGGACACACAGCCAGGTGCTGCTGCGCCAGCTCAATGCCGGCCTGGCCGATGCGCAGCTGTACGAGCACATGGCCACCGCGCTGCTGTACCCCAACGCCAGCCTGCGCGCCGAGCCGGCGGTGCTGCGCGGCAACCGCCGCGGGCAGAGCGGGCTGTGGGGGCAGTCGATCTCCGGCGACTTGCCGATCGTGCTGCTGCAGATCGCCAGCGAGGCGCGCATCGAACTGGTGCGCCAGCTGGTGCAGGCGCATGCGTACTGGCGGCAGAAGGGCCTGGCGGTGGACCTGGTGATCTGGAACGAGGACCGCGCCGGCTACCGCCAGCAGCTGCAGGACCAGATCCTGGGCCTGATCGCTTCCGGCAGCGAGGCCAGCCTGCTCGATCGACCCGGCGGCATCTTCGTGCGCCCGGCGCAGCAGCTCTCCGGCGAAGACCGCATGGTGATGCTGGCCAGCGCGCGCATCGTGCTGGCCGACCACCGCGGCAGCCTCGCCGAGCAGATCGGCCGGCGCCAGCTGGAAACCCACGCGCCGCCGTTCGAGCCCACGCGCGCCGAACGCCCCGTGCCGGCGTTGCCCGCGCCCTCGCCGCAGCCGGAACTGCAGCTGCGCAACCCCCACGGCGGCTTCAGCGCCGATGGCCGCGAGTACGTGATCGTCACCGCCGCCGGCGACGCCACGCCGGCGCCGTGGTCCAACGTGCTGGCCAACCCGCACTTCGGCACGGTGATCTCCGAGAGCGGCGGCGCCTACACCTGGGGCGAGAACGCGCACGAGTTCCGCCTCACGCCGTGGCACAACGACCCGGTCGGCGACGGCAGCGGCGAGGCGATCTACCTGCGCGACGAGGACACCGGCGCACTGTGGTCGCCCACCCCGCGGCCATGCCGCGGCAACGGCCCGTACCTCACCCGCCACGGCTTCGGCTACAGCGTGTTCGAGCACGTCGAGGACGGCATCCACTCGCAGCTGTGGGTCTACGTGGCGCTGGATGCCTCGGTGAAGTTCTGGGTGCTGAAACTGCGCAACGAATCCGGCCGGCCACGGCGGCTCAGCGCCACCGCCTACGTCGAATGGCTGCTCGGCGACCTGCGCGAGAAGACCGCGATGCACGTGGTCACCGAATCGGACCCGGCCAGCGGCGCGCTGTTCGCCCGCAACAGCTACAACGCGGAGTTTCCCGGCCGCGTGGCCTTCCTCGACGTGGACGATGCGGAGCGCGGCATCGGCGGCGACCGCGGCGAGTTCCTCGGCCGCAACGGCAGCATGCGCCGGCCCGCGGCGATGGGCCGCCGGCAGCTCTCCGGCCGCCTGGGCGCCGGCCTCGACCCGTGCGCGGCGCTGCAATCGAAAGTGGCGCTGGACGACGGCGCCGAGCGCCAGCTGATCTTCCGCCTCGGCCTCGGCCGCGACGCCGCCGACGCCAGCGCGCTGGTGCAGCGCTTCCGCGGCACCGGCTCGGCCGCCGCCGCGCTGGAACAGGTACGCGCGCACTGGCAGCGCGTGCTTGGCGCGGTGCAGGTGCGCACGCCCGAGCCGGCGCTGGACGTGCTCGCCAACGGCTGGCTGCTGTACCAGACCATCGCCTGCCGCATCTGGGCGCGCAGCGGCTACTACCAGAGCGGCGGCGCGTTCGGCTTCCGCGACCAGCTGCAGGATTCGATGGCCACCGTGCACGCCGCGCCCGAACTCTCCCGCGCGCAGCTGCTCTTGTGCGCGGCGCACCAGTTTCCCGAGGGCGACGTGCAGCACTGGTGGCACCCGCCGCAGGACCGCGGCGTGCGCACCACCTGCTCGGACGATTATTTGTGGCTGCCGCTGGCCGCCAGCCGCTACGTGCAGGCCACCGGCGACCGCGCCGTGCTCGACGTGCCGGTGTTCTACATCGAGGGTCGCGCCCTGCACGCCGGCGAGGAATCCTGGTACGACCTGCCGCAGCCCTCGGGCCTGTTCGAGCCGCTGTACAAGCACTGCGTGCGCGCGATCGAGCGCAGCTTCGCCCTGCGCGGCGAACGCGGCCTGCCGCTGATCGGCGGCGGCGACTGGAACGACGGCATGAACCGCGTCGGCGAAGGCGGTCGCGGCGAGAGCGTGTGGCTGGGCTTCTTCAGCTGCGAGGTGCTGCGGCGCTTCGCCGAGGTGGCGCGCGAGCGCGGCGACGCGGCGTTCGCGCAGCGTTGCGGGAACGAAGTGGCCGCGTTGCGCGACGCGCTGGAGGCGCACGCCTGGGACGGCGCCTGGTATCGCCGCGCCTGGTTCGACGACGGCACGCCGCTGGGCGCCGCCGACAATCTCGAGTGCCGCATCGACTCGATCGCGCAAAGCTGGTCGGTGCTCTCCGGCATCGGCGCGCCCGCGCGTCAGCGCCAGGCGATGGCGTCGCTGGATCGCCACCTGGTGCGCCGCGACGCCGGCCTGGTGCAACTGCTGGACCCGCCGTTCGACAAGGCCCCCATGGACCCGGGCTACATCAAGGGCTACCTGCCCGGCGTGCGCGAGAACGGCGGCCAGTACACGCACGCCGCGATCTGGGCCACGATGGCCTTCGCCGAACTCGGCGACGCCACGCGCGCGTGGGAGCTGCTGCGCATGATCAACCCGGTCGCCCACGGCACCGACGCCGGCCAGATGGACGTCTACAAGGTCGAGCCCTACGTGGTCAGCGCCGACGTCTATGCGGTTGCCCCGCACGTCGGCCGCGGCGGCTGGAGCTGGTACACCGGCTCCGCCGGCTGGATGTACCGGCTGATCGTCGAATCGCTGCTCGGCCTGCGCCTGGAAGCCGGCCACCTGCGCTTCGCGCCGGTGCTGCCGGCGGAGTGGGAGGGTTTTACCCTGGACTATCGCCACCGCGAGACGTTGTACCGGGTCGAACTGCGGCAGGGCGACGCCGGCACGTTCCCCGCGGTGCGCCTGGACGGCGAGCTGCGGGCCGACGACCGCATCCCGCTGCTCGACGATGGCGTCGAGCATCATGTGGAGCTCGATTGGCCGCGCACGAGGTAACTGCGTCAACGGCCCTGCTCACGCTTCGGGCGCGACAGACGCTCGATCGCCTGTGCCGGCGTGATGATGGCGAGGCCGCGCAGCGGTGCGAGCACCAGCAGGTCGGCATCGCCGGTGATCAATGCATCGGCTCTCGCCGCGAGCGCGAGTTGCAGGAACGGCAGGTCATGCGGGTCGCGGCAGGGGGGTGTCCGGGGTGGTGGATCGGGGATGCGGAACGTCTCCGCCCATGGCAAATAGTCGGCGAGCAGATCGTGTTGCTCGTCGGCGGTCAGCTTGAACTTGGGGTAGGCGAGCACGCGGATCAGTTCAGCGGCAGTATCACGACTGACCAGCGGCACGTGCAGCGCCGCCTGCCAGGCGAGGCGCAAACGACCACTGACGCCACCAGGGCGGATCAGCGCCGACAACACGACGTTGGTGTCAAGTACCCAGCGAGGTTTCCCGTGCGCGGGTGAACTCACCGCTTGCGCCGTGGCACGGGTGTGCTCGTGCGCGATGGTTTCGCGTCGTCCCGGCCCCGCGGCTCGGCGATGTGTGTGGTGTGGCGTGCCGGGTCAGCCTGGCGCGCCCAGGAAACCGCCGCAGCGAGACTATCGTCGCCGAGGTTCAGCTTGGCGAGCTTGGCGCGCACGGCGTCGGCGCGCTGGATGCGCACAGGCGTCAGCACGAGTTGCCCGGCACGCGCTTCCACCTCGAAATACTCGGCATGGCCGGTGGCCTCGACCGCCGCCTTGGGCAGCGTCAACTGGTTCTTGCTGGTGAGCTTGGCTAGCATTGGCCTGGGCCGAATGTAAGGAAACCTTACTTTAGGTCGAATGAGCCCGGCCTGCAATCTTGTCGCCGGGTTCGGATCGCGCCTCATGGTGCGAGTGGCGTCAACGGCAGCTCCCTGCCTGACCTCAGCTCACAGCTTGCGAGAATCGCGAGTCCGGTACACGCCCGGGCTCGCTCACGCGAATCCGTCGCCGGGCGTCGCGTTCAAAGGTGTCGCAAGCTTGGGTGGCGGTGATTCGGCCCTGAGCCAGAGGCGGGCAGCCTCGCCCCCAAAGCTCGTCGAGGAAGACTCACCGATCCAGCGGACTCAACACCCCATGCCCGCCGCGATTGAGCACATGCGTGTAGATCTGGGTGGTGGCCACGTCCTTGTGGCCGAGCAGTTCCTGGATGGTTCGGATGTCCTGACCGGCTTCCAGCAGGTGGGTGGCGAAGGAATGGCGCAGCGTGTGGCAGGTGGCCGGCTTGACGATGCCGGCCTTGAGTCGCGCGTTGCGTACCGCGCGCTGCAGGCCAGCCTCGTCCACGTGATGGCGCCGCCGCTCGCCATCGCGCGGATCGCGCGACAGCTGATCCGATGGAAACACGTACTGCCACCCCGGCTCGCGCGGCGCCGACGGGTATTTGCGCGCCAGCGCATGCGGCAGCCACACCGCGCCCAAGCCTGTTGCCAGATCCTGCTGATGGATCAGGCGCACCCGCTCCAGTTGCGCGCGCAGCGCTTCACGCAGGCGTTGCGGCAACGGAACGTGCCGATCCTTGCCGCCCTTGCCGTCGCGCACGCAGATCTGATTGAGCTCGAAATCGACATCCTTCACACGCAGGCGCACGCACTCCATCAGCCGCATGCCCGAGCCGTACAGCAGCGAAGCCATCAAGCCAAAGCGGCCATCCATCATCGCCAACAGCCGGTTCACCTCGTCGCGCGAGAGCACCACCGGCACTCGCTGCGGCCGCTTCGCCCGCACCACTGTCTCCATCCACGGCAGCTCGATCGACAACACCTCCTTGTACAGAAACAGCAGCGCCGACAGCGCCTGGTTCTGCGTGCCCGCCGCCACCTTGCCCTCCACCGCCAACGTACTCAGAAAACCCTCGACCTCCGCCACCCCCATGTCGCGCGGATGCCGCTTGCCGGTAGCCAGGATGAACCGACGAATCCAGCCCAGGTACGCCCGTTCCGTCCGCAAGCTGTAGTGCTTCAAACGCAACCGCGCCCGCACCTGATCCAGCAACCGCGGCGTTTTTGCCTCCGTTACACCCTCACTTCCGCCCTGGTAACTCATACACCCTCAAAAGTGCCCGATAACGCGGCCAGCTTGAACCGGCTTCGACCGCTCGGCTGCAGCCCAAAGGCCTGATGGGCCGTAGGAATTGCCGTCTTGTGCGGTCGGGGGCCGCGCCGCATACTCCACGCAACACCCCACTTTTGGGGTCTACTTAGCGTTAGGCATCACGTAGCCATGCAGGAAGAAATCACCAATGGCGTTGTTGCCGTCATCAAGTTCATCGCGTATTACATCATCTGGTCGTTCGTTCTGTTCAACCTTGGTCGCGTGACACTGCTTC
>Ga0209963_1001092_pt1 | contig 17783 bp, 11 predicted proteins | sample ThiBio_1000_biof_2_FD_183957 | JGI IMG/M metagenome (GOLD analysis project Ga0209963, IMG submission 183957) | Wastewater bioreactor microbial communities from Cape Town, South Africa - Thiocy_cont_1000_biof (SPAdes) | ecosystem: Engineered > Bioreactor > Thiocyanate-remediating >...
TGTTCACCCACACCGTGCCCGAATTCATCTGGTTGGCGAGCGCGTAAGCCTTATCCAGATCGGTGGACCAGATCGAGCCGCCAAGCCCGTAGGGCGAAGCGTTGGCGCGCGCCACGGCATCTTCCGGATCGCTGTATTTGATCACCGGCAGCACCGGGCCAAACTGTTCCTCATCCACCAGGCGCGTACCGTCCGTAATGTCGCGCACGATGGTCGGCTTGATGAAATAGCCGGGGCGGTCCGGCACCTCACCACCCGCGATGATGGTGCCATGCTTTTTCGCATCGGCCAGGATTTCCTTCACCTTCTCGAACTGCATGCGGTTCTGCAGCGGGCCGAGTTGCGTTCCCTGTTCCAGCCCGTCACCCACCACGGCCTGTTCGGCCAAGGCCGCAAGCTCGTCACACATCGCGTCATAGATGGACTCATGAACATAGAGCCGCTTCATCGCGATGCAGACCTGGCCATTGTTCTGGAACGCGCCCTGAAACAGTTTGGGCGCGGTTTCTTTCGGGTTCACATCGGGCAACACGATGCCCGCGTCGTTACCGCCCAGTTCCAACGTGATGCGCTTCAGCGTTTCGGCCGCGCCCGCCATCACCTTGCGCCCCGTGGCGGTGGAGCCGGTGAAGGAAATTTTGCGCACATCGGGGTGGGCGGTCAGCGCGCCACCCAGATCGTTCGCATCGGTAATCACATTGAGCACGCCGGGCGGCAGCAGATCTTTCACCAGTTCGCCAAAGCGTAAAGTGGAGAGAGGCGTGGTCGGTGCCGGCTTGACCACAATCGTGTTCCCGGCCAGCAGTGCCGGCGGCACCTTGAACGCCATCAGGATCATCGGGAAGTTCCACGGCACGATGGCGCCGATCACGCCCAACGGCTTGCGGTGCATTTCCACCCGGCGGTCCTTGCTGTCGTCCAGCACCTTCACCGGCAGGTCGAGCGCCGTGAAATAACGGAAGAACGCCGCGGCGCCATAAACCTCGCCCGTGGCATCGGCGAGCGGCTTGCCTTGTTCCTGGGTCAGAATACGGGCCAGTTCGCCCGCGTTCTTTTCCATCACATCGGCAATGGCGGTCAGCGCCGCCTTGCGCGTGGCGATGGGGGTGGCACTCCAGGCCGGGAAGGCCGCCTTGGCTGCGGCCACGGCCTCATCCAGCTGCGCCTTGGAGGCACGCGGCGCTTTCGCCAGAACTTCCTCCGTGGCGGGATTGACCACATCCATGGTCAGATCGCCATCGGCCATCCGCCCGCCGATTAGAAGCTTGTATGGGCTCATGCTATCCTCCCGCGCAGGCCGTTTATCCGCACCCGCTTTTTATCTATCCACAGCGATTTAAGCGCAAACTAGCAATCGTGCAAGCAAGGCAAGATCATGCACAGTGAGCCTTGCGTCCCCGATCTGCTTGGCTTCTTCCGACGATGGTGGCAATTGAAGAATAAGGCGCCACACAAATTGGCGTGCCTCTAGGGAAACAACAATGAGCAAACGCAGGCCCAAAATCCTTACTGTATTCGGCACCCGTCCGGAAGCTATTAAGATGGCTCCGGTTGTACAGGCCCTGCGGGCCCGTAGCGATTATTTAGATTCAAGGTTATGTGTCACTGCTCAGCATCGCGAAATGCTTGATCAGGCGCTGAATCTGTTCGGACTTGAGCCGGATTTCGACCTCAACCTAATGCGACCCAAACAAAGTCTGTCAGAAATTAGCGCTGCGGCCCTAAATGGAGTCGGCGGCATACTGGCCAAATGGCAACCCGACATGGTTCTGGTGCACGGTGACACGACTACCGCATTCGCCGCAAGCCTTGCGAGCTATTATCACAAGACCGCTGTCGGTCATGTAGAGGCGGGATTGCGTACCGGCAATCGCTATGCGCCATGGCCTGAGGAGATGAACCGACGTCTGGTTGGCGCGCTCGCCACCATTCACTTCGCACCGACACTCCATGCACAACAAAACCTGCTTGCGGAGAACATACCAGCCGAGAGCATTATTGTGACTGGTAACACTGTGATCGACGCACTACTCGATATTGCAGGGCGTATCGATAGCAATCCGGCGCTTCAGGCAGAACTGACGACGCACTTTCCACACCTAACGCCTAATAAACGACTTATTCTGGTTACCGGGCATAGGCGGGAAAATTTCGGGACAGGCTTTTCCCACATTTGCCGCGCTCTCGATCAACTTACCAAGCGAGGCGACGTGCAAATCGTCTACCCCGTTCATTTGAACCCGAATGTTAGAGAGCCTGTCTACCGCATTCTATCCAAAAACCCGGACATCCACTTGATAGATCCATTAGATTATCTGCCATTCGTCCACCTAATGAAGTCAGCACACATTATCCTAACCGACTCCGGCGGAATTCAGGAAGAAGCTCCGTCCCTGGGCAAACCAGTTCTTGTGATGCGAGAAACCACGGAGCGGCCTGAAGCTGTTACCGCTGGCACCGTAGCTCTGGTGGGCGCCGACTATGAGCGGATTGTCAGCAAAACAGAACGGCTACTTGACGATATGGCCGCCTATAAAAAAATGGCACATGCGCATAATCCCTACGGGGACGGGCATGCTGCCAATCGCATTGCCGAGGCGATCGCCCAACGCCTCATGGCGGCACAGGGCGGGACTGTGCCTGACCATAACGCTTAAGCACAATATCCAATTCGCCGAAAAACGCCGCGACCTGATCTTCCCTCAAATGAGAGTATCGCTCCAGCCAAAGCTTGCGCGCCAGATCGCCCCGCGACCGCGCATCACTTCTCACTAGCGTAGAAACAATAGCATTCAAGCTTTCATAACTGCCGTCAAAAATATACCCTGTACCATTCTCTTGCACAAAGCGGCCTGGCGGCGTCCCCTCGTTCGTTATAAGCGGTCGTCCCAGTGCCAAGTGTTCAAACATCTTGTTAGGCGCCGCAAAGGGATGGTTCTTTGACGAAAGTAAATAAGGCCCGTAAAGAACATCAGAGTTCATCATGACTCTCAGCGCATCCTTATAAGGTTGATAGCCGATGTAGCGCAAATTCGGCAATCGAGCGGCATGCCCATCAAAAAAAGAATCCAATGCGCCGTTACCACCGACAGTAAATCGAACTCTACCAGGAAATGCTTCACAAAGCCGCGGAATGAACTCCAGGCCTCGATGTTTTGCTTCAAGCGTACCAACATACACGATATGAATCGGGCCGACCTCAGGGGTAGCCTCACCTTTACCGTATGCTACCTCAAGCTGCGCCATATCAGGCATATTCGCGATGACACAAATCCGAACATCCCCTTTCTTTAGACCATATTGGTCAACGCGTGTCTCATCGGGCAGAATCAAAATATCAGCTTGACGAACGAGGAAGCGCTCCACCTTATCGAACAATGAAGCAAACGCACCTTCGCGCGAAGATGCAAAATGGTCGAAACCATCGTAAACAACAGACTTCCCAAACAATCTTGCCATCGGCACTGTGACAAGCGCGGTATCAAAATCTACGGTGTGGAGAATAAAACGCCGATTAGCATTACGGATGAGAAACCAGAAAAGGAATATGTGCCAACGCAAAAAATAATAGACGTTATGAAATTTTTTGCCCTGTAACCCTCTCCTCCGGAATGCGACAGCGTGACTCGGAAGATCCCCATCGACACCACGCGTCCAGACTAGCGGTGTCACACGAAAGTCTCTAGCCACATAATCCGCGATCATCTTGATAGAGCGCGAATCCCCCCGCAAATGACAGGATCGTACTAAGATTACTTCCATCACTGCTTCTTCCGGCTACGAAGATTAGCGATCAATTCGAGCCAAGCTGCTGTAACACATGGCTGCCGATATCGTTCGACGCTCTTCGAACCAGCGTCGCCAATTTCTTTTCGAAGGTTCGGTTGCCGTATCAGCCGCAACAAATGAGCGGCAAATGTTTCGGTGTCGCCCACAGGACAAAGCAAGCCGCCATGGCCCTGAGAAACAAGTTGCCGAACACCAGGCGAACAATCAGTTGCTACAACGGGAACTCGAAACGCAAGCGCCTCGATTAACACCATTGGCAGACCTTCGTATCGTGATGACAAGGCGTAAATAGATGCTCGCGAAAGCAGTCGGGGGATATTATTCGTTGGCGGATGAACTGAAACGTTGCGCAACCCCAATTCTCGAATCAGATCGCGGATCCTACCCTCCTCAGGCCCACTCCCAACGACCTCAAGCTTCCAATTCGGCACTTCCGCTTCTATGTGCGCCCATGCTTGCAGTAGAATGTGGAACGCTTTCTGCTGAGTGAAGCGGCCAACTGTTATTATCAAATTCTCGCGCAAGCCATCTGAAACTGTAGCCTCATAGGGAAGTGGATTATCTATGAAATACCATTGCCCTGCATTGGCCTTACTGAAAGCGTCCGCATCGTCCTTCGTCAAGGCCACCATGGCATCGAATTGCGACGCCAACCTGCGAACCCGCGCAGCATCCCGTGTGCCAGCGATCGCGCTGTGCGAATTGTGGTACTGGAAAATTATCGTTGTCTCATCAGGCGCCACCTTCGCTAACAGCTCAGCGGCAAAAACATCCATCGCAATGCAAACACACGCCGGGTTCGAAAACAGCAGTGCTCGCAACCTCTGCATTGCACGCCGCTTTTCAAAAAACCTTGTGCGTTCGGCGCGCGTCCCAGTCAGCCGCTTCCGAATAAACGCGCTTCTTGAAAGTATCCGGAGCGATTTGGATGTGCCGAATAGGCGATGCTCTATCGGTTTAAACGCAGTAACGATGCGATAGGGCTCGTCTGAGCCACCTATGTCGATAAGCTCCACACGGTTACCGCTGGATATGAAGCAATCAGCTAGCGTTCGAACGACACGCTGAACACCGCCAATCTCGTCCAGGCGATTGCACATCAAGAAGATGGTCATGTCAGATATTCTTTGGCTCGCGACAACTGTACGAGATGTCTAGCGGCGACTGCATAATAAGCAAATTGAAATAACATCTCCAAGATAGTCAATCCCATCAGTAGTGGCAGCCCTCTCAGAGTTGCGAGCAAAGCCAATCCAAAAACTAACTTGATCGCTGCCCATTGAAAAAATCTACGTTGCCCTCCTGCGATCACCAGATTTCGCGGAAGAAGAGATGTACTGAGAATCGAGAACGAAAATATAGCAATCGAAACAAGAAGTACGATGCGGTCAATATCGGCTACAGCTCTGTCTGCATTGACCAGTACGACTATAACACACACGCCAAACGCACAAACTGCTGAATATACTAATCCTAGAAAATATGCGCGGCGCTGATAAGACGCCGCCTTTGTAAGCTCAGCACTACGAAGCGCATGCGCGAAGTCGGTCTCAAACATTGGCGCTAACACTTGCTGGGAGACCGTCCCGAATCCGCCTGCCAAACGAACAGCAACAGCCCAGCCATTAGCCGCAGTACCCATCAATGGGGTTGCGACGCCGACAAGCTGAAACGCTGCCCCGCCTAGCAGTGCCGCCATTGCGGCGCTCAGGTTTCTGCGCAGATGCTGCCAAACATGTACTAGTCTAGTGGTGTAGCCGATCTGAATACGCAGCTCGGACCGGCTTCTATACAAGCCCCACGCAGCGGTGAGCATAAAGCTCAGCGCGGTCGGTATCACCAGCAGGGGTAGGTAATGCGTATCGAGAAGGCACGCAACGAGTATGAGGGGAAAGTTCGTCCCTCCCGACACAAGACGCAGACGTGCAATCGCAGGATAGTCCCGATTGCGAATGAAAAGCCCCGTAATCATCAGGTTGAGGCCAAGCGGGAGCGTGAGCGCCGCCGCCCAGACCATGTTTCGCTGCAGCCCTTGCCACAGGACGGTAGGGATTACTCCCAGGATAAGCATAAGCGCGGAGGCTAGAACGAGAAGTCCGGCCGAGGTGACAGTCGCAACCGCCGCCTGGCGTTCTTCCACGATTCCGGGGTAGACGCTCGCGTAGGACCATGTGAACGTATAGCTCGCTACCCCCGCCACAGCGCCCACCGTGACAAGGAAGGCAACCTCATCAATTCGTCCGAACAGAATTGGCAAAACCATGGCGGCAAAGCTCAATCCCTGGCCAATAATTCCAGAGCCAATACTTTTGCCGTGCGTACGGAGGGCGCCGAGGTAGTGTGTCAGTTGCGAACGCACAATGGCGATGTTCTCTCAATTTTGTAATGTCAGCCAGCCTGGTACGAACACCTTACCGCAAGCAAAACATCCACCCTCTAGAGGAGGCCGGCCTTCGCGGCAATTCCTAACCCGGTACGTATGCGCCGTTCCATAGTCCATTGAATAAGTGTGGTCTTACCTTTAAGGACAAATCCGTTGCCCATTCCGAAGGAATGATTTTTGTGATCAGCATGGCAAAATCCATAGTGTCCAAACTAACCCGCCTCAGCGCCACCCGTATGGGCTTTGACCTAGTCCCGCGTACCTCTAGCCATAACGATGAAAAGACGCAGAGAATCCTCGAACAAGTCAAACCCTATACGATGACCTCTACTGAGAGAATTTTAGCCCTGTGCGATGCTGTCGACTATATTACGGCCCGGGGCCTGGAAGGGGATATAGTAGAATGCGGCGTTTGGAAGGGGGGAAGTAGTATGGCCGCAGCGCTGTCCCTGCTTAAGCATGGAGAAACGGAGCGCTTGCTTTACCTCTATGATACATTTGACGGAATGTCAGTCCCTACAGAATTCGATAGGGAAATCGGCTCAGGGAAGGCAGCCAAAGCGCTCATGAACAGTGTGCCAAAGGAGGATCCCGTTTGGGCCTACTCTCCCTTGGAAGAGGTTCGCGCGAATCTTGCCCGGACAAGGTATCCGTCAGAAAAGCTCAATTTCATTCAGGGCAAGGTCGAGGATACGATCCCAGGCCGGATACCAGGGAAAATTGCGATCCTCCGTCTGGACACAGACTGGTATGAATCAACCCGGCACGAATTGGAGCACCTCTATCCACTATTGGTAACAGGAGGCGTTCTGATAATTGATGACTACGGGCACTGGGACGGGGCGCGCCGCGCAGTCGATGAATACTTCAGCCGCCCCGATCGTGCGGCCCTATTGGCGCGCATCGACTACACGGGGCGAATGACCCTAAAAGTCTGAGCAACACAGCTGTAGATAGTAGCTGCGCATATCAACCTGACGCAGTACTAACCGCTGGCTTCCTCGCCAGAACGACAAGATTGATGTAGAGGCTATCTTTCCGCGGCAAAAGAAAATCAAGAAGGTATGCCACCATCGTCAGGGGTACGGCAACAAAGAGCTGTGTAAAGATTTTGGCCAAAGTAAACTGTGGCGTCAGTTCCCTAAAAATAAGATGACTAAAGCATTGGGCAAGCGTTAGCACTGAACTACAAGTCGTGCGATTCTCCAGAATCTCGAAACCGCCCTTCTGTAACAAGCTATTCAAACCGTAACGCGTCAGTCTACGAAAATCGAACGGCGTTTCGTGTTCGGGAAAAACAAAGGGCATCGTCACCAGCACGAATGCGCCCGGTTTCGCCACCCTGAAAAGCTCATCCACCATCGCTTCGAGGTTCTCGACATGCTCAAAGACTTCGAAGGAAACGATCGAATCGAATCGGCCTGCAGGAAACGGGAGGGCTTTTCCATCGTAAAAATTGTCAACACGGCTAGTCGTGTGGTCATGTCCACTGACCTCTACGTCAACTCCGATATAAGCATCAACATTTGTGAATAAACGCTCATAAGGCTTAGAGCCACAACCGAAATCCAACAGCTCCCCACCAAGACGTGGAGCGTAAGAACGAATCGACCGAAGCAGATGGTACCGCGTGATGAAATAAGGTGAGGTAAAAAAAGATATAATCCCTGGGTAGAATTCTTCCCGCGCCACAAGCGCTCTGAATGCCCTAGGCAGCCGCATATCGCCCCGTCATCAACGAACGCACTCTCCTTGCACGACCGCAACCCTAGCGCAAGACTTCCCTGAGCACTATTGCCAGCAAAGAACCTCACGCAGCTCCAGACACGCACCTGCCTCGCATAGACGCGAAACAACCGCTATTCCTTGATTGGCATTGTGTACCCATACCGACGAACAGAGAGCGGTATGAAGCTAAAGGGCAGCACCACGTTAGCAAACTACTGCTTTACTTAACCATCGAAGCATTTCAGATAGTCGCGATGACTAAACTTCGTATTGCATTCGTCGCATTGACCGTAGGCGGTGGCATGGGTCAACTCACATGGGCTACGAGCCACGCCTTGAGCAATGCCTGCGAAATTCGCCTCCTCGTTCCGCAGCATTTTCCATTCAGAGACGACAGGATATCTGTTGCTCACATCCCTGTTGCAAGCAGAAAACCGCTCCGCCCACTGAGCATGCTGAATCCACGTACGCACAGGAGCCTTATCAAGCAGGTTTCAGCCTTCAATCCTGATGTGGTCCATATTTTCAATTCGGAAGGATATCCGTGGAACATTAGCCTTGCGCTCTGGTGTAATTGGAAGCGAATACCTGTCATTTTGACGATACACGATCCAGTACCCCATCCAGGAAGTGTGCCGGATTGGCTAAACGAAAAGTTGGGCAGAATCACCGCATCGCGCGCAACGGCCATACACTTGTTCCATCCTGCCTCGCGCGAGGCGATCGAGCACCGCTATCGCAAACCGGTAGGGTTGGCCGATTACGTCAGTATTTCCCACGTCTTTACGGCTCATAAATCCCGCCACATCGCCAAAGAGAATAGCGTGCTCTTATTTGGCCGATTGGAGCACTACAAAGGCATTGACACTTTGATTGCTGCTGCCGACTTTCTACCGCCCGATATCAAGATCATTATTGCTGGGCCGGGTCGCCTGGGTGTCCGCCAGAAAGCGGCGATCAGGCACAAACTGCAGCATTTCGAACTCCATGAACGCTATTTGGATGAAGCAGAAGTCGCACAGCTCTTCGAGCGTGCGCGAGTACAGGTTTTGCCGTATAAAGAAGTTACGCAATCTCAGCTTCCGAAGATTGCCGCCGACTTCGGAGTGATCACTGTGGCGCCCAATATAGGTTCTTTCCGAGACGAAATTCCGCGGCATGGTGGACTTCTTGTGCAACCACGTGATCCCAGCGCACTGGCAGATGGCATCGTGCGTGCACTACATCAACGGCCGACACAACCACAACCCGGGAGTATGGAAATAGTTTCTGAGCATTATATAGAGTTATATCGTAAGACGATTAATATAAAACATACTAAAGTAATCGAACTAACAGGAGCGCCCCGCTTATCCTAAAAGCGCAGTTGTGGCAAAGCTTCGCAAGGCGTTATGCTCTACCGCCTCGCCTACATGGACGCACCAACTACTGATAGTTGCCTCATTCCATTATCATATTTGACGTCCAGCAGCGGCGCCAGTAATGCTTCTCGAATTGAGGTCTATAGGTATCCCCAATGGAAATGAGCCCTGTCAGCTACGCGGACTTGGCCGAGGAAGTCTTAGGCTATATTCGCGCTAACCGCCGTCTCATTCTTGTGAGCTTAGGCGTAGGGCTCCTTGTCGCATTCATTGTTGTGCACTTTACATCACTTCAATACAGAGCCTCTGTTACAGTGGCTCCACAGGAGGGACTATCCACCAAAGGAGGGCTCGGGAATCTCGAGAATCTCGCGGGCATGGCCGGGGGTATGAGTGTATCGTCTTTTGACCCGTTGCAGCGCTTTACCGAGACGCTAACCAACAACACAGTGGCGAGCCGCCTTATTTCGGATGCCCCTTGGCTACTTCCAACGATTTTTCCCTCCCAATGGGCAGCAGATACAAAGAAATGGCATCCTCCTGCGGGCATCCTCGCGAGTGTCAAGCGAGGCGTTAGGGCAGCACTAGGATTGGAACCATGGCAACCGCCAGGCTTCAACGAGTTGCAAAGAGTCCTCGAAAGAAAGGTTGCGGTCGATAAACAGGGGCGTTATCCGATCTATCGCATCTCTTTAGAATGGCGAGATCCGGCTACCGCGGCTCAACTCCTTAATCTCTTGCTCAAAACAAATGATTCGATCATCCAGCATGACGCACAGACACGACTTTCCAACACTGTTTCATATCTGCAGAATCGCTTGCGCGTTGAATCGGAAGTCAGCCGTCGCAACGCTCTCAACCAGTTGCTATTAGAACAGGAGCGTTCCCTGATGGCCGCCGAAGTAACCGGCCCTTACGCAGCAAATATTATTGATCGTATGTCTACGACCCCTGTTCTTATCAATAAGATCATATTCGGCGCTATCGCTTTCGCCCTCAGCTTTCTGGCGGCATACATTGGCGTGACCGGCGTATCGGCGAAAAGTCGACCACACTTGGGTTTAAGCCAGACGGACATCAATGTGGATAATCAAACCGTTAGGTAAACTCGCCAAAGTCCACACTGCAAAACCGAGTGGTCAGCCGCGCAGTCACAGGTACGCCCCCTCAACTTTTAGTCTTTGGTCGACCAACAGCTTCCATCTGTCAGACGTCATGTTGCCAAGCGTTTAAACGACTTCGTGCGCGACTGGTGTCGAAGCCATTGTGGGCACGCGCATATGCAGCAGCGAATTTCAGGCGCCCGCTTCCTACAATCTTGTTAAGGCGCAGAATACTTTCGGTCCGCGTGCATCACCCCCTTAAAGCCAGATCAGTGCACCCCGGCAAAATCCGGTGCCGCGGGAACAAGGACACTCCAGAGCAGTAGGGGCACCGTACATCAACCAATAAGTCAATCGTGCCGCGACTGCAATAAGCCATTTCGGTGACTTGCGAACCCTCAGGCCAGTGCGGCTGACGAGCCGAGCGATGAAGGAACCGGCCCGGCTGTCCACTGCCGTGCCAACCAACGGCTCTCGACCGCAAGCAGCATCGGACCAAGGTAGAGTACGCATGATGAAAAATGGCGGAGATAGCTTCCCAGATCGGGTTCGAATATCCAGAGGACCAACAAATGCGACATCATCAGCCGAACAGATAACCGGGCACGCCAATCGCCTGCTCTGCCGGCCACCCACATGACGTAGAACCATAGCCCAGCATACAACGTCAGCACGGCTTCACTGGGGGTTTGAGAAAACAGAAGCGGAAAATTGAGCCGCACGATGGCATAGATGTAGTTGCCCAGGAATCCGATCCAGCTCGGATCCTGCAGGGGATTAAAAAAGGCGGAGCGATTCCCCGGGACCTCCGGAAAAAATACACGGAACTCATTCACGGCATCACGAGAAAGCCGCAGGAGATCGAATATCTGTGCAGGAATAAAAAAGCCACCAATCGCAATCGCCATTACGACGGCACATTTGATCGGGCGTGAAAGGCGCGAGAACGCGGACAGCCCCGCGATCACACCAATTATGAGGATGTAGTATGGCCTCAAGCTGACCGCGAGATAAACGGCGTAGGCAATTACGCACACAAAGAGCGCACGCCTCTCCGTCTTGCATCGGATGATTGCGGCTACACACGCCGCCGATAATAGGAGGACCAGGAGTTCCTTCTGCGGCCGCACCAAAGACAGGGCAGCCGCTAGGGCGATGCTGAAAAGCGCTATCGCCATGGTCGACACAAAGCGGCGCGACGAAATTAGATAGATAATCACACCGACGCCGCCCGCCTGAACCATAACCGTCAACCCAGGAAGGGAGAATATTCGAATAAGGCCCGCGATTACATTGAAGCTGGGGTCATTCCCAATGATTAAGTCCTGAGCGATATCCGCCATATTGGACGCATCGAAGCTGAAACGCCCAGGCAGCACAAATGGTGCGATGCTTCCAAATATCAAAAATACAATGATCGCCACGATAGTGGTTTGTTTGCTGAACCGGTCTGATAAAATGTGTGTTTGCACGGCGTCATTCCGAACCACGGCCCATACCACGGCAAACTGAGATACTCTTTTAGTTCACGCTTAGGTTATGCTCAAACAAGGCGTGCCGGAGCACTCTTATTCGCAATACCTCTCAAATCAAAGCGTCTATTTGTGCTGCTCTGGGCCAGAACATCCACATAAAGCTCAGCCCACCGCGATAACAGGACATCGAGGTTGCAGTGTTCCGCAACATGCCGTTGCGCCGCCTCACCCATACGCGCTGCATTGTCAAAATCTGCAGCAACGTGCCGCAATACAGCCGCATATGTTTCGGTTTTATCACAAACGAATCCGGTAACACGGGCTTCGATGAGATCACGATTACCGACAGCATCGGATACCACACAAATCCGGCCCAGTGCCATTGCCTCTAAAAGCGCGAACGACATTCCTTCCCAGAGTGATGCCTGCAAAAAAACATCAGCGCTTTTGACCAGGGCCAACGCCTTCTCACGAGGCACCCACCCCGTTACGGCAAATCGCCCACCCTCATCCAGAAAATGCCGGAGCGATCCATCACCAATCCATATCCATTCCCAATCGGAGGGGCATCGAGCAGCAATCTCAGCAACACCTTTCGGATTCTTCGGTGTTTCAACACGGCCGGAAAGGACAATACGAAAGCGCCTATCAACTCGATCTACAACGGCGTTCGACGCAAGTGCTTGTATCGCACTGACATCCACTCCGTTGAAGATCATGGAAGTTGCGCAAGGCATCCACCTTACGGAACGATATTCGCTCGGCGAGAGCGCTACCAAATGTCCGCCGAAGAGAGAGAGCATCCACTCCATAAGAAAATGCAGCTTGCGCTTCCACCAGCTAGTATCCCTTCTTAAAAAGGGAAGCCCATGCGGTGTGTAGATGCACGGAATATCAAGACGCCTGCAGGCGATTCTGCCCAGAGCCCCTGCTTTGGCGTTGTGCAGATGCACGATCGCAGGACGAAGCGACTCTAGAACCTTTCGAATCTCTCCATAGGCCCGATAATCGGCACTGACGCTAATTTCGCGGCCAACTTCCCACGGTATGAATTCAACGGGTTCTGGAAACAGATGCCGAAAGTCTTCCAGACTGTCGCGCACTGGTGAATAAACAACTGAAACTTTGTGGCCAGCAAGACACTGGGCAGCTACAAGCTGGCTCACCATAATTTCCGATCCACCCTTTAGGGCGGAGGCCACGTGACAAATGTGAAGCCGTGATCCTTGCGTTTCCTGATCGCGCGTACCTGCAAATGGAGGCGCAGACATCATTGTTCCTTCTCAGCAAACATGCTGAAGCGCGTAAGCGGTATTCGTGGAACACATTCTAGTGGCATCAAAAAGTCCACACCTTCAGTTCCGGCTCACCACCGACAGCGATGCGGCGGCGACGGCGAGGTCGGAGAACACCTTGCTGACGAGAAGCGTCAATTGCTGAAATTCCGTCGGGCGCAGATTGCGCGGAACCACGATCAGAGAGCCCGGTGCAAGCTGATCCGAATTGAAGTGGAACAGGCCCGCGTCCATCTGGCGTGAAGACCCGTCCGGGTTCACGATGAAGACGTAGCCGTCATCGGCATAGCGGCCATAGCCACCTGCCTGACTGATGTAGTCTTCCACATTCATGTTGGGTTTCTGCGGATAGCTGCCGGGGTTCAACACCTCGCCCACCACGGTAACGTCGCTCGGCCGTTGCGGGATATAGAGGAAATCGCCTGGCTGCAGCACCACATCGTCTTCCGGCTTGGTCGCCAGTACGGCGGGATCGGCCACCACGGTCACGCGGCCCGATGCGCGCGTGTTATGCAGCTGCTGCACAAGCCCCTGCAGGAAGGCCGCTGCGTCCGCATTCGGTGCGCCGGTGTTCGATGTGGAACCCTGGGCCACGGCCATCATCAACTGCTTCTGGATGTCTTCCGCCGCACGCTCATATCCGTCCTGCTGCACCTGGGCGGCCGATTTGCGCAGGAACACCGCGCCATAGGGATAGGCCTGTGGCGTCAGCCCGCCCGCCTGTTTGAGCAGCTCGGACAGCCTTTGCCCACGCACCAGACTGAAATTGCCGGGGAAACGCACTTCACCCTGCACCGCCACCGTGCCCTGATCGGCATCGGTATAGACGGGATCGAAGCGGAAGGTGTCGCGCGGCAACACTTCCACACTCGCGAGCTTCGCGCCATCGAGTGCGATGGTGGATTGCGTGGTTTTCGATTGCCCGGTTTTGGTGTTCACCAGGGTACGCTGGAGATCCACGCGCGACATGTCGGTCCACTTCTGCGGGCCGCCGGCGGATTCCACCAGATCCTCCAGGGCAACAGGCCCGCCAACGAGGAACGTGCCCGGCCCGCGTACCGCACCGGACAACGTCACCCGGTGATCGGCAAGGAAACTGATCATCACGTCAGGCGCCACCCCGATCTGGCTCGACAACTGGGCGACGTTGACGATCTCCGCATTCACCGGAATGTTGCCTTCGCTCGACATCCGCTGGTCCAGCGCAAAGGGGCCGGAGATTGCCTGTTGAATCTGATCGTTCTGCTGCTGCAAGGCGATCTGGCGCTGATCGTAGAGATATTGCGAATAGCCGGGCGCCCCAGGTGCGGGCACGCCGTTCACACCCATGCGCTGCAAATAACTGGAATAGCCCGTCGCATTCGGATAGCCCGCCGCGCCCTGATAACCCGTCGTGGGATAAGTGGTGCCTTGCGCACCGTAATACGGGTTTTGCTGATAGAGTTGCGGATAGGTCTGTTGCGGTATCTGCCCCGGCACTTGCCCGGTTGTTGTTCCATAAGGCTGGGCGGCAGCGCCCATCGCGCCCTGACCAACCGCATAGGGATTTTGCGTGGCGCCCGGAACAACGCCAGGATATTGCCCCTGCTGTTGCAAGGGCAGATTGGGATTCTGCCCAGGTACGGCACCACCCTGCATTCCATTGGGTGTCATCGTGCCTGCAAAAGCAGGATTGGCCATATTGGTCGCGTATTGCGACATGCCCGGCCAATACGGATTCAATCCACCGCCGGGCACGACCGAAGCATAGATCGCGGCATTCACCGCCTGTTGCTGGGCATGGGCGGAAATCTCCGCGGCGGACCCCAGCATACCCGGCTGATTCACCACATCGAGATAATCGAGCCGGGCCGAATAGATATTCACGGCATTGACAAGCTGATCGAATTCGCTGCGGCTGAACACCCGCACAATATCGCGGCTTTGCAGGGTTATATTGGCACGGCCGTCACGAATTTCGGTCGGTGAGAACCCCACCACCTTGCGCTGAAGCGTGCGCGGATCCATGCGCGAAATCACGCCCAGAAGCATATAGGGCGATTGCCCCATCGCGCCGGGTGAACGCAGAAGGTCGGCCAATGTCGAATATTTGGAAAGGGAATAGGAACCGGCGAGGCTGGTGGGCCCCAATAGCTGGAACGATCCTTCCTCCGTGCTGACAGCCTGCTCCACAAACAGGACGTCACCGTCCTTGGCATATTCACCTTTGAGCGAGGTCAGCGCATCCATCGCGCGCGCGCCCCCCGCACCCGTCGTCAACAGCGAATAACGATAGGCACCGCGTACCTGCAGCCCCCCCGCCAACCGCAACAACTCGCTCAGCGGCATCCGGTCCTGCCCGGGCGCCAGTTCGAAAATGCCCGGCCGGCCGACCCAGCCGCTCGCCGCCACCACCTTGCCCACCGGCGGCACCACGATGCGGTCGCCATCGGTCAGAAGAACGGGGCGCGCGGTACTATCCACCAGAAGCGTGCGATAAAGATCGAAGGGAATGGTCCGCCCGCCGCGCAGAATCTTGATATTGCGCAGGCTGCCGGAATTCTTCACACCGAGGGCCAGGATCAGCGCATCCAGCGGCGAAGACATGCCGGTCAGTTGTTTCACGCCCGGCGCATTGACCTCACCAGCCACAGTCACATTGATCTGCCGGAACTGGCCGACCGAGACATAGACACTGGTGGCGACATAAGCCTGCTTCACGGCCGCTTCGAGCGAAGCCTGAAAATCCGAGAAGGTCCGGCCGGCCGCGCGAACTGGCGGCAGCTTCGGCAGGGTTACATTGCCGTCATTGCCCACATACACGTCGTAGGCGGCATTTTCCTGTCCCCGCAGGCTGATGTGAAGCTGATCGCCGGGCCCGAGAACATAATAGCCCTGCACCGACCCCACTTGCGGAACGGTGACCTGATTCATGCCGGTGAAGACATCATAGCCGAACTGGCGCAGCGGCAGGCCGGCCCGTTTCGACATCACCAGTTCAACACGAGAGGGCACAGTGACAGGCGGCGGGCCACTCGGCGCCTGAATTGTCTGGGACTGAGGCTGTCGTGCGGACGACGGCACGGTAATACCCTGCGTGCCGTTGTTCTGCATCTGTTGCAGGATGCCGGAAATATCGCCGCCAAGACCCCCGGTCTGGGCTTCACCGCTGGGCGCGAAGCCCAGTGCCACACAGGCCGTAAGGGCGAGCCCAAGGCCTATGCGGGCCGAAATCCGTAAGGCGCGGGCAAAGCGCCTTTCCTTCCGGCACGGGCTCAAGCCTTGACCAGCCATGCGATACCCTCGGGATTGCGGCAACTTCATAACATACCGCCTTGCCGCCGCAAGCATTCCCGGCGGTGTGCGGCCAGATTAGAGATTGAGACTGACGATTGCTTCCACAGCGGCGGCAAAACCATGATCGGGCGGCAACTGATTGTCCTGAAGGCGGCCCACAAGCTGAAACCGCATGGTGCTGTAAGGCACGCTCAACCGCGCCTCACCCATATTGATGGTGACGGGCACAGGCGTCAGTACATTCATACCGCGGGATATTGGATTGGCCGACGAGACATTTGCATGATGATAGGTCAGCGAATAAGTAACATTGCGTTTGTCAATCATGCTGAACTGCACCGTGGCCAGGCGCGAATCATTGTCCAGGCTGAAACCCATTGCATTGCCGCGATAGCGCATGCCGTCCGCATACATGAAATTGTTATAGGTGAAACCGTAGAGGTAATTTCCGAAACTGAAAATATCCCGTGTCGCGACAGTATCGGTATACTCCACTGTCAGCCGCGCGGTCGCTTCGGAAAATGGCAGCCAGATACTGGCACCGAACAGATGGCTCGATCCGGAATGGGTGATCGGGCTTGAATCCTCGTTCATGATCTGGGTGTAGATCTCGAACGGTACATTGCGGATTTTGTTGGTGTAACGGACATCGAACACCCCTTCATCGTTGGTGGGGCTGGGATGTCCGGGGTCATTGGTAAAATTGAAATAGGTGGCGATGGGCTTGCAGACATGCCCCTCGCCGCAAAACTGGTCGGTGCGGGCAAGACCGATTTCCAACCCCGGCAGCGGGCTGAACGTGACGCGCAAGCCGTTGTAGAGCGTATTGCGCACCACCCGCGGCCCATCCAGCCAGCCGACAAAGAACTCGGCCTGCCAGGGACCGATCCAGGAAAGCCACGGGCTCTCAAACGGCGCAGTCGAAATCCGCGTAATGCCGACCTGCGGAAAAGGGCGTGCGTTATTGGAAAGCGACAGCGCAGAAAAATGACCCGGTCCCCACCAATGGGTCATGTAACCGGCATAGACCGCGGCATTGCCGATGCGCTGTGCGATATAGCTATTGTCGAGTACCAGAACCTGATGGTCGCGCGGGTTGGTGGAGCGTGCACCGACTGCCAGACGGATCGCCGTGCTGTCGAGTGTCAGTTCCGCGGACGCCATGCCCTGCACATCCTGCCGGGCCGTGGTCTCGAATCCGCGCACCACACTCGGATTGTTGGTCAGATCGAATGTGGCGTTGTAGCGGATTCGCCCGGTGCCGGTTTCGGCATAGCCGCGATCATGAACCCGCTGGGCTGCCGCCACGACATAAGCCGGTTGCCCTTTCAGGGAATCCGGCTGGTCCAGCCGGGCCAGCACACCGCCCCACG